>Ga0163111_10002337_pt1 | contig 11980 bp, 5 predicted proteins | sample CRUFie1St18metaG_FD_109645 | JGI IMG/M metagenome (GOLD analysis project Ga0163111, IMG submission 109645) | Marine microbial communities from the Costa Rica Dome - CRUD Field 142mm St18 metaG | ecosystem: Environmental > Aquatic > Marine > Oceanic > Photic zone | place: Costa Rica: the Eastern... | reverse complement strand
TGTGCGGAGCGCCTCGACTCGGAGCTGCGCCGCTTTAAGTGCCGCGCGCTCCTCGCGCTCCTGCGACGACTGCAGCGAGTCAAAGTCGAGGAGCGGCGCCGAGCGCGAGTGCTTTGTGGACGCAAGCGGCTCGAGGCTGCCGAGCCGGTCACCCAGCGTAACGTTGCCGAGCTTGTTGAGCTTATGACGGCGAGGTGGCGTTGGGAACGAGTGGAGCGGCTCGAGGCGTATGCGCACCTTTGGGATTTGCGCGGTCATTCCGGCGACCACGGCGCGCGGCGTGGCGAGGGCGTGGACCGCACAGCGGATCGTCGTTACGATTTCATCCGTGTTCGCCGACTGTTCACATTCACACCTGCGCTCTCGGTCGCTTCTTCCAACTCATTCTCGTCTCTACCGATTGGCTGCAGCCTCGGCATCGATGCTGCTGAGCAATTCCCTCCCGGACACGCCGTCGCCCGTCGCGCGGCCGCGGCGCTCGACCGAGTCGGTCCTCTCGGCGGCCGACACGTCGCTCGGGCAGTCGGAGAATCCGTCGGATTCCGAGTCACCGGTGCCGAAGCCGAGATTGCCTTTCATTGGCGTGGCCCCGACCACGCCACCGAAGGTGCAGTCGGCGCCGGCGATCCGCCGGCCGGCGCCGCCGAAGCAGCGGCCGTCGGGCCCGCTCTTCCTCGCCGCCGCGTTCGGCGGCGTGGCCGAAGAGGTGTCGGCGGCGGCGCTCGCGCACGCGCGCACTGAACTCGCCTTCGAGCGCCGCCTTCGCGGCCGAGGGCGCAGCGCTGCTGCCGCAGCGAGCCCGGGCCGCCGTCGTCGCAGAAGCCGTCGGCGGTGTAGCCGCCGCAGTCGTCGGCGCAGACGAAGGGCGGACGCGGCGGCGGCGGCGGCGGTGCAGGTGGCGAGGGCGGCGTCGGCGGCGACGGGCGCGGCGACGGCGGCGGAGGGAAGGGCGGCGGGCCGAAGGGCGGGTCGTCGTAGTAGTACCTGGGTGGCAACGAAGCAGGCTCAGAGAATTGCGCAGAGTTGCGCCCACGGATTGCACGTGCGTACCAAAACTCGCCGAGGTCGGCGCCGGGGTTGGGCGACGGGAAGAGGCTCATCGTGGGCGTGCGGCGTGGTGGCGCTCGAGGGCGTGCACTTCTGTAGACGCCGCAAGGCAGCCAGCAGCAAGGCAGAAGAACGACGGGCGCTGCCGACCCGACGGTTCATGAGACCGTTCCATCCCAGCGGTCCGGCAGAAACTGAACTGCGCAAAATCGTCAGCGCAAACCATGCGCGACCTCGGCGCCCTCTCGGGCGCCGTTGTCTCCGGCCGCGGGATCGAGCTCTCCCCGCCCGCGATCACCTTCCGGAAGGTCGAGGCGAACGTCACATACGTCGCGACCGTCACTGTGCGGAACACCACAACCCGCGGCCAGCGTGTGCGGTTCGGGGCGACGGGCGCGCACTTCCGCGTCGAGGTGGCGAACGACATCGAGCTGGCGCCCGGACTGCAGGTCGAGGCCGAAATCCACTTCTGCTCGCCCGTCGCCGGCAGCTTCGACGGCGCGCTGCGCGTCGCCGCCGGGCGGCAGGGCGAGGTGCCGGAGGAGCTCGTCGTGCCGCTGCAGGCGCTGCAGCCGCGCGCCGAGATGGTGGTGGCCGAGGCGTTCGACTTCGGCGCCGTCGTCCCCGGCGCGTCGGTCACGCGCTCGCTCCCGCTCTTCAACGCCGGCGACGCCGCGGGCACGCTGAAGGTGGCGCCCGCCGGCGCCTTCTCCGCCGCGCCGTCGGAGGTGCACGTGGCGGCGGGCGCGTCGGCGCTGCTCAAGCTGCAGTGCGCGCCGGCCGACGTCGGCTCGGCGAGCGCGACGCTCCCCCTCTCCGTCGCCAACGGCGTCGGCCCGCCGTCGATCGACGTGCGCGCCTCGATCGTGCGCCAAGCCATCGAGGTGCTGTCGGAGAATGGAACGGCGCGGTTGGAGGCGGTCGAGTTCGGCCGCGTGTACTGCGGGCTGACGCGGACGCGCCGCGTGCTCCTCTCGAACGCCGGCCCCACCACCGTCAACTGGCGCGTCAACCGATTGTTGGATGGCGCCGACTCGGGCGGCGACGACGGTACGCCGTCCGCGCCGCCGCCGCCGCCGCCGCCGCCGCCGCCCGCGCCGCCCGCGCCGCCCGCCGCGCCACCCCCGCCGCGCTCACCGCCGCGCCGCCCCCTCGCATCGCAGGCGCGCGCCACGAGCCGCTCGTGATATCGCCCGAGCTCGGCGTCTTAGCTCCCGGTGAGAAGCTCCCCGTCGACGTCACGTTCCGTCCGAAGGCGCGCCCCCGTCTCGCGAAAGGCTTTCGCACCGGAGCGTCCGCCGGCGACGACGAGATGGTCGGGGTGGAGAAGGCGGCGACCCCGTTTGAATTCGAGGCGCTCGAGAGCGGACAGAAGGCGTCGCTGTCCGTGAGCGGGGAGGCGGTGGAGGCGAAGCTCGTCGCGTCTCAACGCTCCGTCGAGTTTGGCGACTGCAACCAGTACGACCACCGCGAGGTGACGGTGACCCTGGCGAACCACCGGGACGACCCGATCGCGTTCACGATACCGCACGTCGCCCACTTCGCCGCCGCCCCCGACCGCGGCCGCGTCCCGGGCGGGGGCTCCGTCGCCATCGTCGTCTCATTCCGCCCGAAGCAGCTCGGCACGCTCCGGGGGTCGATGAAGGCACGCGCCGCCCCCCTTTTCCTGCCCCCCTTGTCCCTTCCCCGCTCCTCCCGACCTCCCCCTCACCCCGCCCCACTCCCCCTTTGCAGGTGCTCGGGTTCGACGGCGCGGTGGCCATCGTCCCGCTCGAGCTCAACGGGATCTGCGTCGAGGCGCGCACGCGCACGCTCATCGGCGGGCCGTCGGCGTGCCCCGAAGACTTCGTCCAGCCGCCGAACACCGTCGCGCCCGACACGCTCCGCCTCCCTCGCCTCAAAGAGCCCTTCGGTCGCACACCGAGCTGGGCGGCGTCGACCCACCTCGAGCAGGCGCAGATCAACGTCCTCCGCTCCCTCAAGGCCCAGAAGACCTACGCCGCCCAGCAAGCCAACGTCCCCTCACTCGACGCCATCGATCGCAACGACACGGAGTTCCGACTGTCCGCTGAAGTGCTGAAGACGAAGGCGACGCACCGCCAGGGCTACGACGACTACCTTCAGGTGGCGCGGCGCGAGCGCGACACGCTGCGGCAGGCGCGGCGCTTCGGCACCGCCGCCCAAGAGGCCTTCGACACCGGCCACGACCTCGGACTCGACGGCGGCAGCGGTCTGGCGCAGCCCTTCCCCGAAATGCCTGCCGAGCGTGGCCCTCTCTACCTCGAGCGGCCGGAGGTGCTGGACGAGGGGACGAAGGCGGATGGCGGCGGCGCCAAGCTCGCTCTGTTCGACGCGTACCGGCTCTACCCTCGGAAGTTCAAGCCGAAGCCCACCGCGCCGGAGGAGATCCGCGAGTGCAAGCAGCCGTTGTCGCCAAAGGACCTGCTGTTGGTGACCGGAGGGCCCAAGACGATCGACTTTGGCTCGTCGTCGGTCTTCACGACGGTCTCGCGCAACTTCACGATCCTGAACGAGCTGAGGGCGTCGATCCTCGTCGTCATCGAGGCGAGCGAGGAGGACGAATTGAAGACGTCGACGCCGCTGTCGCAGGTGGTGCCCGGCGGCGCGTCGGCGGGGTTCGACCTCAACTTCTGCTCTGCGGAGCCGTGCTCGTTCCGCCGCACCGTCTCGTACGTGATAAACGGGATGCACACGTTCAAACTGACCGCAGTGGCCGAGGTGGGGCCCACCGAGGTGAACATCTCCAAGGAAGAGCTCCACTTTTCGTTCGACGCCTCCTCGCTCGACTTCTCGATGCGCGAGACGCTCACGCTGTCCAACCCGGGGACCGCGCCCGCCAAGTTTGCGTGGGGCGATCCCGCCGAGTTCAAGGGGAAGCCCGCCTTCCGCGTCGAGCCCGCCGACGGCGAGGTGCCGCCAAAGAAGTCGGTGCAGGTGGCGGTCGTCTTCACGCCCTTTTTGGGCGCGCACACCGAGCACGCCTTGACGATGGTGGTGAAGGGCGGCGCGTCGAAGACGATCGTCTGCAAAGCCGAGATGCGCGAAGCTCGGACCGTGTGCACCGAGAAGAAGATTGACTTTGGGCTGATGCCCGTCGGCGTCGCCGCCGAGAAGGTGCTGGTGTTGAAGAACCCTCCGAGCCAGGCGTCGACCGACGCGGTGTTCGCCTTCGACAAGCCACCGGCGGGGCTCGGCGTCAAGCCGGCGCGCGGGCTGATCCCGGTGGGGGGCTCGGTGGAGGTGGTTCTCGAGTTGACGCCGCCCGGCCCCGCCCGCCTCAACACGTCGCTGGTGGTGGCGGTGCGCTGCGGCAAGGCGCTCAAGATCCCTTTGGTGGGCGAGGCGGTGCTCCCCGACGTCACGGTGGACGAGGACGAGTTCGGGTTTGGCGGCGTGGTGATGGGCGCGACGTCGACCCTCCCCCTCACCCTCCGCAACGCGTCGTCGGTGCCCGCCCTTCTGTGGGCCGACATGACGCCCCACGGCGAGTTCGAGCTCGCAATCTCCAAGGTGAGCGCCGACGGCGAAGTGATCGACGACGGCGCCACCCACGACGCCTCGACCACCGTGGTCGCCGACGACGAGGACGACGCTCCCCTTCAGCTCATCACGTCCGGCTCGCCCGTCTCGGGCGGCGCCCCCGCCCCCGCGCCCGCCGCCGGCCAGCGCGGCTCCCGCCGCCCGAGCGGCGTGGTCGGCGCGCCGGCGGCGGCTGCGCTGGCCGCCGCCCGCGACCAGGCGAGCCCTCAGCTGGTGGAGCGCCGGATGTATCGGATCGTGGTGCCGCCAACACTGACGCCAAAGGAGATGGAGGCGGCTGGAGTGACCGGCGAGACGGGTGTGCTGCGGCTCACGCTCTCGTATTCGCCGAAGACGGAGGAGTCGCACGAGTTCCCGCTGCCGCTGTCGCTGGCGGCGAGCCCGACGGCGGAGGGCGTCCGCAAGGTGGTGCACGCGTCGTCGCTGCTCCCCCGCCTCCTCATCGCGTCGAAGCGGCAGGGCGAGCGCGACGGCGACAACACGGTCAAGATGCGAGACGAGTCTGGCACAAAGGAGCGGCTGATCGTCCGCGACCCCAAGCTGCCGTACACCGAAGAGCTCTTGCTCGAGAATGCGGACGACGAGCCGCTCGAGTGGGAGCTGGACACTTCAGCGATCGCCGCCGCCTCGGGCTTTTCGCTCTCCCCCACCTCGGGGGTGCTCGCGGCCGAGGGCGACGGGAAGGGCGCCGTCGTGACCGTCACCTTCGCGCCCACCTCGGCGGGGCGGTACGTTGAGGCGGTGCCGGTGTACGTCAACGAACGCGGGGCGTCGCTCGCGCTGATCGACGCCGACGGCGACGGCAAGGTGACGCGGGCGGAGCGGCGCGCCCACGCGCGCGACGCGGGGACGCAGCCCTACCTTCAGCTGGCACTGCACGGGACGGCGGTGCATCCCCGGCTGACGTTTGACCGGGCGGAGGTGGTGCTGCCGCCGGTGGCGCTCGGCCACTTGGCGAAGGCGTCGTTCTACGTCGTCAACGAGGGCTACGATAATCTGCAGGTGGAGGCGAAAGTGCCCGTCGACAAGGAGCGTGCGCCCCTCACGGTCGAGTTCCCCGAGGGCAACCTCGTCGGCATCTCGAAGCAGAAGCTCCTCGTGGTCGTCGCGTTTGTGGCGAAGCGGCCGATGTCGTTCACCGCGAATGTCGAATTCGTCGATTCCGAGGGGACGCGCTTCGCCATCCCGGTCTCCGCCACCGCCGACAACTCGCTGGTGACGCTCCAGCCCACCCTCACCAAGCGCGCGCCTCTGGGCGACCTCCGTCTTATCGCTGACGACGCGATGAAGCCGGTCACGCTGATCGACCTCTCTGCGGACGCCCGCCGAGGCTCCGTCGTCGAGGCGCCGCCCGCCGCCGCCCCCGCCCCCGCGCCGGCGCCAGCGCCCGCCTACGCCGACGCTCCGGCCGACGCGCCGGCCGACGCGCCGGCCGACGCGCCGGCGGCGGAGCTGTCGCCGGCGGAGGCGAAGCGTCGAGCGGCCGAGCTGAAGAAGGCTGCGAAGGAGCGGAAGCAGCGCGAGGCACAGGCGAAGGCGGCGGCGGAGAAGGCGGCGGTGGCGGCGGCGGTGGCGGCGGCGGAGGTGCACTTTACGGCGGCGGAGCCGTCGGAGGAGGAGGTGGTGGCGGCGGGCGCGGCGACGGCGGCGGCGGCGTCGATGGCGATGGGGTACATCTGCTCTAGCCTGATGGCGATCCCCGGGCAGGGGAAGGCGCCCTTCCCCCAAGTGCTCGTGGCCGCGAAGGGCAAGCCGATCCTCGACTTGGTAGAGCTGTTGGGCGGCAAGACGATCCCGCTGCCGCCGCCGCCCACCGACCGCAAGAACCACAAAGCGGCGATGCGCCACAACCTCCAGGTGCACGAGGCGCTCTTGGGCTTCCTCCGCCAACACGGCGCGATGCTCGCGAGCACGAAACCCGAGCACCTGCTCGCGCAGGACGACTTCGTGAAGGTGAAGGAGGATCAGAAGAAATCCAACCCGGCGGCGGGCGGCGGCTGGTCACGCAAGGAGCGGAAGGCAGCCGAACGCGAGCACCGCGCCCGCCACGCCCAGGCGTGGCTCGATGTGCTGCTGCAGACGATCCGCACACTCGTGCTCTCGCGCATCACCCCCAAGTCGTTCAAGACCATCCCCGGCCTTCCCGCCGAGGCGGCGGCGAACGCCGCGAAGGACGCGCCCCTCCTCGGTGGCTCGAACATCTACTCGGTACCCGAGCAGTTGCTCCTCCGGTGGCTCGAGGCCCATTGGCGCAAGGTCAACCCGCTCACGTTTGACAAGCCCGACAAGCAGCCGGGCGACGTCTCGCGCGTCGCGGTGTACGACAAGGAGCTGAGGGACGGCCACGCGCTGGCGGCGGCGATCCTGTCGCACGCGCCCTTCCTGGCAACGGCGCAGCCGGGGATTGTGGGCGGCACGCCGCGCGAGGGCACCGCGATCGACGCCCTCCACCGCCGGCCGTGCGCGCAGCCCGAGGCGATCGCCAACCTCAACTTGGTGCTCGAGGCGCTCGAGACGCTCGGGATGCCGTTCACGCTGGGAGGCGACGCCCGCCTCTCGGCCGCCGAGCTGTACGCGGCGCCGGAGCGCGACCTCTTGCTCGTCGTCCTCCACCTGTACCAGGCGTTGCCCCACTACGTGCCGAAGACGACGATCACCTTCGACGGCGGCCTCCACGCGCCTCTGGCCAAGCAGATTGAGCTCTCCAACCCGAGCCGCAAGCCGATCGCCTACGCCGTGCGCCTCGACGGCGCCTCGTGCTTCTCGACCGCCTCGTCGTACGTCCGGCTCGAGCCTCGGTCGACGCTCTCCTTCCAGATCGACGTGCTCGCTCGATTCACGGGAGAGGCGACGGGGCGGCTCGTCTTCATGTCGCGCGGCGACGGCATCGGCACCGCCAACGCGTCGACGCTGGTCTTTGCGCTCAAAGCGACGATTGGGATCGGAGCGCCGCTCTCGACCGCCGCGGTCGACGCGCGGCTGTACGCCACCGCCACCGTCCCCGTCGTGGTCACCAACCCGTTCAACGAGTCGGCCACCTTCAAGCTCTCACTCGCGGAGACGAAGCCGCCGCTCGAGTCACCGCTGGCCGTCGCCGAGGCCGACGCCGGCCGCCCGGGGCTGCCGCGGCGCGCCGCGCGCGGCGTCGCGGCGGCGCCGGCGGCGGCGGCGGCGCTCGCGGGCGGCGCCGACGACGACAACCCGGCGCGTCGTCTGCCGTCGTCCTTCTGGTGCCAGAGTGAGAAGGTGACGCTCGACGCGAAGGGGACGGCAACGATCCAAGTGCAGTACATTCCGTTCCAGATTGGCGAGTACGTGGCGACGCTGCTCTTCGCCGACGAGAACGTCGGCGAGTTCTCGCAGGCGGTGACGGGGACGTCGACGCTGCCGCTGCCGATCGACACGCTCAAGTTTGCGGGCGAGATGTCCACGTCGGTGACGCAGGAGGTGTCGCTGCCGCTCCGCAACCCGCTGCTCGAGCGCGCTCGCAACGCGGTGCTCGACCGCTCGGTGCGAGAAAAGGAGAAGATGGGACGGATCTGGGGCAAAGACCCAATGGTGCGCGCGCCGCTCACTCTCGACCTCTCGTGCTCTTCTGCGTACTTTGCGGGGCCCAACTCGATGACGTTGTACGACGAGAAGCGGCGCGGCGCCTCCAACCGAGGGTCGCAGCTCCAGAGCCAGGCGCAGTCGACGCGCGGCTCGGCGCAGCAGTCGGCGGCGCACACGCCGCGCGGCGGGCAGACGCCGGGCGGTGCGTCGATGGCGTCGGGCGCCGGCGGCCCCGAGGGCTCGAACAAGCTGCTCATGCGGTTTGTGCCGAAGCAGCCCGGCTCGTACGCGGGCGAGCTTTTGCTCACGTCCGCACTGGACGTGCGGGTGTACGAGTTGGCGGGGCAGGCGAACGCGCCGGGGATGCAGGCGAGCCTCGAGTTCTCGACGGCGGCGCGTCTGCCGGTGAAGCAGGAGCTCCCGATTGTGAACGGCATGGACGTCGACTGGAACGTCACCGCCTCGCTCAAGGCCGAGTCCTTCCGCGGCCCCACCTCGGTCAAGATCCCGCCAAAGTCGACGGGGCACTACCCGCTCGAGTTCTGCCCCGACTGGGTGGGCGAGTCGACCGGCGAGCTCGTGCTCACGAACACCACCACGGGCGACCGGTACATCTTCAAGCTGCGCGGTGTGGGCGAGGAGCCGCTGTCGGAGGGTCATTTGGTCTTCGACGGCCAGGTGCGCCAGCCGCAGCCGCTGGCCTTCCGTGTCTTCAACGTCGCCTCCGACGGCCAGCCGTGCGAACTGAGCGTCGAGTCCGACCTGCTCCACGTCGCCGGCCCGCCCACCGCGAGCGTCGGCGCCGTCCGCGGCAAGAACGACGGCGAGCGCGGCGAGAGCGAGTACACGCTCACGGTCAACCCGCAGATCTCGGGCGTCGTCCAGGGCTCGCTCACCTTCAGCGCCGCCGACGGCCGCTACCTGTGGTACACGATTGAGGTGCGCGCGGCGCCGCCGGCGCGCGAGGCGTTGCTCCCCGTGGTGACGCCGGTGCACAAGGTGGTCGCTGTGGAGATCCCGATCGTCAACCCGAGCTCCCAGCCGTTGGACTTTGAGGTGGCGGTGTCGGGTGACGGCCTGTTAGGCGACGAGACGATTACGGTGCCCGCGGGCCCCGACTCGACCGCGATGTACTCGCTGCTCTTCTCTCCGCTCACCGCCGGCGTGTCGTACGGCTCGGTCGCATTCGTCAACCCGATCGCCGGCGAGTTCTGGTACGAGTTGCAGCTCGAGGCCGAGGCGGCGGTGCCCGTCTCGCTCCCGCTGCTCGAATGCGCCGTCGGCGGCTCGACGACCCACCGCTTCACCGTCGCTAACCCGGTGGGCGAGGAGCTGACGCTCAAGGCGACCTCCGACAACCCGCGCAACTTTGGCGTCGCCGCGCCCGGCGGCGGCGCCATCGTCCTCCAGCCCTACGCCGAGGCGACGCTCGAGGCGACGTTCACGCCGTCGGCGCTCGGCGACGAGCAGTCGGCGTCGATCTCGCTCACCCACCCGAAGCTCGGCGAGTGGATCTTCTTGGCCCGCGGCGTCGGCAAGGAGCCGAGTCAGATGGCGCCGACCGAGGTGACGGCGCCGCTCGGGCAGATGGCGTCGGCCACCGTGGCGTTCGCCAACCCGTTCGACACCGCGCTCCACCTCGCCGTCTCGATCGCCGACGCCGACGGCGACGACGCGCTCGGCTCGCCGACCTTCTCGCTGCTGCTGCGGCGGACGACGGGGCTCCTCATCGGCGCGCGCGGCCAGCTGCAGATCCCGTTCACCTTCAACTGCCGCGACATGTCGGAGCGGCGCACCGAGCTGATCATCCACTCCGAGTACAATGGGCGCCCCCTCCGCTGGCGCTTCCCCGTGTCGGGCGTCGCCGTCTCGCGGCCGCTGCCCAAGCCGTTGCCGCTCCGCTGCCGCGCGCGCGCGCCGCTCCACGAGCTGCTCGAGCTGCCCATCCCGGGTCTCGACGAGTTTGGCGGCGACGAGCCCTTCAGCTTCGAGCTCGACGTGGCGGCGGAGCACGCGGCGGTGCTGGGGAAGACGCTCGTCCTCACGCCGCAGAGCCGCACGCTCTCCGGCACCCACCTGCTGATGGACGTCGACTGGAGGCCGCTCCGCCCGCTGCGGTCGACGGTGGCGCTCGTCGTCAACAAGGCGAGCGGCGGGCGGTGGCGGTACGAGCTCGCGCTCGAGGCGGGCGAGGCGGAGGCCGACGACGTGATCTCGATCGAGGCGGCGATCGGCAAGACGAGCGCCGTCTCGTTCAAGCTGAGCAACGTCTTCGAGGCGGACGCCGCGTTCATCGCGTACTTCACGCCCGAGTCGCCCGCCGTCTTCTCGGTGCGCCCGCCCGCCGGCATCCTCTCGTCGGCCGGCTCCGACGGCCAGCTCTTCACCGTGGGGTACTCGCCGACCGAGTACGGCAAGGCGCTCAAGGGGACGCTGCTCATCACCACCGACGAGATGCAGTGGGTGTACGAGGTGCGCGGCGCCCACCCGCACTACGAGGCGCCGCGCGTCACGATGGCGACCGTCGACTCGAAGCAGTCGAAGGAGGCGCGCGCCGCCGCCGCCCGCCTCCGCGCCTCCCACGGCACCAAGAACTTTGTGTCGGCGGCGGCGCGGAGCCCCGACAGGAACGCGCGCCGGTGAGCGCGCGGGTCGTAAAGTGTACGAAATGAGCTGAAATCGAAGTGAGATATTATCCGCCGGCCGCCACCTCGAGCAGCGAGACGACGCCGAGCCCGACGCTCTGCCGCGAGATCTCGGTCGCTTCCAGCCCTCGGCGGCGCGCGGCGGCGCGAAAATGGTCGAGCCCACCGACGCCGCGCAGCGCCGACGCGACCGGCCGGTGCTGGTGCGCGATGAGCACGCGCGGCGGCGCCTCCGCCGACACCAGCGTGTGGAGCGTCTTCGTGAGCGCGCGGTGCGAGCGCGCCTCGTACGTGATGTCGGCGCCGAGAATTAGCGAGAATGGGCCGCCGTCGGGCGGCGCCACGCCCCAGCGGTAGGGCTGCACGTCGACGGCGCCGCGCAGCAATTCTGAATTTCGGTTTGCGTTTTCGCGAGCCAGCGCGAGGCAGGCGTCGTCCGCATCGGTGAGCACAGCGCTCGCGCCCAGCGCCGCCGCGTAAAGGCCGACCGCGCCAACGCCGCAGCCGAGCTCGAGGACCGACGCGTCAGCGCTGAGCTCGGTTTGCAAGACGTGGCATAAAACTTCGGACGCCGGCCAAACGCGTCCGCCAGTGCCGACGCCGCGGCCCCAGCCGGGAGCGCTCAGCGCGAGGTGCGCGCCGTCCGGCAGCGGCGGTAGGGCGCCGAGGGAGGCGAGCGCTGAGAGCGACATGGGCCGCTGGCAGCGCTGCAGTGCACTGCAGCGTGGCAGCCGAGCAGCACAATCCTGAGTCTAGGAGCTCCTAAGCAGGTAGCGTAGAGCTCTACAGACTACAGTACACACCGGCGTTTTCCTGCGCCTACCAAGCTGACGTTCGGCCCGGACATCGACGAGGACACGCCAGAAGTGTATCTGCACTACTTTGGGATCCCGTATGCGTTCAATGGCGGTGTGACACCGCCCGGGTGCCCGGCCGGCGCGAAGAACGGGGAGGACGACGTTAGCGTCTACTTTTACGACTCGGGCACGCGACGCCTCTACGACGTCGACTGGGCCGCCCGCCCGATCACGTCGGCAGCGTCGGTCACGTGGGCGACCAACCCGCCGGGTAAGAACCAACCCGGAGGCAGCGTCACCGACCCCCTCGTGCTCGTGCTCGGAGATGTGGTTTGCGATCGCTGATTTGAAGCAAGAACCGACGACCTGAGCTCGCCG
>Ga0163111_10002336_pt1 | contig 11980 bp, 11 predicted proteins | sample CRUFie1St18metaG_FD_109645 | JGI IMG/M metagenome (GOLD analysis project Ga0163111, IMG submission 109645) | Marine microbial communities from the Costa Rica Dome - CRUD Field 142mm St18 metaG | ecosystem: Environmental > Aquatic > Marine > Oceanic > Photic zone | place: Costa Rica: the Eastern... | reverse complement strand
GCTTGTCTGAAGAAGAAGCAACGGATATTGTTTGTGGTTTGGTGGCTGATCCCAAAACCTGTTGTTTGGAAGTGACAGAGGTAAACCCAACCTTGGATAATAAAGTTAATACGATGGCAGAAACAGCCTTTAGAGTCTTGGATCGCGCTACAAACGTGGTAAAAAATCGCTAATTTTCAACCCTTTGATCTATGATAAGTAAATTGTTGGTACTGCTGTTGGTTTTGTCTACGGGGATTGTTTTCGGGCAAAATTTAATCTGGGTACATCGTCCTTTTTCTACAAATCAATTGTCGCCTTGGCGTTATGCCGAGGATACGGTTGTTTTTGCTGCCAATGAAGAAATTGGTGCTATTGTGTATTGGCCAGAAGCGCAGACGCGTCAACCCGAATTGCAAATGACGATAAAAAATCAGGTTGGAAAGGAACGTACAGCGACATTTTATTTAAAATCATTCGATCCAAGTCGTTTGAAATGGCCTTCAGCCATCAAACAATATTATCAATTTTTATTGACAAGACCGCATTGGTATTATTTAACGATAACGCCTGAACCATCTGTAGTGGATGCTAGGGCAGGCGTGGCTTTTCTAGAAGTGATTTATCAAGCTGTTCATGAAACGGACGATCATACTGTTTTTGTATCGTATAAATCTCAGAATAGCACAACCTACAGACACAGCCAGTTGTCTTTCAACGAAGGGCAAGGGCATTTTGCCCCTTTATGGACGAAATTAACGCGTTACCAAACCATTTTGGATGAACAAAAAACGTTGTTGACGCAACAAGATAAACTATTGGTGCAGTTTGAGCCACATGGTTATAATGTAATTGCAGGTTGGGCAAGTCGTTTGAAAGGACTGGATCAAAATATCCAAAAGGTTGATTTGAATTTCTTTCAAGCGGTAGAAAACTTAAAAATTGTCACAGAAACATTGCCTGCTACGGTGTCAAAATGGCAAAAACGTTCTTTGCATGAATTATTATTGTTGGATGTTGCTCTTTTGGAAACAAAAGATGCCAATGAAAAAAGCCAAAAAGAACAGCGAAAGAAAGACTTAATTCAGCAATTAAAGCTTTATCCAGAACTGCAAGAAGTCTTAATTATGTACGAAAAGTTGACGAGGTCAGCGGTAGTAGAAAAAGAGCAGGAAGGAACTTATCTTAATGATTATCACCGCTTGAATCGACAGTATAAGCCTTATGACCGACAGTACAAAACGTATCAAAACCTTCAGACACAAATAGAAGCAAAAGAAGTAGAATTGAAGCAATTTGATTAGCCGATTTGAAGGTTAATACATTTCCAAATGGAAGAAAAAAACAGGTTACGACGATTTAGGAGGCAATAATGCAAATCGCTTTTGAAAGTCTTTAAGCACTGGATTCATTCCAAGAAAATGCACATACTTTTCACGATCGGATTGAGGAAGCAGCTTTTGTGGCTTGGGTTCTTCGATTTTATTTTCGTCAATTTCTACTTCAAACGACAAATTCTTTTTCTGAAATTCATTAATCAATTGCTCTCGCAATGGACGGTCGCGGAGGATCGCATCTTTGGCTCTGTTACCAGAAGTAATCACCTTAATGCTGCCTTTTTCTTCGTCTAAAATAGAAAGCTGTGCCGTTTTGAAAAGAATTTGAGTGGATTGCGATTCAATATTTTGCCAATATGCCGTCCAAATTTTTTCTAAATTTTCCATGGTGAAAGGCAAGGCTTCTTTGGCAGGACGATTTGTTTCCTCCTGAACCTCATTCATGACTTTTGACAACAATCCACCTCCTGCACTATTTAAGCGTTCTGAGAATTTGGAAGAAACTTTTGGCTTAGGAATATTAATCGGTTTTTGATTGTCCGATTTTAATTCTGCTTCTGGCTCTTTTGCAGGCGCTTGATCTATTGGTTTTGGAGCGTCAGTTGGAGTAGGTGTTGCTTCTTGAACAGGTGCAACTACGTTACTGTCTGTAGTTTTTTTTTCAACAGTCGTTACAACACGAGGCTGCATAGCACGTTGGATATATGCCATTTTGATCAGAGCCATTTCCACATGCAGGCGCTTGTTGCGCGCCATTTTATAATTCACATCACAATCGTTTGCAATACTCAAGGCCGACAAGATAAGTCCTGTTGGTGCTAGAGCAGCTTGCTCTTGATAACGCGTTTTGATGTTTCCACTAACATCCAACAAATCCAATGTTTTGGGATCTTTACAAACCAATAAATTACGCAGGTGTTCTGCCAAACCATTGATAAAAATATCCCCATCAAATCCCTTGCGAGATACCTGATCGAACAACAACAACAAATCGCTAGAACTTTCTGTGAAAATAGATTCAACGACTTTAAAGTAATAGTCGTAATCAAGAATATTTAAATTCTCAATCACATCTTTATAAACAATCTTATCACCAGAAAAACTAACAATTCTATCAAAAATAGACAAAGCATCACGAAGCGCACCATCTGCTTTTTGAGCAATAACGGTCAATGCTTCTTCCTCTGCTTCAATATTTTCTTCTTGACAGATTTTTTGTAAATGCGCCACCATATCCGCTATCTGAATGCGGTTGAAATCAAAGATTTGACAGCGCGATAGAATCGTTGGAATAATCTTATGCTTTTCCGTTGTTGCTAAAATAAAAATCGCATAGGATGGCGGTTCTTCCAAGGTTTTCAAAAAAGCATTGAAAGCCTGCTGAGAGAGCATATGCACCTCATCTATGATATAGATTTTGTATTTACCACTTTGAGGTGCAAAACGGACTTGCTCAATCAAAGCACGGATATGATCAACGCTGTTGTTAGACGCAGCATCCAATTCCGAAATATTGAGCGAAGCATTTTGATTGAACGACTGGCAAGATTCACAAGTATCACAAGGCTCCATATCTTCTGTCGGTGTGTGGCAATTCAAGACCTTGGCAAGAATCCTTGCACAAGTCGTTTTACCAACCCCTCTAGGTCCACAGAATAAAAATGCTTGCGCCAAATGATCATTTTGGATGGCATTTTTAAGTGTTTGAGAGACGTGTTGTTGACCAACGACATCGTCAAAACGGATGGGACGATATTTTCTTGCAGATACTACGAAGTTACTCATGCAACAAATATACTAATCTGAATTAGGAGTTCCAAGTTTTAGTAATGCCATTATCTTTCTATTGTACAAATCAAAGCTGTTGGCGTGAATCAAAGGCTAATTGTAAATCCAAATTTAATTTATTAGATTTGTATATACCGTAAATCATCGCCAACTATCCTTTATACAGGTCGGCAGATGTTATATTTTAATAACCAAAAGCCGAGTAAAAATGCTTGCCAATCGCTTCCCTTTTTTGTTTATTATGGGTCTATTTTTTATGCTAACAGCTTGTACTAGTGATGCCCCACCAACCGAAACACCCGATGCAACAGAGGAGGTCGTAGAGCCAACGCCTACAGAACCCGTAGAGCCTGTTGTCATAGAACAAGATACTACAGTTGTCGATACCGTTGCGATAGATACTACGCCGATTCCACAAAAAGCAGAAAAACCTAGTCGTAAGCCACCCAAGATGGAATTTGAGACGACAAGTTATACCTATGATACGATTAAGCAAGGAGATATTGTGGAGTATTCTTTTAAGTTTAAGAATGTAGGAGAGCGACCATTGGTAATCAAAGACGTAAAAGGCTCTTGTGGATGTACGATTGGAAGTTATCCATTTTTGGATATTGCACCAAATGAAGAAAATGCCATCAAAGCGCGTTTTGATAGCAAAGGTAAAAAGGGAGCTCAGTTCACAACAATTACCGTTTATAGCAATACAAAGCCTGTTGTCCTAACGTTGAAAGGAATCGTTGAGGAGTAGTCAATAAAAAGAATAGAATATATCTTGATTAAGTCTAATAAAACGCTAATCGTGGAAAAAGCCTATGAATTGGGCTTTTCTTTTGTTGGAGTATCGACAGCAAGAGAGTTGACAGAAGAAGCTCGTCGCTTAGATGCTTGGTTGAATCAAGGATTGCATGGAAAAATGGGCTATATGGCTAACCATTTTGAAAAGCGCATTGATCCTAGAAAATTAGTAGAAGGGTCGAAATCTGTTGTGACTTTGTTGTACAATTATCATAATCCAACACCACAGGAAGATGCTGCTGCGCCCAAAATTTCTCAATATGCTTATGGCAAAGATTATCACCATATAATCAAGGCAAAGCTGCGTGCATTGATGGATTATATGAACGAAGAAATTGGAGCAGTAGAAGGGCGTTGTTTTGTTGATTCTGCTCCTGTCTTAGAGCGCGACTGGGCAAAGCACAGTGGAGCAGGATGGATTGGAAAAAACACCTTGCTTATCACACGCAAACAGGGATCGTTCTTCTTTTTATCAGAATTAATTATTGATTTGGAATTGGAACCAGATGGTCCAATGAAGGATTATTGTGGGCGTTGTACGCGCTGTATTGATGCTTGTCCAACAGGAGCGATAAGTCCAGAAGGCTATTGGATGGATGGGAGTAAATGTATATCGTATTTTACCATCGAACTAAAAGAAGCGCTTCCAAGCGAGATGAAAGGTAAATTTGACAACTGGATGTTTGGTTGTGATGTTTGTCAAGAAGTGTGTCCTTGGAATCGTTTTGCAAAAAAACATAACGAACCTGCATTTGAGCCACATCCTGATTTACTCACGATGACCAAACAAGATTGGGAAGAAATTACGGAAGATGTCTTTCGAAAAGTGTTTCAGAAATCGGCAGTAAAGCGAACAAAGTATGCGGGATTGATGCGGAATATTGATTTTCTGAAAGGAGGAGAATAAAAAAGAGCCGATAGAGGGACTCGAACCCACGACCTGCTGATTACAAATCAGCTGCTCTAGCCAGCTGAGCTATATCGGCTTATCTTTTTTAGAACTTTGGAGGAAATTGCTTTCCCCGAGTGGATGCAAATATACAATCCTTTTTTTTTCTTCCAAATTTTTTTTTGAAAAAATACCTGTGCCAAAGGCAAAGTTTTATTTCCCTGCTTTTTCGCGGATTAATGGCAGTAAGCAGGCAATGATTTCTTGTTCCGATACGGTTGTCTTTTCAGAATAGATTAGAAAGTCCACAAAAGAGCTGTTGTCTCTAAATTCGATGCGTACATCGGGAAAGGCTTCATCATCATTGACTAGTATTTGAAAATCAGGAAAATTATCACAGTTGTCTACTTTTACAATTCGTCCTGCGGCCTGTGCTGAACGCGTAATGATAAAATTCGCTTGCGTTCGATACGGCGTTATACCAACCGTAAAATCTTCAAAAGGAATATCTCTAGCCAATAAAACTTTGATGTCAGGAAAAGGCATTTCATCGTCAATACGTAGCGTGATAATATTTTCATCATCAATTTTATCGTCTACATAAACTTGTACTTGTGCGCTGAGTGTTGTAGACAAGAAACAACTCAATAAGAGGTAAATTAGATCGTTTATCATGATGTAGGATATTATGACTAATTAAGGTATATCGTACCCGTTGGTACTTGGATTATGGGATAAAAAAAAGGTATTTCATCAGCCGCTTCATAGCTATCATAGAGGGTTGGGTATTGCGTTGTAGAAAATACCCAACGCTCCATTAAATTGCTCCAATCATCTTGTGACGAAATCTTATCAAAGTTATGGATAGGAACATAATTTAATAAAAAATCTCCCGCGAAAGTATGATTTTCTTTTAACGCTTTTGCCTCTTTGATGCTTGCAATCGAAGCATCAAATATAAAAGAGATTTCTCCCTTGTAGTTTTGAATATGAATAGAGCCAGAAGTATACCAATAAACTTGATCTTTTCGCTCGATGTAAAGGTTAAACGTTTTTTTGTTTATCAAGACAAAACGCACTTTTGTGGAGGCATTTCCACAAGCATTACAGAGAAAAAAAGGCTTATTGTCTTGAAAGGTACGCTGCTTATAATATTCGTTGTCTGCTATGGGAATCATTCTTTTGAGAATAAGTTTAGGCGGGGCTTTGGGAGATTTATTTTCCTTAATAGCATAAATAGAATCAATAGTGGTATTGTACCAATCTGTTTGTAGAGATTGCTGATAAAAATTAAATGCTTGTGGTTCTTTCTTGTATAGAATGAGGATAAAAAAACTAATCATGCCCAATATTAGTGCTGAACCATAATACCATATCTTTTCCATAATTTCATGAGTGGGTTAGAGGCTAAGTGTAAAACTTGGTGGTTCTTTAATAAACTAGAACTAAAAGCAAGATGTTGCATTAAATATGTTAAATTCGTTGTAACAAAATACAAACAAAAGCATTATACCAACAACACTATTTGAATCACTCTCATAAATTATAAATACAATGAAAAAGCTTATTTGGATAAACCTAGTCTTCCTAACCTTAATGGCTTGTAACGAGACGACAACAGAGACGACAACAACTGATGAGCCCACCGCAGAGGACGCAATGGCTGCGGTAGAGTTGGAAGATAAAGTTGATTATAGTGAAGACAGCTTATATCGTATGGAATACCAAATTGATAAGAATAGCCAAAAGAAACATGGTGTGTACAAAGAGTTTGATGTGACAACGGGAAAATTAGTCGCGGAGCGCACATTCAAAATGGATCAAATTCACGGGACGGAGAAATTCTACTTTTCGGGGAGTGGAGCATTGGATGGTGAATTTATGTACAAAAATGGTTTGCATCATGGGCCATTTGTTTATTACTATGAAGATGGACAAGTGAAACAAAAAGGAGAATACCAAGAAGGGAAGGTAGCGGGAATGTTGGTGAAATATTATCCTAGCGGTCAAATGGAAGAAGAAGTAATGCATGTTGATGGAATGACACAAGGGGCATTCAAGGAATATAATGAGAATGGAACACTGAAAGCTGAGGGAGAATATACGAGCAAAAGCGATCGTGAAAATTTAGAACAAGGACTGTTGAAATTGTACGATGAAAATGGGGAATTGGAGAAGAAAATGGTTTGCCAAGAAGGGCAATGTTGTACGATTTGGACGGTAGAAGATGGCGATGTAAAACCGTCAAGTAAGCTTTGTGAGGCAATTGTAAATAGCCTAAATCAATAACATTTTCCCATTAAAATATTTTTTAGTACAGAACAAAACTTTAGCTAAATTTTTAAAGAATAAGCTTTCTTTTTCTGCTGAAGCAATCAAAATTGGACACAACTATTTATTGTGCTAATTGAAGATAGTAGATCACTTTATTTTTAGCTATTAAATTCCAAGCGTATCAAAGTATTGGGATTCAATCTAACTGTTTCGGGTTTGTCCTGTACTCAGAAAATATTTATAGAAGATTATTGGATCTGCCGATTTGAACATTCAAAGATGTCTAGGAAATTTCCATTGATACATCATCAAATCGGCATATCAATACTGAAAATCAGACAAAAACTGCATAAAAAAAATAGGATAACGCATATTTTATGTAGCCATTCGCGCTACTTTTTAGCAATAGTTCTTTACTTTTGTAGAGTACTTAGTCAAAATCTCCCAAAGTATAAACACGCAGATCAAGTCCCATTTGTTTATTCTTTTAGAACCTCATCATCATGCAGTTAGTGAAAATTTTCTTAGGGCTTTGCCTTATACTGTCCTTTTATTCTTGCAAAACAAAAGTGGTAACCGTGCGCTATGAAGGGCGTGTTGTAGAGCGCTACGAAGTCAATCGCAAAAGCAATATACGCCATGGTTTTTATAATGTATACCACGATAATGGTGTTTTAGCTTTAGAGCATAATTATACCAATGGACAACTGGATGGTCTAGAGAGAATTTATCACGAAGATGGTTCGCTCTCAGGAATTTTAAACCTTGAAAATGGCAAGTATGATGGTGCATTTAAGTATTATTATCCCAACGGTGCCTTGAAGCAAGAAGGTTATTATAAAGCAGATAAAATCACGGGGTTGTTGTATTCTTACCACGATAATGGAAAATTAAAAGAGGTAGTGACCATGCGTAATAATATGGAAGATGGTCCTTTTCGAAATTATGATAAAAGTGGCGTGTTGATCAAAAAAGGCAATTATGTTTCGCTTTATGGGGAAGAAGAGGGCATGGAAGATGGTTGGCTATACGAGTATAATCCAACAACAATGAAGCTTGTTGAAAAGAAAATTTGTGAGGAAGGATTTTGCTGTCCTTATTGGAATGCTGAAGAGGGATATTTGAAGTCTTCTACCAGTGTATGCGACGAAATAATGGGCAATATCGAGAAAAAGAAATCAGGCACTAGCAGCGGAAAGGATCAATAGGGCGTTATTCTTAAAACAAGCATTTTTATAACATAAATTTTAGTACAGGACAAAACTAGCAAGAGCATTCAACGATTGAGTTGGTGGCTAACATTTAAAAGCGAAGCGATTAAGATAAAAGTATGAGATAAGCACTTGTTAGGCTTAATTTTATTTTTTGAGTTTGGTCCTGTAATCAGAAATTAAACACTCAATATTATAGTATAGACCTTTACTTTGTTAATAAAACGTAATAAGTCGTTCTAATGACAATTGTCAGAACGTAATACTGCATTTTTTTTTATACTTTTGGTTAAGTTCTTTCTACTATCCTAGATAGTAGCGTTGGTTAAAACAATAAATGGTTTATGAAATATTGGTTCGTTGCAATTATAGCATTGCTTGCTTTTGATATAAATGCTCAGATAGGTGGTAACAGCACCTATGAATTTTTGAGAATTCCTCATTCTGCTCGTATCACAGCGCTTGGTGGTAGTTTAATCACGGTTCGAGATGGTGATTTGAATTTAGCTTACCACAATCCTGCGGCGCTTAATCCCTTGATGCACCGCCGTGTTTCTTTCAATCAAAGTGTTTATATGGGAAACACAACCCATGGTTATGTCGCTTATGGGCATTATATTGATCAAGGCAAAGTGCCGATAATGGTGCATGGTGGTTTGCAGTATATCAGCTATGGTAAATTTCAAAAACGCGATGTTACAGGAATGTATTTGGGAGATACTCGGGCGGCAGAATATGCGATTAATATTGGAGCGGGTTATCAAATAAGCAAATTTCTATCAGTTGGTGCCAATATGAAAACCATATTGTCTTACATCGACCGTTTTAATTCTACAGGAATGGCTTTTGATGTGGCGACGATGTATACCGATACCGCAAAGCGTCTAGCCTTGACCGTTGCGTTTAAAAATATAGGAACGCAATTCTCCACTTATAATCGAAATAAAAATATGGAGCCGCTGCCATTTGATTTGCAAATTGGCTTTGCGCACAAATTAAAATATATTCCACTGCGTTTTTCTGTTATTTTGCACAATATCCATCGTTGGGGAATTGTTTATGACGATCCTAACAATCAAAGCAATCAAACGATTTTATCAGGAGGACAACAGCAACAAGATAACTCTGCTGTAAAAGTGATTGATGATATTTTTCGCCACTTTATTTTCAACATAGAATTGCTGTTTGGCAAAAAAGGTAAGCCAGAAGTATTTAGAATACAAGCAGGTTACAACCATATGCGAAGAGGAGAATTGGTAACCTCAGGATTGAGCGATATTTCGGGCTTTTCGTTTGGTGCTGGGATTCGTATCAAGCAATTCCAAATTGACTATGGTTTTGGAGGCTATCACTTTGCAGGAATGGCACACCACTTTGGTTTGTCGGTGAATTTGAATGAAATCCTGAATGGTGCTTGGAAGAAAGGAAACGGGAAGAAGAAGAAAAAGAAGGTGGTAGAAGACGAATAATGTTGTTGGATGTAGTGATTGATTTTAAGAATACTACACTATTGAAGCTTTTACTAAGGTTAAAAACATAAAAAAAATCCTGCGCTCTATAGAAATATAGAGCGCAGGATTTTTTTTATGAAAAATGAGATCAAACATTGCTTTTCTGATTAGTTTATTATATTTAAGCAGAGTTAACTAATTGATTAACTTATTAATCGTGACTTAGCAATGTATAAAATATTATCAATATGCCCTCCTTGGCATTTAAAGCAGTGCAAACATGAGAAACCTAATTTTAAGTACTGAGTTCAAAGCATTCTTACTTGATCTAAGGTATGGGAAAGAAGATTCCGTATCACGAAAAGAATTTGATGCAAAAGTAGAAGCTTTAATTTGGGCAGAAAAGCTCAAAGAGTTGCGAAAAGAAACGAATTTGAGTCAGCAAAAACTAGCAGAAAAAACAGGCTTAAAAAAGTCTTTTATTTCTAGAATTGAAAATGGGAAAGTTGATATTCAATTATCCACGTTCTTAAAAATTTTAAATGGATTAGGCAAAAGCATTCAATTTGCCTAATCCATTCAATCTATTGTTGTTTCATGGCAATTAGTTAATCTCAAACGTAGTAAAAATCATATCGAGCTTACGCAATTCTGGACGCTTTTTTTGCCCAGGAGCGTGAACAAAGCCATCGAGCAACAAAACACGATTATTGGCTCTATCTTCAATCATGTAAGTAACAAAAGAACCGCCCATAAAATCATTAACCATTCCCCATAAACCTCTTGCTTGTAGGGTTGGTTGATTAGCGAAGTGCATCTCTTGATAATAAATAGGAAGTACGCGATCATCAATTTGCATATAAGAATCCTCGATATGCGTTGAAAAATACTTCTTAGTAAGTTGGTTGCGTAATTTTTTGTGGTTGTCAGGGCCTAACATTGTTGTATCAGACAAGGGCAGACTATACAAAAAGATATTGCTACTAATTTTATCCGTTTCTTTACGCATCCAAATCGCATTTTCTTCTTCGTGCGCGACGGTATAAGCTTTGGGAATTTTAATACTCACATCAAAGTTTTTATCAATGATTTTATTCGCTTTAATGTTCTGCCCTGCAATGTAAATTTGTTTTAAATACATCTTCGTATCAGCTTCGTTGAAGATGTTCATCACGCGCTCATAATCTTTTGCGATGGTCTTGAGCAATTCGCTTCTGTTAGGAGCAAACCAGTAAACTACTGTTTGGCCTTGTGCCCAACGATTGCGTTGTACTGCAATTCTATAATTATCTTGTTCCGATGCTTTTTTGATATTGTCTTCGCCAATGACATCGCGAATAATTTGACTGGTCGGATCGTTGGGATCATCTAAAGCTCCTAGTAAAATAATCGCTCGGTGGGTTTTTAGAACCTTTGCTTTTTGAAATTGCTGTGGCTTGTGGTAGTGCAATTGATAAATGGGTTCTGGTTGTGGTGTAACAGGGTATAGCGCTTCAAAATAATTTCTGAAGGTATCTCCAATAGTTGTCGTCCAAGTGTATTCATCTGCAACAACCATAATGTTGTCTACTTTGCCATAGGAAGTAGGTGTAACTTCCAATTTGGCACGTTGTTCTCCCGAACAACTAGAAAATGTATTGAGAATAAATACAAAAGTGATAAAACTAAAAATGTACTGCATTAGATTTAATGATTTTTTGATTGGTCAATGCTTCAAAATGGTGCGTTTATTTACCTAGATGCAGATAAATAGATAATAGTTGCTTGATGCACTTATAGATTTGACAAAATTAACGATAATAAGTTGTAGGAAGCAAATTCTATTCGATTTTTAGTAGACCAATGCACAAAAGTTCTTATTTTTAATTAGAAGAAAATCACGTCCTAAATAGCAAGGTATTATTATAGTTGTTTGATCCCACTGTAGTTTTACATTGTTACAAAAACCAATAAATATGCTAAAAAAAAGCCCCCTCAATTTATTAGTATTAAGCCTGTTTATGATTGCTTGTGGTTCTGTTAGTAAGCAAAAAGGAGCAAGAAAAATAGATGGTTTAGGTTTTGTTAATAGTTCAGCAATGATAGCCGATGAAACATTTACAAGTATACAATCGAATATAGCTCGGCTACAAGCCATGCTGAGCGGAGAGTATGTACAGTACACTCGGAGAACGAATGAAGATGGAGCGTATGAGTATAAACTTTGGGCAATCAATGATGGTAAAGATAGTGTGTTGAGTTATACCATTCCTGTGG
>Ga0163111_10002333_pt1 | contig 11992 bp, 9 predicted proteins | sample CRUFie1St18metaG_FD_109645 | JGI IMG/M metagenome (GOLD analysis project Ga0163111, IMG submission 109645) | Marine microbial communities from the Costa Rica Dome - CRUD Field 142mm St18 metaG | ecosystem: Environmental > Aquatic > Marine > Oceanic > Photic zone | place: Costa Rica: the Eastern... | reverse complement strand
GCAAAAAAGATAATATGAATACTAGTTCGGTTTCGAACGATACTGGTAGATCGACGGTATCGAATCAACAACAACAAGGTAGTAGTGCTGTTAGATCCATGGGGAATGGAAGTGAGGATTCTGGTAGCGACCCACAGCAGAAGCAGCAGCAACAACAATATACGAAGCCATTTGCTAAGGTGGATTCAGTACTTCTGGACTCTCCTGCAGCTAAAGCGGGCATAGCCGTGGGTGATTTAATAACACGATTTGGATCACTCCATTCCACCAACCACGACCGGCTTCGAAAAGTTGCAACAATGGTACCGCAAGTTGCGGCAGAGGGTGGAACCATTGAGGTTGTGGTGGTGCGTCGCAAAAGTGATAACGTACGAGAAAGTGGCGACGACCACGACAACGATTACAGCGATGATACCAAGTGGGAACATTGCACGCTCCTTCTTCGACCGAGACCTTTTTCGGGACGAGGACTACTTGGATGCCACATTGTTCCGCTGATGTAATAAGATGAATTGCAGACACAACAAAAGTAGCAGTAGCACATATGCGATGCATCATTTGAACGGATCCAACCCAATCATTTTTGAAAGGCCTATTTTTATTGCGCATCTCACAGACTCGACGCTGCCAGGTGGGCTGATGACACCAGCTTGCTTGCTTCTGGGGGCAATGATGGTGTAATCGGCACGCGTTTGAAGAAAAAATCAGCCAACTGGATGGTATGCACCTAGAACCTTTCCATATATAGGTGATGGTGAAAGAGCAAAAGGGGCGATGCAAGTAAAGAGAGGTCTTGATAAACATTTGTCAATGATTGCATGTATGAAGCTATTTGGCTACATTAAATACATAGCCGATTGTGCTTAGTCTCATGTGTCAATAATTGGCCAATATTAAATTAATGCATTGAATTCTTTGCGATTTTAATTTATATTCTGAAGTACTCTTCAATCTGCTTCAATCTTTTTTCAAATTATGACACTACAGTCTGTAATGCTGTTGCTTTCTTCTCCTCGTCACCAAATTATGCCTCATCCTCTCGAGCCTACAACGCTGTCTCTGTTTCGTCGTGATTATACTCCGACCGATCGACTTTTTCAATTAGATGACCCGTGACGTACTTGTTCAATGTAAACATGGTGACCTGGTGGCGCGACAAAGCGTGTTCAAAAAGAAGAATTGAGATTTGATGAGTTGAGAAAATGGTCGCAAACCTTTCATTCGTGTACAAAAAAAGTGCTCTCCAAAATTTCCATAGCACGATTCTAACAGGCACAATGTACGATGGACCTTGTCATGTGTTTCTAAATTATCACTTACCTTGTCTTCCCCTCCCATGACCTTTTTCAGCTTGTCATCACAGATAATCTCTCGCTTGTCTTCCGGATTTTGTAGATTGTGCTTTTTAATGTAATCCCAGATCCCCTTGACAACTTGTGGCCGTGGAAGAATATTGGTACCAACCAAGTCCGTAAGATCCGCCGACAACTTGTAGGGGGGTTGGAGACCCGGCTTTTTAGACTTTCGTCGTTTCTTGCCTCCATCGTCGTCACTGTCGCTGCCATTGTCATTACGACGCCTCTTTTTGCGTTTTGCGTCCGAATTCTTTTTCTTCTTGGGCGTGGTGCTGTTGGTTGTCAGGTCAACCGGCTTGAAAGGATGAATGTGGGCACCAATGTATTTGTTCATGGTGAACATGGTGAAGGAATCGCAACCAAAGACTTTTTTCATTTTGTCGTCCAGAATTATCTCTCGTTTGTTCTCGGGATTTTGCAACTCTTTCGCCTTTATGTAATCCCACATGCCCTTGACGACATCCGTTCGCGCTACGAGCTCGGTCGGATCACGCCCCAGGAACTTTGCCAGGTCTTTCGAAATTTCCTTTTTGACCGACAGACCCGTCTTTCGGGGTGTTTTTGCTTTTTCGTCGTCGGAAGACGAGGCTGATTCGTCGTCCAATTCGTTAATTGCTTCCGATAAAGCGATCTTAATAAATTTCATGCGTGGCTTGAGGTTGACACCCCCGCACTCCTTTGAGAGTAGCTTCGTAAAGGCCTTGACACCAGTCGTTTGGAGGTTCACCAAAGGAATAAGACGACGAATGTGGGCCCTTAACGCCTCGTCGGTGGGTTCTTCCCGCTCCTCATTCCCGTCTTTTTTGCCATTGTCCTCAATATTTGCTTGATCTCCTTGCTGTGGCTTTCCACTGCGTTTTATTTTCGCCATGATTGCTGCTAGTCCTTTTGACAGTATGGCACAGTGTTCTTGGTGGATTAATCCTGCCGTTACAGCAAGATTGTTTATTTTCTTTGCGAAAAAGGTGCGCACTCGGCAAATAGAAACTAATTTAGTCAAAAATTAAAAGACCCGCGGGACATTCCGATTTTAAAATTTAATCGTATTCTTCCCCCGAATTCATTGATACATTGTTGGTCATTACGAAGCGAGCACGCAAGGCAGCACGACAAGCAACAAATACTTTTCGGATAGCAACACTTGAGAGATTCACTCCACCACCCAACACAAAACGACAGTGACAGGCAGAGAGAATTAAAAGGAAATAGCATACAGGCGTTGATAGAAACGACAAATATCACACACAACAACGCATTTTATACTAGTAACTTTTTATTATCCCAAAGACGGACACAATGTGCGATACGATCCTACAAAAAACTGATCCCTTTCTCCTGGACCAAACGGTCGACAGTCTGGGCATTATTTCTCCCACATCAAATCCTTCGTATCCACTTCCTCTTTCCGCCACTGAAGCTTCGGGAGACACCGAAGAGGACCGGCCCTATCTAGAAACTCCCTTTAATCGATTAGACAATGAGAACAACTATCGGAGTCCCTGGAAGGCCTTTGACAACGGCGAGACGGAGATCTTGGCGATGGAACAAACGGCCAATGAGGTCTGGGATGCCTACCGGCAATTGTATTACGGTCATGATGCCGTAGGAAGCGTCTTTGTCCGCCGAAAGGGACAACATGCTGCCGGAATGATGTCGCCCTCTAAGAAAAAGACCAGCGGAGCACTGGAGGCATTCTTTGGGATCCACAAGAAAGCCTACGGAGATGAATCGGGAGCCGAAATGGCTCGTTGGGACAGCGTTCACACCGTTACCATTGAGGTTCCCAATATAGAGGAAGGTACCTGCGAATACACGATCCAATCGGCGGTCTGGTGTCGGTATTCACCAGAGGATGTCGGAGATGTTCCTCTGGCCGACCGGCCCAAGGTTGTAAGGCCCAAGTCTCCCCCGAAAAAGAAGGTAGCGACTCCCACCAAAATGAGCAAGGAGGGCCACAAACTTGAATTAAAACGACTGGAAGTCTTTGACAGGGCCGCCAACCACTGGGACAGCAAGAAGCCCGGCATCCATATGGGTCGAGGAGAATCAGCACCTCTACCCACTCCTTCCCTGCCAAAGGGAACCCCCATTCCGGCAACCGTCACCTCGGCAGCCATCTATACCAAGGAGACATCGAAAGTATGCAAACTGTCGCTGAACAAAAAGCAGCCCACAAGCATTCCGGTGGCATCGCACATTCAAAACATCGGATCTCTGCTGGAAAAAATCGAGACGGACTTGCGCAGCAAGCTGGAACGTGTCGACGCCCCCAAGTGCGTTGAGGTATTGGAAGGCATGTACCGACAGTCGCTGTCGCCAGGTCTGAAACTCCCCAACCGTGCCAAGAGCTTCAACCCCAATCTCTTGTCTAGACGTGGTGGACACGCAACAGGAATGGGTGTCGGCCAGTGCATGATTGCCGAGATGGCCCTCAAGGCCAAGGCCAAGGGATTGGGCAAGGAAGATGGCAGTAGCAAAAACAAGGCTATGGAGGCCGTCTTGGAGGCCGAAAAGAAAAAATTGGTGGACAACGAGGCAACCACCAACAACAATGTCCCCGACAACTGGAGCAAAGCGGGACTAAAAAAATCCAAGATCTCACCCGAAAAGGAAAAGCCCACGACACAACCCGGTGCCACGGGCTTTTTAAAAAGAGCCAGCCTTCGCAAGGCCCCTTCGATTCGCACTTTTAGTTCAGGTGATTCCGATAACGCATCGTCACCCTCAAAGCCGGAATTTATGAACTTTCGAAGCAGACTCAGCTCGAGCCGAAGCAGTGCCAGCAAGGCATCAAACGACGACCAAAAAACGACTGAAACTTCTTCCTCCTCGCCCGAAAAGAAATCGGGAGCTTCGATTTTCAAACGTCCCAATCTCCGCAAGGCAGGTTCGGCACGAAAAATTGAGAAGTCCAATACTTCAACACCAACGCCGGAATTTATGAATTTCCGAAGCAAGCTGAAGTCGACCAAGGCGTAACTGTGCATGTTCTGAAATAAATGAAAGATGGGATTGTTGGCAACAAACAATCCCATTCACAATTTTTTGTACACAGGAGCACGAATTGCATCTACAAAAAACGATATCGAAAAAATAAAAGAAATAGAACGATGTACTTCTCTCTCGCATGCATAGGTTCAAGTGTAACAAAAAATATTCTATAAAAATATAAACACAATTATTGAAACATAAAAATACCAAGGCAATTTGAATAAATAAATGATAGTAATGTACCAGGGATTTCACCTCAGTTTTAACATTTGGGCTCATCGGCAATCAATTTAACGATCTTAAGTGAGCGTATTCCAAGTTATCCACCCAAAATACTACGTCGACACAGATCTGGGGAACTGGGATATCAACTGATACAGCCAATGCATCAGATTTGAGCATGCATGACAGAGCAGAGACATCCTCATAGTTTATCAACAGCAACAACAGGGTTTCTCCGCAGTATCATTATGGCATTGGCGTGCTACACATCAATTGCAAGAATGTTGATGATCCAGCAGTAGTTTAATTCACTTAAATTATATATAATCCTTCCAGTCATAAAAGAAGATTCGAATGCTACTAACAGCGAACCGCAATTCTATTGAAAGATAGTCTTACTGGTTTAGTGAAGTAGTAGACTTGTGTGATCTTTTTCGTTTGCTCACTTGTTGGAGATCCGCATTTCGAAGTAAGTAGTAGATTACATCGGGCCCATCCCAATCTCATTTCCATTTTATCTCAACCCAAGCGGTGGGATGCTCCAATTCTTCCCTCCCAGAAGAACCCAGCCCTTACGATTGATATTGAAGGGATGCTGGATATCGGAAGGGAATTGATGAGGAAGTCTGAATTATGAATCTCTGTTCCCAGAAAATTAATGTCGTCATAGCAATTTCTTTGTGACAATTATGCTTTCACTTATCATTTTTCAATTATTCCATCCCGGTGTTTCCTTGAGTTCCCATATGGCACCGGCAGTCGGTGAAATCGTCGTTCGTTTTCGAAAGTAGGTCGAATCGAGGAGCTCTCGAGCCTTATTGGGATCCTTCCACTGGATCAATCGTGCCTCACACGCCAGTTTGAAATCTTTCCATTGTTTTCCACAGCTATCTAATTTTCCATGCCGATAGAGGGAATCACTCTGGTATCCCGAGCTTATACAACGGGCCCATTCGTCCCAATAGTGTCCGACCCGAATCGTGCCGTCATCGTCCACGTCGGTTTTTGTATTATTGTTGTTGTTGTTGCTCCCAAAAATTGCCATGCTGTGCGCGTTTGTTTGCAATAGAGTTTTAGCGAAATGCCTGTTGTATAGTATATATCTTTATATTGTGTTTGGATTTCGTTTCATTTATGTCATTGTCGAGCTCTATTTTTTTTTACTCCGAATGAATCTAGAATTATTTTCTGCGGTGATCGCCAATTCTTTTAAGCGGTCTGTTCGTGCCCCCTTCGATCCTACTCCAAAGTTGGAAGCACAGTATGCTCTGGATCACTTTGAACAAATACCTAACTCGTTGATGGGCATGGATGAAATAGACTTATAACTATGAACATTCTCGTAATATTTCATGACAAACGATATCTAATCTTTTGTTTCTTGCGCTGATATAGGCACCAGCACTCTCTACGTCGTATGAAGTACCGTAAATAAATAATTCATAATAATTCTATTACACGTAGCTTTCATATCATCAATTCATTCCCTCGTGAACAATCCCGTATCATCAATTGCTGGTAAACAGCTCTTATCTAGAGGATAAATGATTCAAATTGTGTTGTTCGATACAAAACACTAGCGTCGAGTATTCTATTTTCGCTTCCGTTTCTTTGAGAAATCGCTTGTGGATTCTTTGTGAATCGTTTCAAAGACGGCACTAAAATCCTCATCTGACACATTCAAATCCTTGTCCTCCCGAGCACCCCTGAATAGTTGTTCTGCGGTGTTCATAACTGAATACTCAACACCCGCGGCCTTGGCCATATCACAGGCCAATGCCATGTCCTTGTGGGCGTGTTTCAGGGGAAAGTTGGGAGCGTGATCTCCTTTCACCATCTTAGGGCCCTTCAGATTAAACATGGGACTTTGAATAGCGCCCTGTCCAATGATCTCGATCATTTTATTGGGATCCAGCCCCATTCCCTCCGAAAGGGCGAGTCCCTCACCAAAGGCAGCGAGCATTGTTCCCATCAACGAGTTGACCACCAATTTGGCTCTTGTGCCGTGCCCAACCGTTGTTTGGAAAAAGTGGCTGGCCTTTCCCATGGCTTTGAGCCCATTGTCCTTTATCTCGTCAAAAAGTGCATTGGAACCGGCACAGAGAAAAATCAAACTGCCCTGATGGGCAGGCCCCTTGCTCCCGCTCACGGGGGCTTCCAAGAATCGTCCTCCCTTTTCCGAAACAAACTTATCCATTCGAACCATGTCAGCTTCTGCTAGTGTTGCGCAATCGACAATCGATTTCCCCTCGCCAACCCCGGCGAGGACACCATTGTCACCTTCAAAGACATCCTTGCTGGCCTCGGGGGTTGATAGCATCGAGTACGTAACGCCACTCTCCGTGACGACTTCCTTGGGAGTGTCCTTGATTACAATAGTCTTTTCCGGAAATTTTTTCTTGAGGGCCTCGCACTTGGATTTGGTACGATTCCAGACAATGAGCGGAGATTCTTCGGTCCCGGCGACACCTTCCGATAACAGACGTGCGACCATTCCCTCTCCCATGATACCTAACCCGATAAATCCCACAGGTGACGACATTTTTTTTCCAAATAGCGAAACGAATTCTCAATACACAACAATAGCGCTTTTCTATATACCGAGGACTAGTTCAATCCTAGTAGAAGGAGCAAACAAACTAGGTCGTTCTCACAGCAGAGAAAGATATCAGCAAGTGGAGGGATTGTTTTAGTCATTGTTTTGGAAACATCCAAAACGTCATTCTGAAGCAAAAGGTATGTATATATCAGGTATCATAGATACGAAAGATAGGTTGATAATCGGATTCATACCTTCCGAATGTTAAGAATCATTGATACTGATCAATATGGTTACATTAAAACTTTCTAGATTTTAGCAGGTGGTGGATCTCCAGTCGAGACGATGATGGAACCATAGTAACTTTTAGGACGTTTGACATGAGCGTATCAAATGAAATAGTCACACAGAATCAACAGATGGAAAAAGGCTCGGCGCAGACATCATCCTAATGACGGTGTGTCAGCAATAATAATAATCATATAATACGCATTCAGAAATATTTCGAAAAACCTAACTATATGATTAGTAGCTACATTTCCTACGCGGATAGTGCGTTGATTCTTCGGAAGCTATGTATCCTACGAGGATAGTACATTGATATCGATTCTTCGGCAGTCTTTGTCACTGCATCAGCTACCCATCGGAGATCTCTGTCAAGATTCCAGAGCTTTCGGACTGTAAAACCCCCATCCACTATAATGGAGGCTGCTTGTGGTTCTCCAGCGCTGCTTGCTGGTGATATCGCTTGATCTTTTTTTGTTCTCCTTGTCACGACACAAGGACAAAGAAAGCTAGCACCCCTCGTTGTTGCGACTCTCGCCTGTTGGCTACTTCGTCGAAATAAAACTCGCTTATCGATGGCCGCATCACGCTTGTAGCAATTTTTGAACGATTGGTAATCATCCGATGTATACCACATCGATTTTCGCTCTGTCTTTGTTAAATTGCGATGGGTCGGGATGGTTCTAACACGGACTGTGTCACGGAAGCGAATGCGAGAAGAAGTTGAACTCGAAGACATGTTGGAGGTTTTTGTGGTGAGTGTGTGGATGGTTACTGGGTCAGTGGCGATTGCGTGTATGTTTACACGATTGGTGATCGATTTTCCAATTGCTATACGTTTGGAGATGCTTTCGTTCGTCTTTATGTGCACTTGAAAAATGTGACAGCGACTTTTAAATTTTTCCCGTGAAGTGTGAACACTGAAGAAATCTCTCATGTCGCTTATCGATCGCTTATACCTAGTAGTACCACCACTAGATTGCAGTTGTGCCCGGAGAAATATGCAGCCGGACTTAAAGTATGAAACACTATTAAGTCCCGAAGTTTGCGAACATTGCACTTATGATTCTCATTCAAGAATCTAATTATCAAATGTGGGATTAAAATGTCGAGGAGCACATCTAAATGAATTCAAAACGTACAATACTGTACTTCTTCAATTAGGGATTCTTAATTGACATTTTAATTCTAGAACAACTATGATTGTGAGCGACGATTAAAAGCGATTGTGAACATCTTCCAGGTTCTATTCAAGTATCTTTATTTAACGCAATTGTTTCGACAGGACTGCTTATTTAAGCCTTCAAAGGTCAAATGAGGTATTTTATACCCTTAAAAGGACCAAAGTGTTTGAAAACGTTCGATGAGCTTCCTAACAAAATTGTGCACGCGCAACACGCGCAATTTTCATGAGACCAAATACTTCTCAGGAAAGAAAGTCTGTGTTATGAATTCCAAGGAAATCTGAAGAAAAATACCTTTCGTGGTTGCTCTCCATAAAATCAAACCGCAAACAAATGTAACTATGAAAAATTGCTACCAAGAAATTCCCTTGCTTACACAGGATACAATGTTTGCAGACAAGATGACCAAAGCGATCGTCAAAGCCCCAAGGAAAGTTCAGTTTAACCGAACTGTCACAATAACATTGGTTCAATCGCATCGCGAATACAGCGACACTGAGTTCCAATCATTATGGTACAGCGACTCCGAGTACCGCTTATTTCGTTTGGACGAAGTCCATGAGAAATTGTCAGCACCTCTAAGACAAAGAAAAAAGAACGAAGAGAAATATCATCGGAGGGAAGCACTTCGACGTCTTGTGGTCCGATCGCAAGATGACAGAAATCTCCAAAGAAAGCTTCGACAATCGAACTGCGACTATTCTGTATGGCTTGCCAATATTTGCAAGCGAGAGTCCGAATCATGTTCTGTCGAAGCAAGAACGCGTGGAATGGAGAACGATCTCGACCTTTTGAACTTTAAAATGCGAGAAATGTCTTCTGATCTGTCCATGGCGAGATCACCAGCGATGTTGTCAACGACGAATATTCGGGTGTCGCTAGACAACCAGAACACAAAGAATGCCCGATGGTCACCAAGGGGTAAGGATACACTCCGTGATGTAGCCCCAAACGCCATCAAGAGAAATACTGATCTTCGCCGTGCATTGTGCAAAGACTTCGTTTCGCAAATGAGCCCCAAACTAGCCTCACCAAAATCAATAAGACGCACGAACACGGCTGTTGGTCTCCCGTACATCGCAATATCGATCTACGAGCCCAATATCAACGCAACAGAAAGTCCAAGACACTAAGCTGTGCCAGGGGATGCTAATAAATACTCCATATAGATTTAAATAGAAATAGACATACAATTAATTTACAAACACATCTTCCACTATCCCAACTTCGCCAAAACAAAGCCGCGCCAAAACTGATCGAATGCAAGAATAAAAAGTCCCCTGTATTAATGCTGTGCGAAATAAAGCGAATAGGACTACACAATACCATTGTTGTTTGTCTTTCATATTTACTCGTACTTTTTATTTCCAATTTTCGCTACAGTCCCATTTCAGCATTGGAAAACGGACTGAAGTTGCATGCAATATTTTAATGACGCTCTTCAAGCGCTCAATAAGCAATGATAAGCTACCAAAGCCGGCTTCATTTATGCGCATCACTAGAGCCCTTCAACACTCTATATACAATCTGTGAATAAATCCCGAATAGTCAGTCTTGAAGAACAAAGAAGCGCGACGAGCGCATGCCTCTATTTTCTGAATTTTGTTGTGAATTTTTTCAAAAAATTTCAGTCGTGTTCCCGTGATGCCTTCACAAGTCTCGTTCTTGGCAGGCAAACATGTTGTTGCTTTTACCGACCCATTTCTAACGACTGTTCTTCCAAAGGCATCTCCAACGCCATTCAATCGTATTCGGAATCACTATAAAATCAATCGCTATAACGAATCACGCAATGTTGCCCTATCTTCTGACTTCCGCAATCGCAAGAGACGACAACGACCCACAACAATTTCTATATCACGACAACACCATGCCAGGCATCCTCTTCAGCAGCTATTCTTCCTCGACTAGAAGGACTATGAAGCGATCGAACCGTCACATTGGGATCGCATCGATTCAATCTCTTCCTACCACCAGCTCCGGAATCATAACCACCAACTCGTTGTTCCAGAGCCTTGGCAACGGAAGGTCTACAGCGCCGAAACCGACGACTTTTGAAAGATACAACCCCTCTATTCAAAATCCATGCAGCATTAAAAGAATAAGAGACGAATGGGGACAATTTATCGATATCGATACCACAGACAGCGAAGAAGAGTATTGCCTTCACACCGCAATTCTGCTTGGGGAAAGCCCTTCGAACTGACGAACCAAACTTCCCAACAGAGCATCACCACGGGTACAAAAAAGCAATCTACACAATTTATACATAGATCCCAACATAGACGAACAACTTAAATTTCCCACGTCACCGCTACTAGATATCTCCGAATCGACGAACCAATATTCTCATCGGGCAAACGTGAGACTGAACCATTTTATTTGAAGAGACCCAACACCTCAGAGCTATAGACGCTTAAAACGCACCATTTCACCGCCACTAGATATTTTTCGATTCGTCGATCCATTTGTGATGATACCATTTCTATAGTATTTTTTTGAAAATTGATCTCTATTTTTTGTCCCCTGGATTTCATCAAATTTTGACACCCACTGCACTTCTGGTAGTTTTTGTGTTTGCAAAGTGACGGTGGAAGCAAAGGTGTCGGTTAGCGAAAATATTTCGGTGGATGCAATGGTTGCTTAATCGATTGGTGGCAAAGGTGTTACGCAACAGTGGTTTCCTCTAAGAGTTGAAGAACCACGTCTCGACCACTCATAGCGGCCCCATGTACGGTAGATTGGTATTTCTTGTGGAGGTATTCACCACAAAAGTAGAGTCTGGAATCAATGGATTCTTGCAATGTTTCTTTTGTGGGTTCGTTCAACCAGTTGTATGAGTAGGCGCCTCTTGCGTAGGGTTCTTGGGACCAGTTCTGAACGAGGCCCCGTACAAAGTGCATGGAAGCCTTGTTATCAAAGATTTCGTCGAGCTCTCGGAGCAAATGTTTCAGGAGTTTGTCATCGCTGAGGAAAAAGAGATTGTTTGGTTCGATTTCCATTCCAACAGCAAAGAGCGCGAGTATGTTCTTTTTGGAGGATTTCTGAAAGAGAGCATCGAAATAGAAATATTCGTCTCCGTAAAAGTGCGCGCTTTCACCATAGTTATCATTAGTGCTGTCATCGTGATCGTAGTCATCATTAGTGTTGTCAACGTCAAACACATTATCATTGTCACTATATGCACCATTATCATCGTTATCATCATCACTATAGTTATCATCATCATTGTCGTTTCTGTATCTTTCTTTGAAATTGTCCACGTACAGGAGATCTGGATAAAAGCGTTCGTCGAATTCCAGCCATGCCTTGAGTCCCTCTGCCGTGTGTATCTTGGATAGTGCATCACGTTTCGCTTTTGATAGTGGTGGCACAAATGTAATGCCGTTTTCTGTTTTCTTGTCATTTCGCAATTC
>Ga0163111_10002328_pt1 | contig 12002 bp, 12 predicted proteins | sample CRUFie1St18metaG_FD_109645 | JGI IMG/M metagenome (GOLD analysis project Ga0163111, IMG submission 109645) | Marine microbial communities from the Costa Rica Dome - CRUD Field 142mm St18 metaG | ecosystem: Environmental > Aquatic > Marine > Oceanic > Photic zone | place: Costa Rica: the Eastern... | reverse complement strand
TTTTAGCGCGGCCGGGTAACGAATCACTCCAAGAAACACACGAGGTCTCCCTGTTCGTGGCAGCTGCTAATTGAATTAAGGAATTATATTGCAAAACCCTATTGCCAAAGCGGCCGCCTGTCATCTTATCAATACGTAACATCTCTACTCCTTCCAGAACCACTCTGGTTTACATTCTACATAGTTTCTCGGTTCTTGTTCCCCAAAACCAGAACACATCATATGGTGCACCAATCTTTCTTCGTAACTTCCTTTACCAGTTTTATAGTCATTCATCGCATAAAATTTTTGTTTATTACCCGACAGAAAACCTGGGGATATTTTACCATAATGAATAATATAAAAATCTTCCGTTGATAGATGGGGTATGGGGACATTGTTGGGCGCTGGGTGGAACGGTCCAAAACTGCCCAGGCCGACTTTATATGGTTTATATGTATAATCAACATCTTTATTAAATTTCATAAGCGTATGCTTGGACCATGCATTTTTAGAAAATGGATCCCAGTTTATATTAATTCCCGTGGGTGTCTTATAAGAGTCAATTCTATAATGCTTTTCATCAGGAGTCAAGTTAATCATTCTTGTTTTAAACAAATTTATTTCTTCAGGTATGTTTTCCATGTAATCAACAATAGAAGGAGTTGGAATCTCATCAGCATCTAACATTAAAATGTAATCCGGATCATAAGAAACAACCTTATCAAAAAGAATTTGAGCTTGTTCTCCGGCGTTCCAGAAATACTCATCTCTTTCTTCACCGCTTATTACGTCTACAAAGTTCCAGGAACGACAAATTTCAAGAGTTTTATCTTCACTGTTGTCGTCATAAATAACGACACTGTGGCAAAAATTAGACAAACTTTTTAAAGTTTTTTCTAAAATCCATTCTTCATTTTTTGCTCGCATAGCGCAAATAACTTTATTTTTCATATCTTTAAACCTTCCAAATCATAGCACACCAAATTTTGGTTGTTAAGGGTAACGTTTTCTCTGTAAAACACTTTAATAGTATTGTCAATGACCATAGAGGAATTAATTCTATCTCCATATTTACCGTCATGGTGGTGAAAAGAGGAAATTATTTTCCATTGTTCTAGGTTTTCCGAGGTCATCATTACTGTTTTTCCTGCTCGACAATTGCGCTTTTCCGTACCGCAAGCCTCGAAGTACGGGGTTAGCATGTAGTATTTTCCGGACTGTTCGAATATGACCGGATTATAATAATTGTTATTATGATTTCCAGTGTGCTCGTTCTCAATAATCAATTTCTGTGGTGAGGTCCAATCTATCATGTTTTTGCTTTTTGTGAAATATATTTCCCTTTTGTCAAGTGCTGAATTTAATCTGCCAAAAAAGAAGAACTCTCCTGCTTTCTCGACAACACACGGAGAAGTATCGTAAGCAACGGTACCAATTGGGCAAGTATCAGAAAAATCTGTACTGTTCATCACGGTGTTCTGAAAATGATTTTTCCAGTCAATTCCGTTAGTTGATGATAGAATGTAAAGACCATTTTTTCTGTCACTTCTTGGTGCACCAGGACTGATCAACTTTCTGGTCTCTTTTCTCCATACATGATTTGGTATCTCGATATCTCCTGTACCGTTAGGGTAAGAAACGTGAGAACCGCACAACATGTAAAAATTGTCCTCCTTTACAAAGACAGCAAAACATCCTCCAGGAGCATTACCCACAGCAATCGTAGGGGTACACTGATTAAAATCAGTGCTTGTAGATCGACATACTTTAATGACTCCCTCACTACAATAATAAAGAAAAAAATTTGCCCCATGTTTTAAAACTTGGAAATATTCTCCGATATGGCGCTGCGGTCTTTCGTTTTTCAAAGAATATATTTGTGATTTGTTAACTAACTTCATATCTCAGGTCCCTATCCAATTATCTTTATCGATTGGTTCAAACTTGTACCAATCGTGAAGTCCGCACCTTTTAAGAGCTGGTGATGGTTTCCAATATTCTTTGTTATTCAAGAAACTGGGTTTTATCGTAAAAGAAATTACTTGCCTATATCCTTCTTTGGCAACCGTCGCTTTGTGAGCAACGTTCGGAGTGAAGAATATAAAACTTCCTTTTTTACCAGTGACCGCAACTTCCTTGCAACCATGCTTCTTCTTTTGTTCCTCGATCCAATTGAATGGTATTCTCGTGGAATCCCACGGGTTAACAACTGGACCATACAAGGTTTTGCGTTTATTGTTGTCGTCGGGAGCGACCCATTTTGCATTAGTGTCCAAAATAAGTGGACTATCGTCTTCATTCGCCAAATAAACAAAGGGGGCGTTTTTTTCAGTAACATCTGTCAGATAAATAATTACCTTATAACACTCATCAGCATAACCATCGTAGTGCCACTGCCAAGTACTGCCATTATCGGGTTCGGGTTCCGGTTGAGCGAAAGTGTGAAACAAGATTGAATATATGATAGATGCTCTAGAATTGTAGAGTTTTTCAACGTTTGGCATTATTTCTTGCAACACATCCTCTATTGATAAATCGAGTAATTGTTGTTCAGTAGGATGCTTCTTTTCGTGTAACTGCCACTGTGTAATATACTTGTTCGTATTTTGCCCCAAAGAGTGCGAGTACTGTAGAGTCTTCATGCATATTTCTGCTAAATTACTGATTTTATCCTGATATTCATTTGACAAACTGAAGAATTTATCTGTTATTCCAGAATTAAGCAAAAGAGGGTGATCGTAAATGCTGTTTAAAACTTTTCCGGAATGTGCTTGTTGCGCTTTTTCGTAATAGTATTTTGTGGTGTTCCAGTTTTCTCTGATATATTTTTTCCATTCATTCATTCTACTACTCTCAACTTCTTATTATATTTTTCAATCATGTCGTATACAAGTTTTTCTGATTTTTCAGAGTTGTGTAAATTTTCTTGGATTCTTGTACCATTGGCATCGAATGGCGTGGTGCCTTCTTTAGAGTACAGATATTTCAAACTTGGCTGAACTTCCGAAGGTGGATAGTAATAACCTTTCTCTCCTACTTTAAAAAAATCAAATCCAACAAGTCCTATTGTATCATACTCTTCCGACTTTGCAAAGTGATAAAACGCTTGAGTCCCTGTTGATGGATGAAAACCATATTGCTCTTCTATTAATTTGACTGTTAATTGTCCAAAATTTGGAGAATAAGAAAAACTATGTTTTGGAAATGATGACTCGAATCCATTGTGAGGTACATGGTGAGTGTTGTAAATTACCTTTAATCCAAGATTGTCGAGTATCTCTCTCTTGTATGGATTCGGATCGTGAGCATTGAAAAAATGGTAGTCTGCTTTTGTTCCTATATATTCTTCATAATTTTCAATAGGAGGAAAGTTACAGATAGCTACATCATCGAAGGATTCTATAAACTCAACTGTGCTCTTTAAAACACTCGGACCTTTTCCAATCACAACAACACTTTTACTCATTTGTTCTCCTCATGCTTCTTGGAATTCTTTCGTCATCCTCTTCCAATTCCTCTATGTCGAACTTAGTATTAGGATCAAAAGGATATTTCTTGTTCTCTATAGCATCGTTCAGAAGTTCAAGATCGGCACAGAAACGATATCGAGGATGACTATAGGTATGAAGTTTGTGTACCATCTGCTCTGCCGTCATACACCAAGAAAAATGTCCGCCGACATAATCAGATGTTGAGTTACCAATATCTCTCCAATTATTTGGATACTTTGGATTCATAAGACCATAGAAAGCAGCCATGGGGGAGAGCCAATCTTTATCTTTCCACATGTAAGTTTTTTTGTAAAAAAATTGTCTCATCTTTAAACTTACTCCACCTCGTTTCTTTACTTCATCGATTATGTACGGAATCTTATCTCCCATTATAATCTCATCCGCGTCAACGGATAATATAATATCCGAATCTTCAAAATTGTAAAGTTTTGTAAACCAACTTCTCATTACCGGTTCGTTCACTTGGTGGATTGCTGGTTCATTATCATATGCTTCTACAGTATGATCGTACACCGAACAAGCATGATAATCGAGCTTGTCAACCAAACTGGGGTCTATTCTATCTTTTAAGTCTTGAAAAATAAATTCCCTCTTCATGCCAGTGTGATTGATATCGAACTCACAAACAATCATCTTCTCTATATAAGGGTAACACTCCCTTAAGTTAGCTTCAATAAACTCCACTTCATGTGGAGCGTAGCAATAAGTTTTTAAATAAATTTTAGTCATATTAATCTCCTACTTTTTCTTAATTACTCCCAAAACAAAATCTTCCGGAATCTCAATATAGTTTTTAGAAAAAAGTAATTCTGCAAACTCAATTTCCTTGAAATCGTCTAGGTATTTAAACGATGAAGGTGAAGACTCAGAGTATTTTAATAAATCATCTCTTACTTTTAATTGTACTTTGGAACCCCAATGCTCACAATCCTCAATAATATACAACCCGCCAGACTTAAGGCGAGGGAATAAAAACTTAAAACTTTCTTTTGTTTTTTCGTCTTGATGACTGGCATCGTCAATAATTATGTCGAATTCCCCATACTTCTCCGCGACTCTATCGAGAACGGTCGGATCACACTGATCACCGACAAAGAGATCAAACCTATCGTCGTTTTTCTTTAAGTTCTCGATGTACTCTTTTGTTCCGATCTCAACTCCATCGGGAGTGGTGGTGGTGTACCAGCCAGCCTGCTGGTGTTTAATGGGCATATATTTTGGTATATAATACCTCTCCAACTCCCAATGATCCACTCCGACAGTGGTAGAATTAAAAAAATATTCATGCCACATCAGGTGACTGAAACCGTGTGAAACGCCCAACTCCAATATTTTTAATTTCTTATTTCTTGAAAAATTGTATTTCCTAAATAAGCCCTCATATAAATATGTATGATTCTTGTGATAAGCTTTATCAGTATTCCATCTTGTCCCTATCTCATGTAAGATAGAATCACTTTTGTTAATTTTAATGTCTAACATATCATCTCCCAGTAATCTTTTATCGCCATTTTGGATACGGTTTGTTATTTGCTATCATAAATATGCCTTTAAACGAATCGCTCCAGTTATCATTCACCAAAGAATCCGAAGGCGTTCGAGGTGGTAGATAAACATTTATACCCTCTTCCTCAACCAAGTTCAGTATTCGAGTGACAGTTGCGGAATCAAGATGCTTGGAAACTTTTATATCCCACTTCTTGTTTGGTAAAGAGTCGCCCTCGCCATTAATTAAAAAGTCTTCTAAACACTCTATAGCCAAGTCGTCAGACCTCTGAACAAATTCAATCATGCTACAACCTGGTTCATAGAAAAATTCTTTTGTCCTCAATATTCTTCCGGTATCAATACCTTTTTCAATCTTAAAAAGAGAGACACCCCATTTGCCTGAATTTAGCATTCTGCCCCAAACGAGACTTGCTCCTCCCTGAACATTTGGTAATACCGCTCCGTGGTTTCCCAATATGTAATATCTTTCTACCAAAGTTTCGGGAACAATTCGAGAATCACCAAGACAAACTATGTAATCAACTTTTCTTTCTTGTATGTCTTCCCAGTTGCCTGTTTTAAGATACTCAATGTCTTTTTCGGCACACAGATTCGATAAATCACAAAAATTAACTTTCTTGCTTTCTTTTTCAAAAGGAAGTCCGAAGACATAATCTACTTCGTGACCAAGTGACAAGATAGTTTTTATACCCTTTTCCGTTATTACCGTGTTTCCAATGACACCTATTCTCATTTCAAATCCAATATTTCTTTAGCAAAAACTTTTGCCATTTCAGTGTAACCAGCATTGCCAAAATGAACACCATCGATAAGATACTCCGATAACTTCGGCATTTCACAAACTTTAAAATCGTATTCTCTAGACATATTCCGAAGACAATCAGAGTATTTATCCACCATATCTCTGTTTTTTTGATAATAGGGTGAGAAGGTAAGATCAGGAAGAGTTGATACAATTGGAGTCATGCCATTCGCCTTTATAGACATAACTATTTGTCTTATGTTATCTCTATAAACATTGATTGGTGTTGGTTTTTTTGTATCGTTAGTGCCAATCATTAAGATAGCTATTTTAGAAGATTTATTTGATTTGAGTATGTTCCAAGATCTTCTCAATAAATCTGAACTGGTTTCTCCATTAATGCCATAATTGTGACAAATGTAAAACTCTCCTGTTTTTTCGGAAAGTATTTTACCCAGTTCTGCTGGGTATGATCTTCCATATTCGTCTCTAGCACCATACGTTAAAGAATCACCAAGACACACAATTTCATTCCATATCATCTTAAATCTCCTATATTAATTTCCACAATTTATAATCTTCATTTCCACCGTTGTAAAGATTAACCCAAAACATATCACTCTTTTCTACTCTATTTAAGACCCATTCTTTAGAGTGTATGATTTTTTTCTCTTTTCCGATAAAGCCAGACGACAGACAATAAGTGGAAGGACTGGATATAAGATAATCACACTCGGACATAATTGAAAAGTCACTAATGTAGTGTCTTCTATCGTGCGTGTTTTGGCCATAGAAAACACTACTACCTTTACTAGAAAGATATTCTACAACTTTTTTATAACTCTCAAGGTTGTGGTCGTCAGTAAAAAGTATATAATTTTCTACCGAATTGGAAAACTCACTAATACTTTCCAGATAATAATCTTTTTTTAGAATAGAGTCGGGATTCCAAGAATGAAAATCTGTTCCTCTAAAATGAATAGCACAAGTCTTAGGAGGCACTGATGGTTTGTTTTTTAGTTGAAAAACCTTTCTTGAGGATAATCCCGATTCGTCGAAAAAACGCTCTCCTAAGCAAAAATTAAACCTTTCATATTGTTCTTTTGGAGGAAACTTCCCAAGAAGATTACCCTGGAAAAACTGATGGCCTTCCCAAGGAATACAGAAGAAATCTTTATTTCTCATTTTGGCTTCTTGTCTGAGATTGTAATAAAAAATAACTCTATTGCCAAACCCACAAGGAGGTATGTTATCAATCCCCAGCATCGACCAATGTCCATCCTTTCTCTACCCAGTGAGAAGTTATCTCTCTTCTTAGAGAATCGTGTGTTGGTGTTCTCCATGTTGCAAATTGGTCTTGGCCGATGGCACCCTCAAGATCCCCCCAGTAACTACGATCATTCGATGGCATGTGCGGAACATATGTAGGTACATTATCATATATCTTGCAAGCGGCGGAAAAGTGCATGTCTTCACCGTTATCCCATGAGTATGGTCTGTCAATCCACATATTTTTTGCCCACTTTGATTTAAAAAACCAGCAGTGACCTCCATAATCAACAGGGGTATCTTGTACGCAGTAATCTGTTCCACCATAACTTTTTTGCCAAGTCTCTCCAGGTTCGTTAAAGTTGTTAAATATTCTTCGCCCATTTGCCACGACAATACACTCCTTTTCTCTAGATAGTCTAATACAGTTCTCAAACCATTTCTCTCCCGGAATCGTATCATCATCGAATATTACTGTGAACTCAGAATCAGAAAGTAGTGGTAATGTGAATCTACCATGAAATTTAAAATTCTTATTCTTTGAATGAATAAAATTTATCGGTATATTCAGTCCCGTAACACTGACAATAGGGATTTCTATATGAGATTCATTCTGGTATACCCAGATCTCTTTCGGCTTGATTGTCTGATTTAAGATAGAACGTAATTGTTTCTCAAATGTATTTCTTTTCCAATAAGTAAGAATAGCAGTTATCTTACCCTCTTCGTATTCTTTCATGACTTCTTCCATGCGACTGCCAAATCGACCGCTGCTTGACTCCCAATATACACCAAAGAAATTGCCACCCAATCACTTGATTGCAGACCACCGGTATATAACAGTGCTGAACCAGTTAACCACACAAGTAGTTTTCGCGAGGTAAGTCGAGCAAGAAAACTATCTAACAGACCTCCTTGCTTTGGCAGCACTTCCCTAACTCTTCCTTCTACTGTTTTATCTTCCATATTATCTCCTATGAATTAATGTGCGCAAATCCATCGACTTTATCAATATCGATAGTTGTATCCACGCAATCTTTTAGACTATCTAGATGTGATATCAGTATAACATTTTTAAACTGACTTTTAACCATATCAATAATCCTTGTGAATCCTTCCATATTTTCTTCGTCTAACGCTGTTCCCGGTTCGTCAAGAATGAAAACATCTCCTTTTGGTAACGAGGATACATTCAATAACGCCAATCTTATCGACATAGCTGCGAGTGTTTTTTCTGCACCGGAACCACCAGACAACGGACGAGGTTCAAACTTAGGGTGCTTAATATTAATTTCTAGACTATCATCGGAATTCTCAAAGAACACCTCGAAGTCAACAATATTCGATAAAACTTTTGATATTTCCTCGTTAATGATTGGGAGTTTATTTTTAATAATTTTATAAGATATGCCATCTTTGTCCATACATCTTTTAAACAGATCATAGGCGGAGTAAGTTTTTCGATACTCCTCTAGTTGCTGCTTCTGATCTTCTAAGTTGCGGATTTTTTCTTCATATGTCCCGTCCTGTTTATGAAGCGTAATAAGTTGCTCCTCACATACCTCAATTTCATTATCAACGTGACAAAGAAATTCTTCATCTTTTTCTATCTTTTCTTTTAACTTGTGAAGGTTGTCTATAGTTTGTTTGTTCTCGTTGTAAAAAGATAGTTTTTCATTAAGTTCTTCTAACTCACTTGTATAGGATTTAATTGAACCACTGTTTTTCTCAAAGGAAAGTTGCAACTTAGTTATATCAGTTTCAACCCTTCCTTTGTGAATCATTAGTTCTTTATATCTCTCAATGTGACCATTTAATTCTACAAGATTGCCCTTCTCCAATTCACTATGTTTTTTATTAATAAGAGAGTTGAAATTGATGAGTTGAGGTTCCAAGTTATCAATCTTATCTTGTGCGACATAAGCATCTCTGATAAACTTACAATGACTAAATTCATCACCACACGGAACCTCTTTAAGTTTAGAGGAACTCTCTTTGGCGAGTGCGAGCTCACGAGACATACGCTCATATTCGGATACTAAAGTTCTTGTCTCCTCTTTTAATTCCCTCAACCTTACTTGCTCATCCTTTTTCTGTTCTATGGCGAAAGACGAAGAAAACTCGTTTATAGACGTTAACTTAATTCTCTTGCTCTTGATGTCTTCGCTTTGCACCTTATTATCTTCTCTTATTTTGGCGATTGCAATTTTCTTTTTCTCAATCAAAGAGAGAAGATTCTCAACATTAATAACTTCCTCTGGTATCTTTTGTACTTGTGTTTTTAATTCAAATATACCAGCAGATAATTTATCTTTCTTTTTCTTTAGTTTCTTACATTTACTTTTCTGCTCTCGTATAGAATTTTCCGTTTTCATTTTACTGATTGTGGCATCCTCTATTTCAAAATCGTATTCCCGTTGTTCGAGTTTTTTAATAATTGAATAAGTATCTGATGCTTCTTCGTGGGCTAATTTATATTTCTTCTCGAAAAAAGTTAGATCTAGAAACTTTGCGAGAGCACCTTTCTGATTTTTGTTACCGTCTTCTACAAAACTTAGAGCACCAGTTTGGGAAGACATTGATGTTATCAAAAAGTCCTCTACTGCACCGAGATGCTTTTTTATATTTTCGTCAGTTTTATTGCGGGTTGTACCATTTAAAACTTCCGTATCGCCAGTGAGCATATCTTGTCTAGAAAACTCAAGAGCAGTCTTTGCTTCGATTGTCTCATTACCGTGTAGTTTTTTGTTATATTTCGTAACAACACGCTCTATGCTATAGAGTTTGTCACCGACTTGTATCTTGACTCTTCCTGTAGCTTCGTCTTTTTGCTGGTTCACAACACCCACAGATTTGGATATTTTCTTTGTAGTATAGTTATACATTGTGTATAGAAGACTTTCTACCACGCTACTTTTGCCTGAGTAGTTTTTACCGAAGATGCCGACTACACCGTTGAGGTTATTAAAGTTAATAGAGTTACCTTCTCCAAAATTAAAAAAGTTATCCCATTCTAAACTTTTCAAACTCCAGTTAACATAACGAGATATATCTTCCTTTTCAGAAAGTTCTTCATTATATTTTTTATTAAGACGGAATACTTCCTGGAGTAACTCCTCAGACGGATGGTAGTCGGCAAGAAATTCACGGATCAGTTTTTCTTGGACGGCAACGTCACGTAAATTTCCCTCCTCAGCAAAAATGTTATTTTCCTCACTTCTGTAACCAGATGCGGAAGAATTGTCAAAGAGTAAAGCTTCTGGTTTGAATCTTGTCATTGCAACATTCTTTACTCGGTTGATGACATCTACAGGCAGTTTGTTTTTTGCCTTGAGTTTGATTCTTGCTCCTGGTGGTATTTGTGTGTTGTTGGGAATACGTCCTTTGGGGGTTAGAATAATGTTAACAAAAGGTTTGGGATTGCGAACAATATAATGCTTGCATTCGTACTTTTCTTTGCTTTCAATATCCCAAATGAGAAATCCCTTATCATTTGTTTCACCAAAATTCTGCTGAACCGTGGAACCGCAATAGCGAACACGACCATGCTCGTCAAGAATTTGATTGGTTTTATGAATGTCACCCAGGAGCGCGTAGTCGAACTTCTGAAGGGTTTTTAAATCTATCTCCCCATTCTCCATGGTCCACCCTAAATCGGTCTTACAACCGGACACAGAACCGTGAAACAGGGCAATATTAATCTTGTTATTGTCCGTGGGATCAGTCCACTCCTCTTTGTCGAAAACGGACAGTACATTAAGAGTAACATCGTCTGTTAATTCTACTTCCTGAGAATTTCGATAAATAAACAAATTACTGTGTTCAAGCGCCTCGGCGACAGGAGTCACGGCGTCTAATCTTCCTCCATTTTTTAAATTACCATCATGATTACCCAGCACAACATGAGTTGGGGCAATATCCGCAAGTGAGGACAGAAAATTGGAACACATACTAAAATATTCTGGTGATAATTGGGTTTTAGTATGAGCTATATCACCACAGTGAATAATGAAATCTACTTCTTCTTCCCGAAGCATATCATATATTTTAGAAAATACCTCACGATATTCTTTGTGATATTTTAAATTTTTTATGTGTGTGTCTGCAATATGTGCAATTTTTACCATATATTCATTTTCCTCATAAACTTAATGCCTCGCCGAGGAGTAATTCATCGGGAGTCATAAGTAAAGCATCCTTTTTCCTCGAAAGGAATATTTCTTTGGGCATCGATCCCACATCTTCGAACCCTGACGTATCTATTTTATAGACTTCTAAATCAAATGTCAAGAGTTTTTTTATTATTTTTAATTCTTTATCCTTAGCATCGTCGTCAAGGGCAAGATAAATAGGTGTGTCGTATTCTATAATTTTTTTGAATAGTTTAGAGTTTTCACGCAAAGTGGAACCTAAAAGAGGTACGGCGTTCCCTGCCACGATAGCATCGAAAACCCCCTCAACTATAACAAGATCGTTGTCCCAGTCAACAAAAAGTTCATTAAACACCACATCTTTACTTGCTGGTGGGTTTTTGTACTTCATCCAATTGTTTTCATATGATCTAGCTATGTAATAATTTAACTCTCCTCTGTCATTAAATGATGGTATGATAACTCTACCAGCAAAGTCGCCAGCGTCGCAATAACCTATCTTCCAGTGTACAATGTCTTCTTGCGTTATATCCCTGCTTTTTAAATAACCTATTGCTCTGCCTGCTGTAAGTTTTTGCGCCTTGCCGGTTAAGGTATAAAAATTCGAAGGCATCTCTATCTCTTCCCTGACAACCTCTTCTTCTTCTACCGCAAAAAGATTATCAAGCAAGTCTGCTCTGGCTAAGTCTATAGTATTGTCTAGTTTTTCCCACTCTTTTCTGATAGTAAAATCAGCAAAACGACGCACTAATCTATGTATGCCTTTTGAACCATAATCGCAAACCCAACATTTAAAAGCGTTTACGTCTAAGTTTATAGACATCTTTTTCTTATGAT
>Ga0163111_10002327_pt1 | contig 12002 bp, 3 predicted proteins | sample CRUFie1St18metaG_FD_109645 | JGI IMG/M metagenome (GOLD analysis project Ga0163111, IMG submission 109645) | Marine microbial communities from the Costa Rica Dome - CRUD Field 142mm St18 metaG | ecosystem: Environmental > Aquatic > Marine > Oceanic > Photic zone | place: Costa Rica: the Eastern... | reverse complement strand
GGGGGGGGGGGGGGGGGGGGGGGGGGGGGGGGGGGGGGGGGGGGGGGGGGGGTGGGGGCGGGGGGGGGAGGGGGGGGGGGGGGGGGGGCGATGGGCGCAGCTGGTGGAAGCGCCGGGGGGCGCTGCGGGGATACGAGCGAGCAGGGAGGTCCCGTCCGCGGGGGTGCTCGCGCGCCTGTTGGGTTTAGGGTGTTTCGGCTGTGGCAGAGGGAAGGGCTCCTGGCGCGGGCGGCCAGGCTTGGCACCACCGGCGCCGCTCCTGGCGGGTGAGAAGGCGTTGGAGGCGTGGCACGTGCCAGGGAGTGAGCACACCCTCCTGGAGCCCACTCTGTGGCTGAAATGGCGAGAGGAAGGCCAGCTCGTGTCACTGTGCGTATCGTACACCCTGAAAGGCCGCTGGTGCCACATGCTGGTGGCGTGCCAAGGGGCTCGGAGCTGGGCACCAGGAGGCTCGGTGGCCCGCATCGGCGTGGATGCCGACTTCGTGGTCCTGGCCTCCGAGGTGCACGCTCGTTTTGTTCCCGCGGTCCGTCGAATCTTGAACGAGGGGGCGAGCTACAAGAACTTTGTCTGCGACGCAAAGCTTTGGCGGCTGCAGGCGAGCTGCCTGATGAGGTCAGATGTGGAGGCGCGTCTGAGCGATGTACGCAAATCTAGCGACGTGGGGGGGGGTTGGGTGGTCGCGGCAGTGAAGGAGGGGCTCCTTCTCTCGTGGGGCGCGGAAAACTCGGTCCTCATCTCTGTAGCGTTCTATCCTCACGCCAAACTGGTCAGGGTGGTGCACCTGGAGGAGGAAGGGGAGCGGTATGGGGAGACCGTAGACTCCTTGCAGGGCCTCTTGAGCAACAGCTCGGGGATGGTAGAGGTGGGCGAGCGGCCCCCACTGACTGGAGTACAAAGCTTCGCGATGCGGGGGGAAGCGGCCATCACGGAAGAAAAAATCACAAACGCTGTGAACGACCTCTTCAGCGAAGACCACTTCAGACAGGAGAAGCGCATGAAAAAGCTCGTCCAGCGCACCAGGGGCATCCCCCTCAAGACCTTGGCCCTGAACAAGAAGGTAGTTGCGTGGGCCAAGTCGGGCATTCTGCGGGGTATTTTGCACCTCATCGCGCAGGGGAGATTCGACCACGGGAATTTTGACGGGGTCAGCGCCACTGAAGCTGTGGAAGCATGCATGACGTTCGGTAAGCTGGCCGAAGCTTCGCCTCTGGCCATCAGGGATGCTGCCGGCACTATTACGCAATTCTTGAAAAACCAGGCAGAGGCCAGCCCAACATTCTTGCAGGCCGTGGAGAAGCTGGCTTCCTTGGATTCGTTTGTGGCTGCCGCCGGAGAGGTGGGCATCTCGGACAGTATTCTGGCGTACTACGCATCCCATCTGCAGCCAGGGCATTCCCTCTTCCATCACTTTCAGAGATCACAAGACAAGGCTGCAGCACCCACCGAGTATCAACCTCCTTCTTCACCGTCCGGGGAAGACTCTAATCCTTGTGAAGAATGCGGACTTAAAAATTCAAGATCCTTCAACTTTGGTCCAACCGCGTCCGACAATGAGTTCACCAACGAAAGTCCAAGAGTAGAAACCTGGGGTGCAGCCGCCAAGAAGACATTTGAAGAAGGCGAGGCTCGGAGAGCGTCCAACCCCAAAGCACTTGTGCCTAGGCTGTCGATTCCGCTAGCAATGCCCTCCAGCACTCCCGCACTTACTCGGTCCACCCGGCGTTCCTTTGGAGGTGCGGGCACTGATAGGTCATCGGCCCCGCACACTGGGCGAGGTTTCTCGAGCCGTATTCTTTCACCTGCGTCCAGCATCCCCTCCTCTAGGAAGGCAGAGGTTTCTTTCCGCAATCACGGCTCTACGGACTACAAAGACTTGTGCGCCATGATCGGAAAGGGCCTAGTATTGAGCGACATCTCTGCCATATTCCGTCTCAGGGGAATGCATATGCCTCCGAGAGTATCCCTGGAAGCTTCTGATTCTGGCCAGGCCTCCTGTGAGCTTCCTCGGAAGCTTCGAGCAATAGCCACACGGCTCAAGCCAGACGCGAATTTATTAAGCAGGGAGAGCAACAACGTGGCTGCCGCTTTGTTCCTGAAGCCCCCGGCCAAATTCAGCGCGCGGGCGGTCAACATCAAAGATATCCTCTCAGGTCTGAGCACTGCAGAGCGACCCCCGGACTCGATGACTGGGCGCAGCCTCCGCCGTCACGCTGAACCTCTGCAACGAGTGCGTGCGCGGCTGTTAGAGATTTTAAACAAGAAGAAGCCGGAAGGTGATGCCCTCGTTGACCTGGAGAACGTCATGAAATTTCTGACGGCAAGCCTGGCGTCAAGACCTCGACTTCTCGAAGATACTCTCGACACGCTCGGGGAGGCCCTTATGAAGGTGAAAAGGGTCGTTTCTGGTTTCGGGCCTCCTAATCTATGGCGGCGATCCCACGTCACGGTCATGCTCATAGCTTTGGAACTCTTCACTGAAATCCTGAGCTGCCCAAAGTCGGCCACGCACGACATTATGGGCTGCCTCCTCTCTTTCGACTCCCCTGGCTCTATCTGGGGGATGAACTTCTTCCGCTCGGTGTTTTCTGGGGGGAGACTGCTGCATGAAATCGGCTCCGACGCAACGCCCCAGCTGCAGACATCTTGCCTCGCATTTCTGAACCAGGTCGTACTTTTGATGCACAAACTTTGTGCATCAGGGCGCAGGGTTGCTGCTACCTCATCGAGTCATCTGCTGAATTCTTTTTCCGACAAATCAAACTCTGCCGTGATGTCTTTGAGCTTTTTGATGGACTGTCGCCAAGGCTTCCTCGCCAAGATTCTGCAAAAGAAATTTACTGCGGGCACCGCTCTGCACGCGGCGGGGTTGCGTCTACTAACCAGTGTTTTTGCGCTTCGGTCGTGCCCGCTCCTTGACGACCATGCTATGGTAGACTTTTACATAGTCACGGCATTCACGAACTTCGTGCTGCTTTACAGGTACGACGGTCAAAAAAAAAGCGCGTACGCCCTCACTGCGCTCTACCTTGAGCTTCTCTCATCTCTGGCATGCAACAAGACCCCTGAAATGAGTGGGAGGTTCCAGCGACTGAAATTCGCAGACCTGATCATAGGAGAGATGTCCCTCGAATTTCAAGCTGCGGGAAGCACTTCGCAGACTGATCCCACGAATGACGACAAATACTCAGATGACGTACCGGGGGCTATGCGAGCGCGACCGGGCCCCGTCACTGTCCCGAAACTCAACATGTCTGGGCTGAAAAGTATTGGCGGAGATGTACCCGTCACCTCTCCAGGGAAGACTCCCATCTGCGGGAGCGAACATGAACGAGCTGCACCGCCAGCAGAGGACAGCGGGGCAAGCTTTAGGAAAGATTCGAAGTCGAAGCGCAGCATTGAATTCACAGGCGACCTTGAAGAAGATGTCGAAATGCTCGAAAAAATGGAGAATGAGGTACTCGAGAAAGAATGCCAAGCTGGGGGCATAACTCCCAGCAGAATTCAACCCTCGCCCGCAGCCGCAACTCATCCCGCTCTGCAGGCACTGGACGCGGGGCGTCAAAAGTCCGGGGTTGGAGTTAAAATTCCGTCATTGAAGCTACCACCGCGCCCAGGTAGTGTGGTGGGCCAAGAGGAACGAAGTTTGCAACCGCGTACAGTATCAGAAGGCGGACCGCCCGCCCCGGCGAAACTGAAATTTACTGGTGACCTTGAAGAAGATGTGGCCATGCTTGAAGAGCTTGAGGAGGAGAAGCGCGAAGAACACTCTGCGAGCAGCCCTCTACGGTCCGGGCCGGCGGGTGAGTTCGTGCCTGAACTCAAAATCAGGGCTTCTAGGGCGAGTGTCAAGGTCCCACGGTTGACACTTCCGCTCAACTGTAAACCGGCAGAGCCGCTCACTCCAGAAGGAAGCGACGAGAACGGTTTAGCGGGGGTTCAAGTGGGTGAGGAGCATTCGGGGGAAGACAGCTTGGAGGCCGGACCTGCACGCGTCTCTTTGAAGTTGCCAGAACCTACCCTGTCTCCAAATCTGACGAAAAAGGGTGGGCCTGAGAGCAAAGGTTTGACGCGCCAGGGTTCCGGTTTGGCAGCCTTGCAGGAAAGTATGGGCACGATGAACGCGAAGGCACAACTAACGATTCTGCAACCCGACAAGAGGAATGCCCTGCTGAGGAAGCAACAGTCAGAGTTCCACAGGGAGGGCTCTCTGAGTGATCGCGACTACACCCGCAGGAGGAACATGCACAAAATTTACCACAACGCGGACTTTCACATCTGTATGGTCGAAACTCTGCTCGGCCTGCTCCTGACTCGCGATGGGGATCTGGAGAAGTACGTCTATGAACCGTATCCATTGGAACACAAGATGCCAAATTTTTTCTTTCTGCTCTCTCTGCACCTGAACCACCCGTCAAACCAAGCTGTAGCCGTTGGCCTCATCCAAAAGATTCAGAAGCGTGACGGGCCCCAGTGGAACGCCATGCGGCAGTTGCTACGCCTCCTGGTGGACGGCCTCTTCTTCGGCAATGTCTACCGCGCCACGACAAAAATCGCTCGCGGGGCATATGCTGACGTGCACCAGTGCCGCATGCCTGAAGGATTTCAGCCTGGCACCGTCGTCGTAAAGGCTATCGACCTGCCGGACACCATCTACGACGCAAACGTGATCCCCGACGCTTTCTCGGAGGTCTCGATCATGCAAAAACTCGGCGCTACGTCGTGCGCGTGCACGCTGTACGACTACGGGATTCACAGGAACCGGCTGTTCCTGATTCTGAAGAACTATCCCCTGAGCCTGAGAGCGTGGCGAGCCACACACAGTGCGCTGTGTGAGGGTTCGGTGCGCCTGTACCTGAATGTGTTCATGAATGTGATCGGAGCATGCGAGACCCTGGCAAACAATAACACCGTGCACTACGACATCAAAGGGGACAACATTTTGGTCGACCCGCACAAAGGCGCAACTCTGAAGGATGTCATGTCACCACAGACAGAGCAGCCACCTTTCTCTGTTGTACTTGCAGACTTCGGCGAGAGCAAGACATTTCCAGACGGGATCAAGCCTTATTCCGTGCGAAACAGGGGCACTGAGTGCATCAAGAGCCCGGAAATGCTCACGGTCTCAAACGCGACAAAGAAAACAGCAGAGAGCTATGACAGGCGGCGGCAAGTCGGCGTCGGCAAGCCGGCGGATGTGTGGGCAGTCGGCTGCCTACTTTTCGAGCTCCTGACAGGAAAGTACCTTCTCCATGACCCCGACTGGATCAGATTCTTCATCAGAGTGACGACTGAGAAGGAGAATCTCCTCCCACCCGAGAAGCTGGAGGCCATCTCTGCATTCCCGGAAATCAAAGAGCTTTTGTCGTTCATACTGGTCAGGAATCCCCAACGCCGGCCGACAATGCAGGATGTGAAGGCCCGCGTGGGCAGACTGTTGGAGAACAACTTCAAAAACATTTCGAACTCGAGGCCTGCGGTCACTCTGCAGCCCAAGAGCGAGATTGCTGACTACACAAAGACGTCTCCTCCTCCACCTAGTCTGGAGAGTGTTTTCCCCAGCAGAGTGAGCATGCCTCCAATCGAGGGCACGTTCAGGGTTTCTAGTTGGCTTTCTGTCGTGACTGGGAGCGATCCGGCGACAGAAACGAACGCGGGAATCACGGCACTTCTTGTCGATGAAGGCACAACAAAATCACATCGTCCACTCAAGGTGCCTGATCCGTGCCCACGTTCTGCCTATATCAAGTGCGGCGAAGATTTCGAAGGTGCTTTTGCGGCAGTCCTCGACTTCGTCAGGGAGTCCTGCCGTGGCTTGCCCCCAACGGCAATCAATGTAGACTTCAGGGTCGCCGCAAGCCCTGGCCTGGAGTCCGCAGCATGGCGTGTGGCAATGGGGCTCCTGATTGTTCTTGAGCACGATGATCTCAGCACGGCATGCAAGAAAATTGCTTCAGCCAGTTTGGCCATGCCCGTGAGTGGCGCGCAGATCCAGTCCCTGCTCGACTTCCGGGACAGGTTGAAGTATTTCCCTGAAAACAATGGCAGCAGAGAATTTTCCTGCCCCTGTGGAAGCTGGCGGGCTTCAGTGAAGCTCGAAGCCCTGGAAGAGCAGTTCGTATGCGACTGTGCCTCGGGAGAGGCTGCGCAATGTCCGGGCGGATCTTGCATGGATTTGATGGAAGGCCTCAGAACTTTGCACGGATGCGACATGAGCGTCATTGTCTGGGAGAAGGTGGAAGTGGAGAGCATGAAAACGATGTTTCTCTCCCGAACGGTTGAAACTGCCTACGGGGCAGGTCCCATGGCCGGCAAGCGTGTCCATGTCTGCTGCGCGTGCAGAGGGATTGCTTACGTTCAGTACTCACAAAAGGCCTGGCTGGTTGGGAACCTCGATCAAAAATCGCTGTGAGCCTCGTAAAGCGTGCACAAAACACGGATATTGATTCTTTATTTTTAGAGTATAAGTGCACCTTTCTCCTTGAGAACGGACAGCCCCAGCTCTCCTCAGCGGAACGCTTGAGCGATGCGGTGCGCAGCCTCGATCACTTGAGGCATTACAGCCGAGGCGCTGTCGTTGATCACTTGCTGTATGTGGTGAACGGCCAGTTCGTCGCTGAGGTCGAGCCTGAATCTTTCCTCCAGGAAGAGCATGCACTTCTCATAATCGTTCATCATGTCGGGAATCCGCGCACCAATCATGAGGTTGAACAAGCTCAGGAAAAGGTTCACAGACTTCCTGAGGATGTTGTACGCCTCGCAGCAATACCGTTGAAACATCCTGTAGGGCTCACCATTCACGCCGCCCATGGCTTCGATCATTTCCTTCACAATCCTCATGGGGGCCGGGAACGGTTTCGGATCCTTCCCCAAAATGTAACCAAAGTCAATGTGGAAGAGCCGCCCGTCCCGGCAGAGCATGAGATTGTCAAGGTGGCGGTCCCCGACGCCCAGAATGTACGTCACGACACAGTACCCTGCACAGCTCTTGACGAACGACTCGAGGACGTCTGGGTAAAACCCCATAGGAGAGAGGGGGTCGGGGTTGTACTGGGCAAAGAAGGTTCTGATGTCCCGGAACTTCTCGATGATGTTCGAAAGGGGGAAACAGTTTGGGACGCACTCCAAGAGTCCGGACGCATCCGATACATCCTTTCCAGCCGAGGTCGCCAGCGCGTTGTACGGGGTCATGCGTAGGTCCAGGCCGTCCCGCTTCAGGAGCCTGTCCATAATCCTCACCATCTGCAGGATGAGCTGATCCTGTCGCAAATCGTCTCCCTTCTTGAAGATGACGCTGTAAGTGTGGGACGGCGCTGCTCCCGCCACCGAAACCCGTCGGTTGTGCATCTCCGGCGTGTTTTTCTCTGCATCTGTGCCGTGCAGGTCTCTCAGAGACGTTTTGAAAGTCAGCTTGAGAGGGAGGAGTGCGCTCTTGAACACTGCGCACTCCTCCCGGAGGATGCCCGTAAGGCAGATGGAAGGATCGAGCGGCAGCGGCAGTTGGAGCGAGGACAGCTCGCCCATCACCCCGGTCTCTGACAGGAGCTCTCGCAGAGCCTTGGCCTGCTTCACGGAGTTTCCCTTGACAGCTCGGAGCTCTCTCTTGATGGCACCGAGCTGGGCCATGAGCTCAATCTGTCTGCTGATGCTGTCCCACACCTCGTAGCCGATAGGTAACAGAAGCAGCTTCTCCACGAAGCGGTGGTGGATGTTCGCGAAGCGAATGCCGAAGTTCGGGTCTTGCCACTCAACGTACAGGTACCAGTGGAAAAAATTCGCCAAAACAGGATTCCTGCAGGCCCTTTCGATGAGGAATTCGCTCAGGGCAGAGGTGTCTGAAGTCTCGTACCTCAGGGCTTGCACGAGCTGCAGCAAGTAGTCCATAATCTCGCTGTCTTCGGCCTTCCCTAGCACCTGGACGGCGAACTCGCGCACGTTCGAGTCGGGGAAATCTGGGGAGAGAAGGGACAAAGCATCACCAGCCCCAATTGGCGCCCAGGAGGCAATGAGGGAGGTCGCCTCGCGAACCTCGTCCACATCTTCCCAGTGAATGGACCGCAGGAACTTCGTCAGGGCCGCGGGCTCGTCCTGCAGAGCCCGACGGAAGCGCCACAGGAGCCGCCTGTCCCGCTGCCCCAGCCCACGAGTGGGCGGCTGCCTCAGCAGGGCTGAAATCTCTTTCCTCTCCTCGATGTTTGGTTTGATGAAATCGCCCCCCCCACGCCCACCGGCCCTGGACCCCCGGCCGGCCATGTCCTCGGCCCGGCTCAGCTTCGCAGCCTTGCGCTCGGCAGGGTTTTCCTTGCCCACTTCGGGGTCCCGCGCCGCGGAGAGGGACAAGGCGTCGGCCGCCGTGACGCCAGTGCGCTCGTGGAAGAGGACCGGGTTTGCCGAGGCCGGCAGCTCCACCGTGAGAAAGACGGCCCCGGCCTCCATCGCCGCGGACTCTGCGGCAGCCTGGAGCCCCTGGAGGCGGGCCAGGGAAAGGTCGTCCAGCCAAGGAGCCCCTTGTAAGTCGCCCCGGTTGTAGCGCTTCACCAGGCCGTCCCATTTCCTCATCGTCGCCGTGGCCTCCTCGTAGCTCGGCATGGGCTCGGAAAGCCCGGTGAGCTCCAGGAGAACCTTGTGCGTCCCGAGCTGGAGACGTCCCCGGCCGCTGAATAGCTTCAATTCTCCCTCAGCCGCCACCCGGGTGCCACGCCCGTCCCCAACCACCCAGACACGGAAGTGGAGGGCCGCGTCACCCGAGAGGTCACACACCCTCACGCAGGTGCGCACCCAGTCCCCCACAGCGCTCGGGGCGTTCTGACCCGACCCGGAGCTCGTACCGCTCTGGAAGTCGAATGCCCGGGTACGCTGCGGCACTCCTAGCCGGCCCTCATTCCCTCTCAAAGACACCTCCACCTGCGCCTGCGGGCTGCCCCCAGATGCCCCGCGAACAAGCTCCTGCGCCCAGCCTCCCCCCGAGCTACCTAGGGAGGCCGCGGCAGCACCCCCCGCGCCCACCATCAGGTCCCCGCGCACCCCCCGCACGCGCACGCGCACCATTGCCCGAACGTCGCAGCTGCGGTGGAACGCCACGGAGCCCCCCGCCCCCGTCCCTGCGCCCACACCCCCTTCTGCGGGGGCCCCCGGCCCCTTCCCCGGCCCCCCCCCGAGAGAGCCCGGGCGCGCGTAGGGGGGCGGGGCGCCCGCCCCGCCGGCGCCGCTCCCCCCCGCCGGCCCGCCCCCGCGCCCGCCCCCCGCGCCGCCCCTGCCCCCCCCCCCGCTCCCCGGGGGCGCCCCCTCCGCCCGCAGCCCGGCTGCCATGGCGCCAGGCCGCACCCCCCCGGCCCGCTCTCTGCAGTCCCCCTCCCCGGCGCGATGGCGGGGGGAGGGGGCGGGGCCGGGGCCGGGGGCGGGGGCGGGGGCGGGGGCGGGGGCGGGGGGGCGGTGTGCGGGGTGTGCCGCCGGCAGTTCGGGCGGTACCGCTGCCCGCGGTGCCTGCGGCCGTACTGTGGCCCGGCGTGCTACGCCCGGCACTCTGAGCGCTGCACGGAGGGGTTCTTCCGGGAGCAGGTGGAGGGGGAGCTCCGCGCGCGCCGGGCCGGGCGGGGGAGCGCCGCGGGCGACGCCCCGCCCCGCGAGATGGCGGAAATCCTCGAGCGGCTGCGCGGGATGGATGCCGGGGGGGGCAGGGCGGCGGAGGGCCCGGAGGTGGGGCGGGAGGAGGGATGGGGGGAGGGCGGCTCCGGGCTGACGGAGGAAGCGGCCGAGCGATTGGGGCTGGCCGGGCTCTCCGAGGCCGCGCTGGAGGCTGCGCTGGGGCGGCTGGAGCTGTCGGAGGGGGACCTCACTGAGGTCGCCCGGCGGTGTTTCCAGCGCGACTTGCAGGCGGGGGAGCTTGGTCGGCTGGTGGGCGGTTGGGACCCTTGGTGGCGCAAGAGTGCTGCCCGTGAACTTTGCCTGGCAAAAGATAGGACGCCGCTGGTGGCGACCCTCGACGGGGAGGAGCAGGGAAGAGAGTGGGGCAGTGGCGTTCCGCCGCCGCCTTCCGACCCCTTGGTCGCTCTGGGCGAGCTCCTGCCGGGCGGCCGCCCAGCGCCTACGTTGCCGTGGCACCTGGTTGACCTCCTTTTCAGTTACTGCTCCGCCCTGGTGCTGTACAACGGGGACTGGGAAGCCGATCCTGAGGGAGCATTCGCCCATACGATGGGCGTCTCCGGCGTACTACCTGCCCGTAAGGAGATATTCACGACAAGGGGACCAGAGACGCTGCAGCAGGCGCTTTCCGGGTGCCTGGACCGCTGCCGCGCCCTCCTGGGTCTGGACCGGGACGGCTCAGCGGGGGCTGCCTCCCTGGCCTCCGCCGACGACGCCGGTGTGCTGCTGCAGTGCGGACGACCCGCCGTGCTCTGCGCCCTGAACGACGCGAGAAAGCTCCTAGCCTCACGGGGCGCGGGCTGGCGGGCGGTGAAGAAGCTGGAGTTTATGATGGTGTGGGCCAACGAGCTGCCTGAGCAAGCGCTGCCAGACCTGGGAGGTCGAGTCCTTGAGGAGGTGGCCGCGCTGACGGAGCGCCCTGGCCATACCGGGGACGTGCACTTCAGAGCGGGGGACGCATTATGATGCGGCCGGGCCCCATTTCGTGCATGGGGTGGGGGGGAAGATAGTAACGGCACATCGCACAAGTGCGGGACACGCAATCTAGTAGATTTTAATAAGATTTTACTAAGTTCACTTGGAACAGAGGCCCACCGGGTCTTGAACTACTTCACGTACATGTCGTAGGCCATGTGGTGCGCATAGACGTCGCCAGGCTCCAGGATGACGCTCGGGAAGGCTGGCACGTTCACGGCGTCGGGGAAACCCTGAGTCTCAAGGCAGAAGCCGGCGTACTGCCCGTACCGGCAGCCCTCTTTGCCCTCGAAAGACCCGTCCAGGAAGTTGCCCGTGTAGAGTTGCACGCCCGGCGCGTCCGTGAAGAGCATCATGGCGCGACCGGACGCAGGGTGGTGCACGTCGGCCACCAGGCGCATGCCGTCGCTCTGAAGCCCGGGCGCCCGGATGAAGTCTTCATGGCCCTCAGGGTAGGGGACATAATTGAAGTCATACCCCTTCGGGTCCCCCCCCACCTCCGCCAGGCGCTCCCCGAAGGCGCGCCCCGCACGGAAGTCGAGTGCTGTGCCCGCCACAGGCTGCACCTCCCCCGTGGGGATCAGGTCCGCGTCCAGTGGCGTGTAGGCGCCCGCGTACAGGGTGGCGACGTGGTCCCGCACGTCCCCCGAGGCGTGGCCCCCCAGGTTGAAGTAAGTGTGCTGCGCGAGGTTCACGGGCGAGGCGGAGCCCTCCACGTACGCTTTGAAGTCCACCCAGAGGCGGTTCGTCTCGCGGGCCAGGCGGTACGTCACCTGGCACGTCAGCCGGCCCGGGAAGCCCTGGTCTCCGTCGGGGCTCACGTGCGTCAGGCGCACGGCCGCGGCTTCTGCGTGCTCCTTCCCGCGCTCGAGCCGCTCCATCTGCCACACCGCCCGGTGGAAGCCCCCCGGCCCGCCGTGCAAGCATGTGCTCCCGCCAACGTTGGCCGCGACCTTGACCTGCCGTCCGCCCAGCGGGAAGGCCGCCCCTGAGATGCGGTTTGCCACGCGGCCCACGACGACCCCGAGGTAGGCCGGGTTGGCCTCAGCGTAGGCGGCGTCCCGCCCGGCGGGGTCCGCCCCGGAGCCGAGCCCCAGCGCCACGTCCGCCGCGGGCTCCCCCGCGCGCCCGGGCACCACCCACCGCGTGACCGCCGCCCCGCGCGCGATCACCTCCACCTCCGCGCCCGCCGCGTTCCGCAGCACCGCCGCCTCCCCGCCCCCCATCGCGGCCCCCGCGCCCGCGTCGAGCGCTGGGGCCAGCTTCGAAGTCTCGGAGGGGTTGGCCTCGGGCGGGGGCGGGGCGGAGGAAGCGAGGGGTTTATCTGGGGAGGGCGGGGGGAGGGGGGCGCGGAGGAAATCAGGGCCCCTGATTCAGGGGTTTGC
>Ga0163111_10002326_pt1 | contig 12003 bp, 20 predicted proteins | sample CRUFie1St18metaG_FD_109645 | JGI IMG/M metagenome (GOLD analysis project Ga0163111, IMG submission 109645) | Marine microbial communities from the Costa Rica Dome - CRUD Field 142mm St18 metaG | ecosystem: Environmental > Aquatic > Marine > Oceanic > Photic zone | place: Costa Rica: the Eastern... | reverse complement strand
TTAGTGGAATCAACTTTGATAGAAAACAGCAACATGACCTTTATTACAAATTAAAAGAACATACATTAAGCGATAAGTATGTTTATAGACATAAATGGAATGCTTATGATATTTGTTTAAGTGAACAGCATCATAGTTTACATAAAAGAGATGCATATACAGGCGATCGTGAACTTTGGAGAGCTGGAGTATGGCTACACTAGAATTCGAAACAATATCTTTAGATTACAGCCCTCAACAACTTTTTGAATATTATAATGCTTTAGATAAGATGAGTATTAACAATATGGTTGTAGGACATGAGCACCGTACAGAATTTTGCTCTAATACAAAAGGCAAAACAATAGGTGAGCTTAAAAAGGCGGTCAGTGATAAGCAGGGTGGTCATGAAAGAAAAGATACTGTGGCGACATGTGATAGAAAAAATCCTATTATAAAAAAAATTTTAGATCAAGTTAACACTATATTAGTTGATGCTGAATTTGGAAATATAAGTTTTTTTCTACAAAAAGCTGGTAACGACATACCACTACATGCAGATTGGCCAGTTAGAAAAAACTGTTTATTAATGATACCAATTATAGTTCCTCCTTATGAAGAATCAAATGCTATAACATATTATGATAATGGAGGATCGCATAAATTAAGAGAACCAGTAATAATGGATGTAATGAAAGCTCATGGAGTAAAAAATATAGATAAAGATAGGCTTACATTACATATTGAAATACCTAACTTAACAGCAGAGGAAGTAGATGATAGACTTGCATTTTGGCGATTTCATAAAGGAAGATCCTAAACAATTATTATTAGATAATGGACTTGTAATAGTTCGAGATGCTGACATAAATTTGACAGATTTTGAAGAAATATCTGAAGGATTGGGTAAGAATCTTAAAACAACAAAGCATGTATTAAATGAAAAGAGAACTGTACAGGAGTTAAGTAACGATGGTTTATTTGGCGATGGGGATGTGGAGTGGCACCACGATTGGAGCTATGGCAGAGGCAATTACTTTGGAACCATTTTATATAATGTTAAAAACGCTCATCTATCTCCAACTTGGTTTTGTGATATGAGCAAAGCTCCTGATTCTCTTAAAAAACAATACGCTGGTGCTTTAGGTAATTATTACCCACCAATGCATTTACAAGATGACTGCTTTACAGAAAAGCAATTAGCACTATTAAAGAAACAAAAAGTTTCTAGAGAATTTATAATTAGCCATCATGTTACTAATGAAGAGATATTATATTGTAGTTTAGGAACAATTGATTCATCTCATGATTGGGACTTAACACCAATAAAAGATCATTTGGAAGAACAAGCATATAAGCATGAATGGAAAGAAAAAGATTTATTAATATGGGATAATTTAAAAATGAATCATAAAAGAATATCATTTGAAGGTGAGAGATTGTTATGGCGTACACAGTTCCTAATATAGCAGTTATAAGTTTTCCTAGAACAGCAAGTAAATATCTTGTCAATTTTCAATCTAAACTTTATGGATTCAAGCCAGCAGAAGGTGTTCTACATAAGCCAGAATTCTTTGGTGATAGTAAAAACTGGGAAAATATGGAAGAAATAGTATATGGCAGAAAACACGTTCTTCATGGACATTGGCATAGTTTAAATAAGTTACCACATGATATATACTTTTATATAAAACAAAACTATGAAATAGTAACTAGCCATAGAGAAACGAAGTTAGTTAAGGATAGTGTAAGAAGGATTTTAAATAATAAAAGTGCTGATCATTGGTATAGATTTGATACTCACTGGCAAGAACTTATTGATCAAACCAATGATGAAATAAAAGAATGGAATATTTCAAGAAGATATGTTTTTAGTAAAAACAAAATTGAAATAGTGGACGAGTGTCCCGATAACTTTATATAAATAAGACTATAAACAGAGGATTAAACAATGGCAAAAAGACAAAACTATACTGTCGTTTTTAAATCGGATCAAACAACGGTAATGAATGCAATGCATCAAATGGCAACTCCTTTATTGGCAAGTTGGGGAAACACTATTGAATCCCACGCCACTGCAGGAAGGTGTACTACAGATGCCGCATCATTAGATTCATCAGGAACTGTTTTAACAGTTCAAAGAACTATGGCTGATTCGTGCTATAACGAACTAAAAACAATATATTTAATAGACAGCGCCAGTGGTTATCAAAATCTTCTTAATTCTTTAGCTAGTGCAAACGCATCAAATGTAGACAGCGCAAGAGGTACATTTACGGACGTTTAATTCATGTCTTACTCAAATCTTTATGAAGATAGTGATCCTTATACTGTTATTGATGACGATGTTAATGTTGAAAGAATTATTGAAGAACTAACCAAGCACAGTTTTTTTGATAGTGAAGAACATGTACATTTACAAACAAGATACGAACCGAGTCATGATCTTGAATATACAAACACTTTATTAAAAAAATATAAAATGTATTCAACTCGAATGATGTGTTTAACCCCTACTAGATGTTATTCATATCATGTTGATTCAAGTCCACGTGTGCACATTCCGTTAATTACTAATGAGATGTGTTTCTTTATTTTAGAAAAACAAATGTTTAATTTACCAGTAGGAAAATCATATTGGATTGATACTCGTAAGGGGCATACCGCACTTAATGGAAGTAACCCAAGAAGGCAACCTGATTTTAAACGTTGGCATTTAGTAGGAATGACAGATGAGATACTTTGACGTAGATATTAAGATAAAAGAAGAAGATATTAAATGGATGTTTGATCTGGGTAATAACATTACAGAACCAGCTTGGACAATAAGACCACATAAACTAACCGCTGAAGAGATGCAAAGAATATTGCCTATTAGCGGTCAGTTTCCAGTAAAACCAGAATACGCAGCAATAATTATGGTTCCTGCAGGAACCGTATGTAAAACACATGTTGATGATAAAGCTAATGAAGCCGGTGTAAGACAAAGAGTTACCGCAATCAATATTCCCATACGTGTTCATGAAAAAAGTGTATTTCAATATATGGAACAAGAGGAGCTTGGTGTTTATAATAAAGTTATTGAAGAATTGACAATACATGATGGAGCAAAATGTTGGAGAGTTGACATTCCGCATCGAGTTGATAATAGTCAAAGCCCATACAATAGAGTAGTTTTAAGTTTATCTTACTGCCAAACTATAGAGCAATTATATGAAATATATCGTAGAACTAAATCTTGATTATGATAAAAATCAATTTTTAGAATTTATTAATAAAAAAAATTTAGATTATGAATTCATGGCTGAAAAAAAGAAATGGTTCAAAAATTTTGCAATAGAAGAACTAGATATTGGTCCTATTATGAATTATTTAAACGACGTAGTTCTTGTAATGAGATTGTTACCAAAACAACAAGTACGCATACATGCAGACGGAGCTGGAACAAGATTGGATAATACTTATAATGTAAGCATTAATTTTCCAGTAAAAAACTGCACCGAAAAAACTAAAACTCACTTCTGGGATTTTGAAGATAATAGACCAATAAAATATATACATCATGAAAAGTATGGAGCAAGAGAAATAATTGATAAGGATCAATTAGTTCTTAAACAAACTTATATCTTTAAAGATAAACCTGTGTTATTTAGAAATGAATATCCTCACAGCGTTGAAAATGACTGTAATGATTCAAGATTAATGTTAAGTTGGAGATTCAAGCCTGGGTATTCATGGAATGACGCTATAAAAATATGCAAGGATTTAAATTATATAAATGATTGAAAAGTATATACCAAAATTTTTAAGTTGCCTTTATAATGATAAAATAAGAGATGTTATACCTGCTAAAGAGCTAATTGATATGTTTCATACCAATCAAATTGATAGTATCTATGAAATATGTAGAGCCTTTGAAGCAATAAAACATCAAGAAATGTCGACAAACGCTTTATATATTGGCTCTTGGATGGGATTTAAAACTAAATTACTTTCTAAATATTACGACCTTGAAATTACAGAACTTGAACTTGATGAAAGATGTAAAGCTGTAAGTGAAATATGGAATTCTGATAATGAAAAATATAAAGGACACTTACAAGGTGACGCTACAAAGTTGGATAAAGAATTCTATAAAGATTTTAAAACAGTTGTAAACCCCAGTTGTGAACACATGACAGATGAATGGTACCATAATCTTGCTGAAGGAACAATGGTAATACTACAAAGTAATGATTTTTGGGAAGTGCCTGAACATATAAACGTTGTAAAAAATATTGAAGAAATGAAAAAAAAGTATAAAATGAAAGATATATATTCATGTACACTGCAGTGTACTGTTTATCAGCGATTCACATTAGCTGGAATCAAAACGGCAGAGTCGATCCTGCCTTAACACCCTCGAAACCTAACGGAGAAATAAATGAGAAACTTATTACTAGCAATACTTTCAGTATTGTTCCTAGCTACAGGAGCATTTGCTGGAGGTGATAAATTAAAAGTCGGATTCATATATGTTGGACCAGTCGGCGATCATGGTTGGACTTACATGCATGATCAAGGAAGATTAACAGTGGAAAAAGAACTTGGAGATCAAGTTGAAACCACATATGTTGAAAGTGTAAAATATGGAGCGGATGCTGAAAGAGTCATAACACAAATGGCAATGCAAGGTGTTGATATCATCTTCGCCACTTCATTTGGTTACATGGATCAAATGCTATCTGTTGCGAAAAAATTTCCAAACGTAAAGTTTGAACATGCAACTGGTTATAAAACAGCGCCGAACATGTCAGTATATTCTTCTAAGTTCTATGAAGGAAGATATATACAAGGCGTGATAGCAGGAATGATGAGCGAAAAAGGAAAAGCAGGTTATATAGCGTCCTTTCCAATTCCTGAAGTTGTAAGAGGAATCAATGCATTCTATCTTGGAGCAACATCTATAAATCCTGACTTTGATATCGATATTGTATGGGTTAACACCTGGTACGATCCTGCAAAAGAAGGTGATGCCGCTGGTGTGTTGATAAGTCAAGGTGCTGACATTATAACACAACATACTGATTCAACTGCACCATTACAGATAGCTCAATCAAAAGGCATATTAGCTTTTGGTCAAGCGTCAGATATGTACAACTTCGCACCTGATTCTCAAATGACTTCTATTATCGATCAATGGGGACCTTACTATGTTGCTAGAGTAAAGGCTGTTCTTGATGGAACTTGGGAATCTTCAGACACATGGGGCGGTATGGATACTGGCATGGTTGAAATGGCACCATATACTAACGTTCCTCCTGCTGTTGAAATTGTAGCTAAAAACTTAGAAGCTGCAATTACTTCTGGTGAGCTTGATCCATTTGGTGGAAAGTTTACTGTTGGTGAACTTCTTGGAATGAACAAGTATCTACCAGGAATTGATGCCCAAGTACCAAATTAATTGTTTACATAACACTTTAATTGTTATATAATTATAATAGTGGCGGTTGAAAGATCGCCACTTACATGAAAGATTTGATATGAAAGCATTCGTTATAACTGTTAAAAATATAGAGCAATCGGTTCAAGCAGCTCAAAGGTGTATAAAATCAGGTAAAGATCATGCATTGCCAATTGAAATGTATTATGGTTTTACACCAGATGATAATCCGGAAAATATACTTGAAGAAAAAGGTGTACCTTTAAAAGGATTCCAAAATAATCAATTTTCTCAATACTTAAGAATGGTTGCTGCCTTTACTTCTCATAGATCACTATGGGAAAAATGTGCTAATCAGTTTGATAACTTTGTCATATTTGAACATGATTGCATTTTAGATCAGGCCTTACCATCTTCAGTTACATATACAAGAGAGCACGATATTATATCTTTTGGTGCTCCTTCTTATGGAAAATATAATACTCCTACTGGAATAGGTGTTGTTCCACTTACATCAAAACAATACTTTCCAGGAGCACATTGTTATATGTTAACACCGAAAGGTGCGAAAGAAGCTTTAAAAAAAGCAGAAACAAATGCCGCACCTACAGATATATTTTTTAATATTGAAAACTTTCCAAACATAAAAGAATTTTATCCTTGGCCAGCTAGGGTCGTTGAAAATTTTACGACTATACAAATGGAAAGAGGATGTCTGGCAAAACATAGTTATGGTGAAGGATATAAAATATTATGATTACTGTTGCATGCGTACTTTGGGGAAATAAATTTTCAGAAGATTACCTCTATAATTTAAAATCAATGGTTGAAAGGAATACAACTATTAATCATAGATTTGTTGTATTATCAGACAGATCTAGAAAAGGAATTGACAGTGTTATTCTTAAACCAGGTTTTGATGGTTGGTGGAATAAGCTACAACTGTTTGATACTTTTCATCGATTAGGTCCTAGAGTCGTATATTTTGATTTAGATACACTCATTGTCAATAATATTGATTGGTTAATGGAATACAAAGGAAACTTTATGGGTATTGAAGATGTTGGAGCTGTTAACGCCCACCAACCACATCTTAAAAACACTTTAATGTCGGGTGTAATGGCGTGGGATTCAAATCATGCTGGACAAATATGGAATGAATTTATATTAAGAAAAGATACTGCTATAACTCAATTCAGAGGTGATGGCGAGTATTTAAATGGTAATATACCAAAATATGATAGAGAACTTCTTCAGCACAAATATCCAGGCAAGCTCAAGTCCTATAAGTATCAAATATATAATAAAGGTATTGATAAAGAAACATCAATAATTTGTTTTCATGGCAGACCAAGTATAATTCAAGCTATGAATGAAACAGTTCAAACGCCATTTGCTACATACGAACCAAAGCAATGGATAAAAGAATATTGGAGATAATATGAGTGGAGTAGCACATTTAATAGGAAACGGAAAAAGCTCAGGATTTTATGTACCATCAGCTGGAATTAAAGTTACCTGCAATATTCCTCCTTTTGAGGTTAATAACTTATACACAACCGTGATGGTTGATTTTAAAATGATGAATGCTATACATAGTGGCCAGATTCAAGTTCCAGGAGATTGGGTATTAGGCGCCAGACCTCACAAATGGATGGAAATGAAAAATGATTTTTATATTAAGTATTCAACTCAAATAAAAGAATTTTATTTAGTTCTTCCAAGTTATTGTCCAAACTATACAGATTTTAATTGCGGTCATATGGCCACTCATTGGATTGCAAATAAACTTAAAAGGTCTGAAATCCATATGTATGGATTTGATTCTATATTTGAATTCGATACAACAAGCATGTCAGATACATTTATGAACTCTTCAAGAGATAATATGAATACTGAAAGGTTAACTACTAACTGGAGACCAGTTTGGGATGGAATATTTAATGAATTCAAAGATACTCAATTTGTTCTATATCATGATATAGGAAAACCGCAAATAAAATTACCACCAAATGTGGAAGTAAGAACCTCAAATAAAGGTAAAACCGCTATCAGGAAGAAGAACGAACCATCTAAACCTTTTGATAGACAAGAGATATTAAACTCTTCACTGTAACATTTATGTAACAGCATAAATTATTTTCAATAAAGTGAAAATAATCGTTTACATTTATTCTTTTTTATTGTATATTAGTTACATAAGGTAATTAATAAGGAAGAATAAATGATTTCATCAGAAAGAAAATACAACAAATTCTCAAAGACTTTGTCACCCAAGCTAGCTGCATGGTTAGCTGATGATCACACTTACATTTCAGATACTAAGAGCAAGTTAGCAGCTCGTGCTAAGAGGCGTCAAGATGCTTTGGCTGATTGGGATCTTCATTTAGTTACTTTCAACAAGATGTTCATTGAATGGGCAGTTGAAAATTCTGTTAGTGATGATCTTGGTGAAAAGATCTCATTTGCAGTAAGTGAATCTCAATTAGAACCAATCACTAAAGATTACAGAGTTGATTGGAGATTGAAGAAAGAATTCCCTGAAGTTGATTGGGAGTCTAAGACCAAAGAATATTTAGATGGAGGATTATATTAATGTTTTATGATGTATTTAATGAAAAAGTCGGAACTATAAGCAGCTTTACTTCTTTTGAAGAGGCTCATAAGTCTGCTAAAAAGTATGCAAAGAAAATGGATCATTACTTTGTTATATTTAAGCGATTCCCTAATGGTTCACAGGGCCTAGTTAAGTGGGTCTTTCCAAGGAAAAAATAATGATTAGAGAATTTTTGACATATATAGTATTTGCAATATTTGCATTTGGCTGGATGGATGTAGGATTTGGTCCACAATGGACTTGGTGGTATTTAATAGCCTATCTAGGCGGAGGAATTTGAGCAAGTGGTAGAATGGTTATACAATGGACTGCAAATCCATGTACGTGGGTTCGATTCCCACCTTGCTCTCCAAAATAAGGAGATAAAAAAATGAGTGAAGGACAAACATTATTTGCTATGATGGCTATCATGGTAATAGCAACTTTAGTTATAAATGCGGTGGTTTATGCTTTTATCGGTTAATAAAGTTCCAAAAAAACTTGGTACAGATACTTTAAATAAAGTATTAGACTTTGCTGAAAAATATTTAAAACTGAATCCAAGAATGAATATTCATATTGAGTTTGTAAGAAATAAAGGTATTCTTTGGAAAGGTCAATATGAAGGAATGGATCAGTATGGTGAAACTCATCATATAGATATTAGTGATGGTTTAGAAAAAGAAGATATGATCAAAACAATGTTTCATGAATTAGTTCATGTAAAACAAACTGAAGAAGGAGACTTGTCTATTGACGGTAAAAGTTGGAAAGGTAAGTTATATAAGACTGATCATATGGAAGTAGATTATGAACATCTTCCATGGGAAGTAGAAGCCTTTAAATTAGAAGAAAAAATGTGGAAAGAATTTAAATGAAAATATTAGTTATGGGATTACCCGGTAGTGGGAAGACAACTTTGGCAAAACCATTTGCCGATCTACTAGATGCCGCTTACTTTAATGGTGATCAAATAAGAGCCAGATATGATGATCATGATTTTTCTTTAGCTGGTAGAGAATATCAGGCAGAAAGAATGAAATATTTATGTGATGGTGCTCTATCAATAACAAGCCATGTAGTTGCAGACTTTATTTGCCCTACTGAAAAAACTAGAGAAATATTCAAACCTGATTTTATAATTTGGATGGATACTATAAAAGAATCAGAATATGAAGATACAAATACTTTTTTTGAAAGACCAAACAAAGTTGATTATCATGTTGATTCTTGGTTTGATGACACACATAGACAACTGGTGCAAGTTGTAGAAAGATTCATGAGGTCTAAAAATGTTTGATGCAAAAAAACCAACGGCGATGCTTATGGGTAGATTTCAACCTTGGCATGAAGGTCATTTAAGATTATTTCAAAAAGCTTTACGACTTACAGGTCAAGTTTGTATTGTTATCAGAACTATGCCTTTAGATGAAAATAATCCATATGATCTAAATCAAGTTAAGCAAAAGCTTCAAGTAAATCTTCATGAAAATGGATATAGATTTTTTGAACATTATATCACTGCAGATCTTCCTAATATTGTTGATATTTCATATGGAAGAGACGTAGGATATACATTTACAGAACATGATCTTGGAGAAGAAATACATAAGATATCAGCAACCGATATAAGAAAAAAAGAATCACTTAGTGAATTCGATAGTGAATCTATTTTTATGGAATTTGAGTCAGATTGGGCGCGTCATTACGATAATAAATAATAGTTATGATAAACTATTTAGCATTTGTAGCAGCAATAGCTATTGCGACAGTTGCAGCATACTATTCAATCATTGGATTGATGACAATATTTGCTGCGGCTGCAATACCTATTGCCGTAATGGGTGGTGTACTTGAAGCTGGAAAGCTCATAACCGCCTCATGGTTATATAATAACCGAAAAATAATTCCTTTCTTTTTAAAATCTTATCTTATAACTGCGGTTGTAGTTCTTATGTTTATTACAAGTATGGGAATCTTTGGATTCTTATCAAAAGCACATATTGAACAAACGGCAGAATCTGAAGAGAACGTTGCTAAGATGGAACAAATCGATAAAAAGATTGTTCGTCTTACAGATACTATTATGACATCTGAACAAGCAATAATTAAGATTGAAACAAAAGATGAAAATAAGAATGAACAAATAAACTTTCAGATTCAAACCGAAGAAGAAAGAATCGTAAAAGTTAGAGATCAATATCAAAAATTAGTCGATGAGCAAGATAAAATAATTAATAGCGCATCTGATAACTTAGATCTATTAGAACAATTTGTAAAAGAAAAGGATATTAAATCATTACAAGCATTAGTTGGAACAAAAGCTGATGGAGTTTATGGACCAGGAACAGCAGCAAGAGTAAATGAATACAGAGAAAAAGAAGAATCTAAAGTTGATATTATTATTGCTGATGCAAGAAAAAGGATAACTGATCTTCGAGAAAGAGAACTTATAGAAATTTCTAAAAGTAATGATTTAATTGATAAATTAAGAAATAATATCAATACAGATGAACTTGATGAAGTTGCAACAAATAGAATCAAAAATTTACAAAACACTATAATCGAATCAGAAGAATCAATAACTAATCTTAATGTAGAAAAATTTAAGTTAGAGGCCGAAGAAAGAAAACTTGAAGCTGAAGTGGGCCCAATTAAATACATTGCTGAATTAGTATATAGTGGAGAGGCTGACAGGGATGTATTAGAAGATGCTGTAAGATGGGTTATACTTATCATTATATTTGTATTTGATCCATTAGCAGTATTATTATTGATAGCTGCTAATATTGGTTGGGAAAAAGAAAGAGAAGAAAAAATTAAAAAAATAGGAAGATCAGAAAATAGAATTGCTAAAGGTGGTAAACTTGTCGATGCTATGGAAATGGATTCAGACGGTATAAAACCAGAAAAAAATACTCGAAAAAAGAAATTACAAAAATTAAAAGAAGAAGTTGAACAACCTAAAGGTCAAGGTAAAGTAGAATATCATGCGGGTACCGCGTGGTTTATAAAACCAAATGGAGAAAGAGAACAAGTATAAATAGATAAAACGGAGAAACCTATGATCGAAGAAATGTCATTCCAAAAAAGAGCTACATTATTTGCCACTTTATCTTCTGTAGCATACATGGATAAAAAGGCTGCCACTCGAGAAGCAAAAAAATTAGGATTTACAACAGTAGAATTCTATGATAGAGACGGGGCTCAAGCGTATAGGTTTATGAGTAAAGAAGATTTAGTTATAGCATGTAGAGGAACACAACCTACAGAATGGAATGATATAAAAGCAGATTTAAGAGCTTTACCAGTTATGGCTGAAACTGTAGGACGAGTACATAAAGGATTTAAAAAAGAAGTCGATGATCTTTGGCCAATGATTAAAGAAGATTTAGAAAGAAAGGTCAATAAAAATAAAAATGTGTGGTTTACTGGACATAGTTTAGGTGCGGCAATGACAACTATTATGGCTAGTCGTTGTCAAGATATCCATCACAATGTTTGTGAAGTTTATACTTTTGGATCGCCTCGAGTTGGCTGGGGTAAATACGTTAAAAGTTTAAAAGTTACTCATCATAGGTTTGTTAATAATAATGACATAGTAACAAGAGTACCACTTTGGATTATGGGTTATAGACATCATGGAAGAAGGCACTACTTCAATAGAAAAGGCCAACTTGGTTTTTCTGATATAAGAGATAGAATTTTAGGAATGTGGGAAGGTTGGAAAAGAGGAAGAATAGATTCTATAGCAGATCACGATATAGGTCAATACATTGTTAATTGCGAAGACATACCTGCTCACAAAGAGATAAGGCACAAGATTGGTACCTGGTCTAAATTTAAAATTTTAAATCTTGACCATTTTAAACACATGGGATAAACTAAATGAAAGAACTAGTGTTTATATTGATTGTAATGAACGGTAATCAAGAAGAAGGTCAGATAACTTATACTAGTATCGATAAATGTAAATGGTATGCAGAAAAAATTAATAAACAAGTAA
>Ga0163111_10002324_pt1 | contig 12009 bp, 15 predicted proteins | sample CRUFie1St18metaG_FD_109645 | JGI IMG/M metagenome (GOLD analysis project Ga0163111, IMG submission 109645) | Marine microbial communities from the Costa Rica Dome - CRUD Field 142mm St18 metaG | ecosystem: Environmental > Aquatic > Marine > Oceanic > Photic zone | place: Costa Rica: the Eastern... | reverse complement strand
TAATACTAATCCTGCTCGTTCGGCTAATGTTTTCATACTGTTTGCACTAAAGAAACTAATATGTTCGTGGTATGCTGTATCAAATTCGTTACGTTGATACATTTGACTTTGGCTTGTTTGTATGTATGCTGTACCATTAGGTGCTAATGATGTCTTTACACCTTCTAAAAACTCTAATGGGTTAGGTGTATGGGCACAAACATTCTGTGCTGTTATTACATCCATTTGGGGATAACTTATAGGCCAATATGCATTACGCACCATGTGTCCTTTCTCTAATGCTATCTCAAATAAATTTTTAGCAGGGTCTACGCCAAATGTTTTCCAACCTAGTTTTCTAAAACTATCTAATTGTGTTCCATCATTACATGCTATGTCTAATATGTTTCCATGATCAATATCTTCTCTAGCATCTACAAACTCCGCAAACCAATCACAGTAGTCTCTCAATGTTTGACTTGTGCCAGTTACATATAGATAATGATCAAACATCTCTTTAGGATTTACACTTACAGGTAATTGTGTATGAAAACAATCAGTACATAAATTAAGACCTAATTGATAATTGTTTCCTGCACCACTGCCATTGTGATAATTATTAGCAAGTGGCTGTTCAGCCAAATCTAAAAATTGCTGTAAGTTAGAACCCCCACATGCTACACACTTATCAAGTGTAGTGTATGAGTTCTGCTCTGTGGTCTCTATTGCATTTTGCATATTGCTGTACCATCTCCTGTGTAATACTGTCTAATGTATCTGTAAATTTAAAATTAAATGTGTTCTCAAATTTTGCTGTACTAATACCAAAGTCATATGTTTTGTTTTGTAACTTTTCGTTAAAGACAACACTAGGAGGATCTTTATCAATTACAGGAACGTTAGCATGTTTGCCTACTGCTTCTGCTATCTCTCCTGCTGTATTAGTAAAACTTGCTGTATTATATATACCTCTATTAGATTTTTTATTATCATCTATAATTGTTTCTACTGCTCTACATAAATCGTTTATACCCAATATACTCCTGCGTGTATCAGCATTGAATACATGTATCTCTCCTTTTTGCATAGCAGTATTGACCATTGCATTTATCATTACATCTGTTCTTATGCTAGGTGCTGGACCATTTACTGTACCAAATCTTAATCCGTAATAATCTAAAGGACTTAAATGCATAATATGATCTATATGTAATTTAGTCATATCATAATAGTTAATAGGACTAAAGTTTACATTGTCCTCAGTTAAATCTGTATCAGATGTATTACCATATACACTTGCACTACTGGCATATATAAATTTTTGTGTTGTTAATTTGTTTGTTAAATTTACAAAGTTTCTAACATTATTGTTAAAACTACTTTGTAAATCCGTGTCGCACATCTTAACACTACTATGGCCTGCTGTAAGTATTACAACATTAAACTGTTCTAAAAACTTAGGTGTTAAATCGTTGTAATCCATATTAATTGTATGATCATACGAATGATTACCAAACCATTCTAAATCAACATTGGTTATTTCATGCTTGTCTGATAAATGTTTACCAATAGCAGAGCCTACATATCCACAGCCGCCTATAATTAATACATTCATAGAGCTATTTAACTCCTAAATACTTCTTTATGAGTATTAAATGGTTGTACATTAACTTCATTTATCCAATTATATTTTCTATTATAAGGCCTGTTTACAGGAAAATCTTCCATACAATATACAGGGCCAGGATGTTTTTTATAAATCTCTTTCATAAACTTATAATTTACTATTAATTGATCAGTGTATCTATCAGCAACTTCCTGTGTTGTATTAATATTAAAATGCCTATCCTCTCCCCAATGATGATCATGATCTCCTGATAGATTCCATGCAATCCAACTTTTAGCCTGTGCATCAAAGTCTCTTCTATACAAATAAATTATCTCATCACACAATGTATTAATTGCTTCAAACTTTTCAGTGGCATGATTTATTTGATCTGGCATAAGTTTGAATATAAATCTATTCACAGGCTTTAATTCTTTATATGCCTTTAAAAAGTTACGATTGTTAAAGTGTTCCCAATTACCAGTGGGAGGTATTTTATTAGTAAAAAATGTTTCTCTTATAAAATATGTACTTGCTGTTCTGTAATTTGTAAGCAAACAGATTTTCTTACCCTTGAAATGTATAAGAGGTAATTCAGATTTTTTATTTTTAGGATGTTTCATCTTTAAATAACTCTTTAACCTTATCTGCAAAATGTTCGTAATACAATTTTATATGATAAGACTTATACAAGTGTCCTACTTCTGGTTCGTCTAATGGTCCTGATACTACATCATTATAATCTTTTGGTGCTATATCAAAATTAATATTATCTTGTATTGCACAATCCCAAAATAAATTAGATAAAACTAAATTCTTGGTACCCTTTAGCCTATCTAAAATACTTTCAACAATTAAATCGTCCTTTCTTTTATTAACATTGTAATCGAAAAATCTATTACCCTGTTCTACAGTAATTTGTCTACGTTCTATTCTTTCGTGTACTGCCCAAGAAGATAATCTGCCACTTTGCAGATCTTTATAATTTACATCTATAGGTTCATTAATTGCTTTCAAACCCTCATATTTAGGACGGGTTTCTTCTATTCTATTTGGTGCTGTAAGCGATATAAGAATATAATCAGGATTTTGTTTTAGTCCCTCTTCTAATTGTAAGAAAATATTAAAATTACTTGCGCCTACTATAGAGTGATTTATTGTTTCTGCATTAAGATCTCTTGCAATTAAATTCCACCAAGTCCACTTTTCTTTTGCTAGAATGTCTTCTGCACAAAAACTATCAGCACATATTAAAAGTTTCTTTTGCTTGGTTGTAGAGTTGTTCACTTGCTAGATTTTTTGCCTTTGCTTCGCATTGTATATCAAAGTTGTCCCAGAAAGACAATGCCCATTCGTTTACTTTGTAGTTAGGATACATATCAGAGTGTGCCCTGAGTTTTTGCTTCTTACTACCATCTTCTAATAGTATATTTATATTATGCATTTGGTCATGTGAGTAACCTTCTGGTAACCATTCGTTTCGACTGTAACTGTAATGCAAAGTAGGCCTGACACCTCGCCAACTATCTATTATCATTTTAATTCTGCTATCATTAGGTTGTATGTATTCTTCATCTCGTATCCAATGATGATGTATATCTAGTACCAATGCAACATGTTCACGTAGATGTAAACTAGCATCAAGGCCATGACACATTTCATCGTTCTCGATAGTAATAATATTTCTTGCTTCTGGTGTAAGTTTAGGCAATACATCTATAATGCCTTGATAACCAAGTCTACCTGATATGTGTACATTACATTTAAAGTCCTGAAACTCTTTGCCATATCCCATCCAACGTGCCATACTTACATGATATTCAAACTCTTCTATAGAACGTTTTACTACATCAGGATTATCACTTGCAAGTACACAGAACTGTCCAGGATGGAAACTTAGTTTTACATCAAGTTGCCTTGCAAGATCACCTACTTTAATAAGTTCTTTCTCACAATATGCTTGTACATCAGGCTTTTGCCAAAAGTATGACCAATCCTTTTCTGTAAATGCTGGAAGGCAATCACTGCCTAACCTTACCATTCTACGTTGAGGTATAAGATTTCCTGTGTATTCAACAAGATTGTAGAAACTTTGTATGTTGTGTACCATAAGATCCCATAGTCGTTGCTCAGCAACATCCTTGTCCTGCCTGTTTAACCATGCAATAGTTGTAGATCTAGTGTTAAAGGGTCGCTGTGTCTCCTCTAGTAGTTTCTTAGGCTGAGTCTGATCTGAAGATAAGTACTTACAGCAGAAGCCAATACGTTGTATGTCTTGATTGAACATGCTATAATTATAACACGATAAAACAGAATGTCAAGATATTGATAAATACTATTAGTAAATTTACAAATACTCTGGAGATTTTAAATGGCTACAGTCAAAAAATATAATTTAGCAGGAGTTAGTACTAGTTTAGAACTTGGAAAACAAGGTTCATATATTAGTGGTAATTCAAATGCTATTGGATTCTATACATCAGGCGATGCCCTACAAAAAATTGCAATAGCAAATGCTACAGTGGCCACTCAGGCGGTTACAAAAGCTCAGTTAGATGCAACATCGGCTGACTTAGTACAACATATTACATTAGATGTTGATTACGATACAGCAGGTTCAAGTAACATTGCCACTATTGCCGCAGGTAGTAGAATAATTTCAGTAACAGTTGATGTCCCTACTGCATGGACAGGCGGTTCAAGTACAGCAGACTTTGTTGAAGTAGGAGATACATCTAACGGTTCTAGATTTATTAGAGCAGGAGATATGGACGTAACTAAAGTAGGACAATACCATTCACAATATCAATTCGAATATGCTAGTGAAGGTGTATTAACAGCAGAAGTTACTAATGGTGCCGCAAGTGCCGGTACAGCCACAGTTAGTGTTGTGTTAGCAAGTGATAGTGTAAGTGTAACAGATTACGGTTCAATTAACCAATCACAAAATAGCAACAGCGACTTAGGTAACATATCTTAATAGGAGTTATTAAATGGTAGACTCAGTAAAAAATTACGGAATAGCAGGTGCTAGTCAAACTGTAGAACTTGGAAAACAAGGTGCAGTTATAGATGCTAGTGATAGTTCTGTAATAACTCTTAAAGACAAAGACGGAGCAGTAGAAAGTATTGCAATAGGACAAGGCACAGATGCTACACACGGTGTTACCAAAGCACAATTAGATGGTGCCACATCACAGAAATTACAGTACAAAAAACAAACAGTTAGTTATAATAGCGGAACAGTATCAATAGGAACAGCGGCGGCTAATACCAGAGTGCAGTCAGTCGTAGTTGAAAAGGGTGCTGGTAACTGGACTAGTGCAAATGCAACAACTGAAATTGTTGTAGGAGATGCTGGTGATACTGACAGACTTTTTAGTGGATTCGAACCAGCAGGTGGACAACACAAAGAAGAAGCAGATCATCTGTATGCCTCAGAAACGGCCATAAGTGCAATAGTAACACAAGGTGGTGCTTCTGCAGGAACGGCTGATGTATATGTATATTTCACTGGTACAATTTCATAGGAGAAACAATGGAATTTTTAAAAGCAAGACTTAAAGAAAGAACTAGTTGGGACGGAAGTGTCCTAATTGCAGGTGGTATTGTAATGATACTTGCTCCTGTAAATTTAATTGCATACGGCATGATTGCCTACGGTGCATGGACTATCTGGAAAAAAGAAGACTAAAAAAAGCATGTCTCCTGATAGCAGTAGATAAATATTGCATAATTAGGAGACACACATGCCAGTAAAATTCAAACCCTCACAAAAAACATTCGTAAAAGGTAGAGGTACAAAAGTAGAACACTTTTACATCAAATCAACACCTAAACAAGAACTTATTGATTATATCAATAAAGGACAAAAGCCTAAAATAAAACAAAAATGCCTCAACGAACTTACTAGACGAGGAATCAAAATTATTTGGGCAACACCAGAATCTGAATAATTTGATAAATAGTTGTATGAAACGACTAGATCTATCAAATAAACTAAAGGCCTTAAACGAATCTATGAATCACACAGAGTTCGTTAATGAACTAAGGAAAACAATTAAGATTAGAGATCTTAAACCTGATGTAGTACAAAAAGCATACGAATTATATTTAAAGAATGTAGCGATGAGACCTGCTGATGCCTATGAAATGGCATTAAATTATATGGACAATATGGCTTTCGAAAGTATGAAATTTGTAGAAGACGGATTTGGTGGCGGAGACGATATTGACGATGCATATCGAGATGCAAGAAAGGCATACCAAGATGAGACTGGAAGAAAATTTGATGATGCTCCTGATAGTGTAAGAGAAAAATATTTTTACAGAGCATTAAAAAGATACGGATTAACAATTAGACAAGGCAGAATTGTTAGAGAACATATAGAATCATTAGAAGCATTAGCAGAACATGTTAAGCAAGGCATATCTTTAGTGGATAGTCTTTTTAGATATCAAAGTGAAGCCTACTTTGATACATTTACAAAAGCCAAAAAGTTACGTGAAGCAGGTTCACTTCCTGAATTAGATTGGGAAAGTGAAGAAATGCTTGCCACCGATATAGGCGAAAGTGTAGTATTAGAAAACGGTGAAACTGTTTGGTTAGATGTACCATATCTAGAAAATGAAAATGAAGTAGATTTGTCAAGCATCAGAGAAGAATACGATTCAGAAGGAATGATAGGTGAACCTGATGCTTACTACGATGCTGAAGAAAGAACAGAAGCATATGATGATTTACAAGATGCATTAACAGGTGGTTGGGAAGACCAATATATTAAAGATGGTATATGTCCTAATTGTGCTGGTACTGGTTATCAAGATGCTGAAGATGAAATTTATAATGATGAAACAGAAGAGTACGAAGAAGGCAACGAATGTGATGGTTATGGTCAGTTTGGTTGTGACGAAGGCGAGATGCAAGGTGCCACATGGAAAGAAATAATGGCATTTGATCAACAAAATGTTGATAGACAAAAAGCCAAAGATGAATATCCAGGTGACGAAGAAGTTATAAAAGGATTAGCCAACATGATGAAAAACATGGATGATCCTAGACAAGCATATCAACAAATGCAGGCAGACTATCCGCACATGGGTAGAGCTCAAAGAAGTAATTTAATTGCAAAAGCAAAGCAAATGGCTTTTCCTGAAAGTGTTGAAATAGATGAGATTAGAAGACTTGCAGGATTAAACGAATTACGAGACAAAGAAGATGTAAGGTCAGATGTAGAAAAAATAGAAGACTTACTCAAAGATGCAATAGGTCCTGAAAGTAGAGGCCAAGATATGTACGATTTATATGCTGAATTAGAAAGTATGAACTCTGATAAAGCAGACGAAATAAAACTTATAGCAAAAGAAATGTATGGTGTTAAATTAGAAGAAGGCAAATCACCACACAAGAAAGGTTCAAAGAAATATAAAAAACATATGGCGGCAATGCATGCCGAGGCTAGAGGTAGAAAATTACAATACCAAGGTATTGCTGATACAGTTGTAGGCCCTAGCGGAAAAGAATATGTTTTTAATAAAGAAAAAAATATGTTTATTTCAACAGACTCTGGTGAGCCAGGAGGCCCAGAGAAAGTTGCCCGTAATACTCCTTTAGGTAAAAAATTATTTAACAAAAGAAAGTACAAAATGTCTAGACTTGATAATGACATTAATGAAGCAGAGTACAATGGTAAGAAAGTAAAACTCAACAAGCCAATGAGGCAATCAGGCGGTGGCAAGAAGTACAAAGTATATGTTAAGAATCCTAAAACAGGCAGAGTTAAAAAAATATCTTTTGGTGATGCAGGATTAAAAACAAAGTCAGGTAATAAGAAAAGAGCAAAATCATTTGCCGCCAGACATAATTGCGAAAAGAAAAACGACAAAATGAAAGCCGGTTACTGGGCATGTAGACTTCCACGTTACGGTCTAGTAAAAGGTGGCAAGTGGTGGTAGACAAACCTTACCAAGATACTCCTATTAATGATAATACTTTTATAAGAGAGTTTAGCGAATCTGTTGACTCTGATGAAATGGTATGGCACAGAGATCACAAAGATCGTTCTGTAAAAATTATAGAAGGAGAAGGCTGGAAATTCCAAAACGATAATAGATTACCTTTTACATTACATAAAAATGATAATGTAAAGATAAAAGCAGGCAAATATCATAGACTTATAAAAGGTGATTCTAAATTAGTAGTTGAGATAACAGAGTCATGAAAGTCCACGAAATAATAAATGAGTATGGAGCAATGGCTCAATTACATAAAATGTGGTCTGCACCAGAAGGCTCCCAACAACACCTTTTAAAAAAGCCTAAAAAGAAGAAGAAAAAGAAATCTAAAAAATAAATAGTGCTATGAGAATTGCACTTATCACAATACCCAGAAGCGGTAGTTCCTTTTATTCAAGACAACTTGCAAAAAAATACAAAGTAGGCCATGCAGGAGAATTATTCCATTTTAAAGCACTGACAAAACAATATGGTTACGACTTTCCTCTTACAATAAATGACAGTTTAAGAGTATGGGGTAAAGGTAATTGTGTTGCTAAAATATTTACTAGGGATTTTATACACATGCCTAAAGCAAAAGAATCTTTAAAATATTATGAAGAATTAGTTTATGGTTCTGCTGATAAAATAGTTTATCTTTATAGAAATAATCTAATAGAACATCTTAAAAGTATGATTACAGCAGATTTTACAGACGTATATACGCCTTACAAAGAATTTAAAGAAGTAAAAGTAGATGTTACTAAAGAACAAATATTTAATCAATTAAAAAGAATAGAACTTGATATTAAAAGATTAGACGAACTACAGGAAAGATTCCCAGGTGAAGTAGTAAGTTATGAAGATTTTGCAACAGAAGAATTAAAGTACAAGTATAATGCAAAATTTTATTGTGATAATGAAGAATTGCCTGAAGACTTAGGATTGAATCTATGAAAATTATTTTAGTTGCTACACCAAGAAGCGGGTCTATGTCCATATATAATTCTTTATATAAAAGATACAGTAACGAAAATACTAAAAAGTTCTTTGAAATTTTTAATCCAAGATCACATGGCCCATATTCTCTGAAAGGTATTGACCTTCAAACACCTCAATTTATATTACGTCAACATGAACTATGGAAAGATACAGATAGCAGTATATCTAAAATAGATCCATATCATATTTTTAGAAGATCTTCTAAGAAACAGGCTAATATGATTTTAGATGATATGCTTTCATCTTGCGACAAATTATTTTACTGCTATAGAAGGAACACAACAGAACAAATTAATAGCCTAGCACTTGCAAAGAAGACTAAAGAATGGCGTAGAGACAATAGAAATACTCATGTAGATATTACTGAACACGAATTCAAATGGTGCGGTGAAACATTAATATTTAGATACGAGCAACAAATAGATCTATTAGAAAGATATCCAGGTGAAATTTTATGTATGGAAGATGTCTTAGATTATAATCCATATGATGCTAGACCTAGCATTACACATGAATACAATGGTCCAAATATAGAACAAATGATTTTAAGTAGCAGTAAATAATATTATGGAATATGTTCGAACAATTAGTACACACAACTACGCAGATACATTGTTTGGAGAGCTTCTGAGCGTCATAGAGCAACATAAATTACACGACTGTAAACAGATTAGCCTTACTTCTATAGAAGGTAATGACGATTGGTTATGTAGTATAGGTTCTATTCTGGATCTACCTCACAGGGAAAAATTATACAGTAAAATAAATAAATCCCTAGAAGGAACAAATATACATAAATTGATAGAAGAAAATCCTCAATATTATAGATGGAGAGCAATGAAAATATCTCCGCACGGAACCTATTCTATACACAAAGACGGCCAGTCAAACATAACTAATATAAGATGCCATATACCTGTAGTGACAAATGATCAGGCATATATGATATTTTTTGGTAAACAAAAGAATAATTTGAATCCAACACTTTATCATTTTAAGTGTGGTGAAATATACGAAGTAAATACAACAGATTACCATTCAGCATTAAACTTTGGCAATGAAGATCGTTGGCACATAATAGGAATTAAATATGAAGATAGCAATTACTGGACATAGTAGAGGAATAGGCAAAGAGCTCTATGATATATTTGATGTTGATCATCATGTAGAAGGATTTAGTAGAAGCAACGGATTTAATATTTCAGAAAAACATCGACTAATTGCTAGATCAGTTAAAGACTGTGATGTATTTGTAAACAATGCATGGAAAGGTTATTATCAATTAGAGTTGCTTAATTCAGTATTTGATATGTGGAAAGACGATGAGAGTAAAACTATTGTAAACATTTCAAGTCTATCTAAATATCATGGCCTTAGTGGTAACACCAGTGGTTACTCTGCTTCAAAGGCCGCTCTTAGTCACCAAGCATTTATACTAATGTTTAAGACAGATAGAAAATGCAGAATGATAAATGTAAATCCTGGTTATGTTGAAACTGACATGACTAAGAAATTACATGGACAAACAAGTATGTTGTCAGCAAAAGAATGTGCAGATGCTATTGCTTGGGCTATAAAACAACCTCAACACGTAGAAATAGGTGAACTAAGTCTCTGGCGCCCATTCTAATTCTGATAAATAGTAACTATGAAAAAGGTTATTATATATCCAGGTCGATTCCAACCAATGCTTTCGCACCATGCACAAGTATTTGAACGATTAAATTCTCTTTACAATGATGCAGATGTATATATTGCTACGTCAGATAAAGTAGAACCTGGTAGATCACCTTTTAACTTTGAAGAAAAGAAACAAATAATTGCATCACATGGTATAGATCCTGATAGAGTATTATATGCTAGAAGCCCATATAATTGGGAAGAATTAGCACAATATTTTAGTGATGTAGAAAATACTGTAATATTCTTTGCTGTTGGAGAAAAGGATATGGAGTCTAATCCAAGATTTAAATTTGATAATATAGATGATAAGGGTGTAAATCAAAAGATAAAAGGCGGTGCAACTTACTATCAGATGATAAATACATATAAGGACGAACCTCTACCAATGAATCAAAGAGGTTATATATTAAAGGTACCTACTATTTCTACAGAAGAAGAAGTAGCAAGTGCAAGTGCTTTTAGAAAAGCAATTAGTACAGCACCAGATAAAGAAAGTGCTAAACTAATTTTTAATAAACAGTTTAAAGAGTTTAATAATAATGTATTTGAATTAGTTTATAATAAACTTAAAGGTGAAAAGATGAGCGAAGATCTAAACATAATGAAAAAACTAGCAGGATTAGAAGAAAAATATCAATATGCGAATACAGAAGAAAAACTTCAAGATATGATTAATTCTCACCAATACACTATTGATGTCACAGCAAAAAGTGATCCAGACGCCGTATATGTAGAGGATCATGAAGATGCAATTGGTTGGTATGAAGCCTTATTAGACATACATAGAAAAACTGGAGAAGACAAATTTGAAGCACCAGGAGGTGGAGATACTGCTTGGAGAGAAATGATTCAGCAGGAAATGGAAGATGTTGGTTTATATAAACCACATGGTCAAGGAGACCTGAGAGGCGTTGATAATTTACCAGAAGATGCAGAAATGGCAGAAATGAGAAAATTAGCAGGACTAGAAGTATCCGAAGGTGCTCCTATAGAGTTTGAGGACCAAGTATCTGTTAAGGATGTCAACTTTGCTGAGCCAAGTAAAAGTTCTTCTAAACTAAGTATTGCAAATAGATTCCCAGAAGGATCTGATGTTAACGATATAGAAGTAAAGAAAGAAATGTATGTAAAAGAATTACTTAAATCACCAGTAGCATTATTATCAGAAATTAACGAAAGAATTATGCCAGACGAAAATGGATTAGAAGTTAGTTCTAAATTAAATAAAATTTTAGACGGCATGAGAGACGGTGGTATAGCAGACCTAGAAGCAGAAGATAAAGGGTTTGTAATGGATCTAGTTAAGCATTCACTAAAAAATATGGAACTAGAAGCAGGAGACGACAGAGAGTTTGATCCTGAAACAAGTTCATTAGAAAGTGTTAACCTTGATGATATAAGACAAGATTATCAACTAGATGAATTAGTTGGAAGAACACTAAGATACATGGGAAGAAATGTTCAACAAGGTAGAAATCAGGCTGATGCTTTACAAAAATATGCAAAAGACAAAGGAGTGGATATAGACACTAGACAACACCGACGTGCTAAAAAGAGAATAGATAAAAAAGCAATGGCAATGAAGCAAGAAGATTATAATTTAGATGAGATTGTAGATGCATCTGACCCTATTTCTATGCTACCTCCCGAAAAGAATTTTTTTCAAAAGACTGGAGATCTTGCAAAAAAAGGTATAGAAAAAACAGGTGCAGGACTTGGTAATATTGGTAATCGTATGGCTAATC
>Ga0163111_10002323_pt1 | contig 12019 bp, 21 predicted proteins | sample CRUFie1St18metaG_FD_109645 | JGI IMG/M metagenome (GOLD analysis project Ga0163111, IMG submission 109645) | Marine microbial communities from the Costa Rica Dome - CRUD Field 142mm St18 metaG | ecosystem: Environmental > Aquatic > Marine > Oceanic > Photic zone | place: Costa Rica: the Eastern... | reverse complement strand
CTCTTACGTTTCCGCCTGAATTTTGAAAACTTAAACCAGGTGTGTTTGCGTCAGCGGTTCTTTGTAAAGTAATTTTTGCCGATGCTGATTTAATGTGTAATTTTGTGTCTGGATTATTTACAGCACCAATACCAACCTGTCCATCTGTGTCAAATATTAAATCACCCGTTCCTGCCGTCTTAAGTTTCAAGTTTGCATTTGAACCATTTGAAGTAATTAAATTTGTAACTATTTCTCCCGCTGTTGCCGGGCCTTCTAACACAATACTTCCTGTGCCATTTGCTGTAATAGTAATATCTGCATTAGTATCTAGTGAACTAATTGATGTATTGTTAATTGATAATCTATCTATTTCTACTACACCTGTTCCGTTTGGAAAAATCTTCACATCATCATTGGTTACATTACTTGTTAGTATTCCATTTGATGATGTTGTGGCCGCTAAATCTGTGTAAAGTTCTGCGAAATTCGTGTTGGTTTTCGTCATGGCCGTACGTAAAGTATCGCCTGTTGCTGGATTTCCCTCTGTTCCTGTGTCTATTATTAAACGTGCCATATTATGTTTATGTGTATTTATTAAATACTTTTGATGTTCATCGAGACTTTAAAAACGATGCGATTGTACGAGCGCCAGTCAAAACTGGGCACTTATCACACCTTTCACCGCAAAAATACTGTATATGTTTTCAAATGTGATTGTTGTGGAAGTCAATTTTTACGTGCTAGAGCCAAAGTAGATCCAATGAGAGCAACAAACGATTATAAGCACGTTTGTCAATATTGTGATATCAAAAAATTTGCACAACAACAAGGTGTAAAAATGCGTAAAGTCTACAAATTGGACTGCTCTAGCACATACACTCTCTAGAGTTGCATCCATCGAATTGATTGGCGATCTCCATCGATCCACCGTTTGAGGTCGGCATAAATTCCAACCTTTATATTGTCCTGGTCAAAGTAATTTTTTAGGAAATAATTTTGGTCAATGTATTCTTTCCTATTAATGTAATAAAAATTTGTATTTGGAAACTGTCTGGTAGTTTGTCTCAAATGGAACAACCATTCATATTTCAAATATGCTTTCATGCTTACCCTACCCGGATAGTTGATAGTGTTCTTATAAATGTTATTCTGTTCTCTGCTTTGAACTCCGTCTTCATACTCCCATTGTTTGGCACCCAGGATGTCAAATGCCAGTATTATGACATTTTTTATTCCGGATTCGGCCGCCATCAAGACTGCTGAACATCCGGATCCTTTATTGTCGGCAAAATCTATTGTTCTAATTTTATTTCCTTTTTTAATATCTCCACCACGCCATGTTCTATATAATTTTAAGCCTTTGGGAATATCGTTTTCACCATCTTCGGCAAGTACATAGTTCCATTTGCTGATGTCATCAGGACCGTATATGCGTGGAGACTCTTTGCCGTTGTTGTGCCACTTGGCAAGTTCTTCGAACATGGCAGGATTAACTGCCACAATGTGATCACACAACATAGGATGGTCCCTGTATATGGCATTACATCCATATATAACACCCTTGCCAGTTAATTTTTCTATAGGAAATATATTTCTAGATTCGCCGTTGCCTATTATGAATGCTGTATCCATTAGACACCAAATGATTCTCCACAACCACAACCTGACTGTGCATTTGGATTTTCGATTGTGAATTGCGAACCAAATAATTCTTCTTTCCAATCAATTTTTGTGCCTGCAACATACATCATGGATGTCTCGTCAACTACGAACCTTGTGTTATCAAATTCAACTACTTCGTCATCTTGGCCTATATCTTCTTTTTTATCAATAAAAGTCCAATCGTATTTGAAGCCTGCACATCCTCCACCCTTGACTGCTAGACTAATGGCATACTTGTCAGGATGTTTAGCCATCATTTTGGACATTTGATTTTTTGCTTCGTCTGTGATATCAAACCATTTCATACTATTAATTATCCTGATTTATCTCCCATGTTGGCAACTCCGATTGCTAACCAAAATGCAGTTGCTTCCTTTTTGTCCTCAAAACTCATGAAAGCATCTTGCTCCTGCCATCTGTGATCATATGGATTGTCTCCGTCGGGTCCTTCGAACCACCAACCCCATTTGCTTTTGCAATTTATTTGGCACCATTCTATGCACTCACCGCCAATTCCGTTTGATGCCATGTCAATGTCATATTTGAATCTTTTTCCATAGCCACAATTTTCTGGAATATCATCCAGTCCAGGACTTATCTTTTTAACTGCAACGTTTCCAAACTTCCTATTCATTACCAAAAATATTCACCCTTGTGTTCCAAGAGATTTAATATGCAAACTCTGTCATCTAGGAAATAGTGTTCAGAGATGTAATTGTTTGTATTGTGTTTATACGAATCGTGTTTTGTAAACCATAAAACTTCTGTTGGTTGCAAACTAAATGTGTCTCTAATTTCCTCCGCATCTTTTTCGTACTTGTTAAAAGTGTAGTCATATGAAAATTTTCTTATACAGTCTAGAAACACATTTGCTTCTACCTTAGGATGGTATCCCCATTTGTTTGTGTAAGATGATATATCATTTATATTATTTTTTGACCACCTTATTGCAGGTCTAAGATGATTTATTGGCCATGCTTTGTTCATGCTGAATAACACTTCGTCAAAAAGATCTAAATCTATATCAATTTTATTTGTGGCAATTGGACACCATATTAGGTCAACTACTATGTAACAATTTTTGTTTCTTGCTTCTTTAACAATCTGCATTAGACGTTCGTTTGTGTACCACGGACTAGGCAATTCTAGATACAAAACTGAATTTTGTTTTATTTCTCCAAATATGTCTTGGTATCTGATGTTCTTGTCTTCACTTATTTCTCCAATAAACTGATAAATCTTTTCCGGTTTGTATATTTCTTTGTGCCGTAGTATAAAACTGTTGATGAAAGTCAAAATTCCTTTTTCAAAAGTAAAATGTTCAAACTTATCAAAGTTTCTAAATGTCACTCTATTGGATTTAAGTAGCCACTGCTCGGTTTCTTTCCTTAAGTCCTCAAATATTACAGGTTGCTTTGCATCTTTAATTGTTAATTTGTCAATGCTTTCTACAATTTCTTTTGTGTTTGGTGGCCATGATCCAGTAAACATCCATTTGGCATCATCATGCACCGTTTCGAACGTTTTTTCACGGTAAAAGTTTTCCCTACTTCTTACCTTAAGTGATTTAAAATTCCTGTCTGCTATTAACCATGCCGCTTTTTGTAAAGGCTGTTTACATTGTTCTATGTCAATACTCATATGTCCAACGTATCCAAAGTAACCGTTGTTTGTTATTGATTTTTCTGTGTCTTTATGTTTGCTTTGATCGATTATGTAATCAAATTTAGAAAACCAATCTGTAAAGTCACCATTATTGATTTTAAAATGTTTTATTTTAGCAAAAGAATTGGAGTCGGCCGGATCTTTTTTTTTGAAAAATATTTCTAATTTATTATTGTCCTTGATATCATGACCCCAAATGATATTTTTTTGCACTTTGTAGTCATTCCAATAAAACTCTAATTCGCAGTCTCCGTGTTTTTCAAATTCAAAATTTATTTTTTCAATATAAAAGTCTATCATTTCCAGTTGTCGGTAACAAAAACATCAGCACATTCCATAGGATTAGGCCTTCCGTGAAATACCGCAACTTTATTACCTTTGTTTATAGTTGCAGGAGTTCTAAAAAAACTCTTCCCGTCTTTGGTTAATAATTTTGTATCTTTAAGTCCAACCATTTCCCATTTATAACTTCGTATCCAGTCATCGGGCCAATGTGCAATATCGTTTGTTGCACGTTTTGTTATCCAGTCTTGATCGCCATGATTGTTTTGCATAACTAGACTTGGGTTTTCAACAAACTTTGTCCATAGATAATCCAACGTCCCTGATTCCCATTTCATGCAACTGGAGTTTGATAATTTCCAGTTTGGAACTCTGCACCTGTTGAAATCTCTTATGATATTAAGTTTTCCAGGAAATGTAAAAAGTTCATCAATGTTGTCAAATATTACAACATCGAGATCAAAATATAATATATTGCCTTTGATTGGCATCTCAGGAGCGAACATCCATAATTTGCTCCACCATGTTTTGATCCATGGGTCTGTGGGCAATTTAATAATGTTAATGTTGTTGATATCTATCCCTGCAGGATCGTCTGTAAGACAATGAAACTGGAAAGGAACTGTTGTGTGCCTTTTGACCATGTTGTAAAGGACATTGACATATTTCGGAATATATTTGTTGCCCCACTTAACGCATACTACGTGATTCATAACCTCTTTTCAATCCTTCCATTTGTATTTGTTTCCAATCTTTACTGTCTAATGTGTATGGATATTCGTTTTCCCAATTCTTATTACCTATGATGTGAATACTTTTTATATTTAAATTATCTTTCATGCTTTGATATACATCTAGGAAAGGTTTGTGTTCAAATCCAGTCATGTCCACTTGTCCTATCTTGATATAACCAAGTGCTAGTTTAGGGTCTTCCCAGTCATAATTGTTTTCTTTTAACCATTTTCTAAAGCCGTCCATTTCTTCTTTTTTAAAATCGTGTGTTGATTCTGTAATAGTATCTCCCCATTCTATATCAAATTCACCGGAATAATACTTTTGATGATTAATCTCACTGCACATGGTATCGGTCATCTTTGGTGCATCCTCATCTCTATAGACTTCAATAAGTGTTTTTCCCACTTGTGACCAATGCAGATATACTCCACCAAGTTCCCTGTCGTATCTATTTTTTTTAAAAAGTTCAAAATCTTCTTCATGTAAATCATAACGTGGTGCATTCAGGAAAGTTGTTATTTGCGATGGCCTCATCCATTCCGGTTCAACTACACTTTTTCTATGACTCAAAACCCAACTTTCTATTTCATGACAAATGTTGTTCAATTGCCTGATTGCGTACTTGGTGTTGTGGTCTGCTTGTGTATAAAAATTAGATATTTCCCATGCCGTTCCTTGCAGTTCCTCAAAGTACCTGTGCAATAAGTTACAAGCATCATGTTTTAATCGAAGACCAGGTTTGGCCCATTCATCACCATCTGGACAAAGTCCTGTTGGCAGTGTGTTAGGATACTGGAAATCAAAAGGTTCGAAGGTTTGTAATTCAGGATAGGCAGGAGTAAAATTAAATGTGTTGATTTGTGCAATATGTTTATTCAACTCGTCACAAAGATATTGCAAGTTTCTTTTGGAATCTGCCCAACCCAAGAAACAGAAATTTTTTTCTAGTATTCTCTTTTTTTCAAGATTGTCTTTGAGTGCTTCTATGAATCTAGCACCCAAGGGCGTATCGTATAGATTAATCCTTATTTGTCTATTATTGTATTGTACAATTATGTTTTCGAAAAGGAAATTATGTTCTTCTGTAGATGGCACTGTTTGCTCCGTGTTCTGCACATTCTACTTCAACCACATAACATCTATTGTTTGTTTTTTCTCTTATTAGTTTGTCTGCAAAGTTGAAGGCGTGTTCGGCAAATTTTTCTGCACCTACTCCATCAAAAGTAACGATATCGACTAGATCTAATTTTTCTAGTTCTTGGAATTTTTCTAAGTGTGGGTCATTTTTATCAAGTGCTGTTTTGTGATCAAAATGATCTTCAAGCCATTTCTTCAATGGTTTCAATCCACCAAAATCTACTGCCCAATTTTTATTGTCCAACTCGTCACAACCAAATGTAAATTTAAATTGTAAACTGTATCCATGCAATAGATGACAGTGTGAATGATCTGCATTAGGCTGTCTAAACACACAGGCAAGTCCTATGTTGTGTCCGTATGTCTTAGTTGAAAAATACTTTGCCATTAATGTAATCTCTTTTTTATATCATTTATGTCAAATCCAAGTTCGTCCGACTTGTTTCTGATTGCATCTGTAACCTCGTTAGGTATCTCCATCTCACCGTCAATTATACTTTTTAAAAAATGAATAAAAACTGTGAACTCCGGTCGCTGTGTTACTGTTTCTGGATCAATATCATATTTCTCCATTTGGTTTAGCATGGCTTCTGTTACGTCTACCAGTGCTTTGATGCTTGTGGAATGTTTTTCAAAATGTGCCATTATGTTATAATACTAGGTTTTTTAGGAACTTCAATTTTACTAAAAACTCTATCGTATTCTCCTTTAATCTTATCGTTTATAAAAGCAATCGCTGTAATTTTATCCCTTGCAATAGTGATAGGTTCGTCCTGTTTTGCAGTAGAGAAAAATGTCCCAAATGCCAGTCCCTGTGGTCCTTGCATTAACACCAATGCTTTTTCTATTTTAATGTAACTTGATGGAGTCAATGAAGCAGTATCGTCGCTACCTTTATAGTTTGCAATGACTTCTTCTCCGGACACCAGTTTTAGAGTAATAAGATCTCCATCTTTGTATTTTTCAATCATAACACTATTATAAAGATTATTTAGACTTTGTCAACTGCTTATTAATAAACTTGGCCATGCCGTCATAAGTTTCTTGAAACACGTTGTTGTGTTGTTTCCATTCTTTTGGCATTTCCCAATTATGACTGTTTACCACAATCCATCTTGTGTCTGGATCTGAATATCCCATCAACTTGTGAAATTGGTATATCCAATATCTTGGATCCACGGGTCGTTTGATATATTGATATCCCTCTGTATTATGGTAAATGTTGTTGACTTTATCTTTCTCTAAAGGGTGTAGATCAAAACCTAGCATGAATATTGCTTTAGGTTTAAAGGTCAATCCTAATACTCCTGCATATGGTCCTGTACCCCAGTGGAACGGCTCGTCCTCTCTTTTGTCTCCCGAATACGGCAAGTCAGGCAGTTTCCTTACGTTTGGCCAATGTGCAAATTGATCCACCCATCTATCCCTGGTAAAAACCGTAGTGCTTTTACCAACAAAATTAAGTGCTTGTTGGCACATATGCCTATCACAACAGACAAGATATTCAGTGATATAGTCCCTATAAATTGCGTTGCAACCAATTACCGTACTGAACATTTTAAGGTGTGAAAGATCAAAACCTCTTCTACTTTCACCGTTGCCGATTATGGAAACATACTTGGTCATAATGCTATTTAATCACCCCTTTAAACGTGCATAGAGCGTCATACAGCAATGGTAAAACAGAGTCTGGAGTAGTTGTATACCTCAGTGATTTTCGCCGATTAAATGCCATATGGTGCGATATTTGTTCCATGCTTTTTGCAGTGTTGGGTATTTCCTACGCAGTTCTATCGCGGCAGGACCCACCATTTCTTCTTCAAGATGCCCGTCTTCTATATCCTGTGCCAGTTGCGTTTTGCTTACCAATTTGCGGTCACCATTTGGTAATTGTTCGTACACAGTTTCACCGCCGTCTGGTGAAACAAATATCGGACCTGGCTTTACCAACCGCTTCTTTCGTCCAGTTCTTTTACTTTTTTTTCTATCCATTTTCCCAATTTTTCATTTTTTTCATCATCGGACAATTCACCATATAGTTCTCGCAGTACTAGTAATAACTGCCATTCTTTTGTGTTAAGACTGTTGTCTATATCATCCATGCAAAAAAAACGATTGTATGTTGTTGTATCTTTTAATTTGTTTTAAAAAATCTTCTTCACTCAAATCGGTTTGTAATTTTGCAATTTCTATTCTACCTGTTGTAAGTTTTTTGTCGGATGTTAGATATCCTTTTGACTCCAACATTTTTTTGTTATTGGTCAAATAATTTTTATGTGTTTGTTCACGTACAGTCGTTGCTTCGTCTGAGTCTGTGCAAAAATAAGCAACACAATCAGCACTGAAATGGATGTTTGGTACAACGTCATGATGGTGGTTATCGTTGTCTTCGGATAACGATTCTATGTTTTTTCCCACATCACAGTACAAATGATAAAGTGAACCAAAAGTTCTTTTATTGGTAAAAAGATCATAATCGTCTTCACTGAAAGTTTTATTCTTAGGTAGATCAAACCACACAATTCTTATTTTAGGAGAACCACCATATCCTTCAATTGCGTGGACAGTCTGGTTTATCTGGCTAAAATTGTTTCTGAACTCTTTGTCTTTGTGTTTGAAAAGTTTATTAGTAATCCAAGTATCAAGTTTTCCGTGATGTTGTTCAAATATCGAGTGTATTTTATTAAGTGTATCCTGATCATTTACATCATGTAATTGTATGCCAAATACTTTTTCAACTTTGTCAATTTCTCTCATTAAGTTGTTAAGTTTTTTCTTTAAGAACTCTTTATCTATACTGTCACTAATATTGTACATCGCCCATGGTTCACTTATTTTGTAGTTTTTTTCTTTTGCTTCTTGCAAACAGGCCTTCCATTTATCGACAAATTTATTATCGTTTAATTTAAAATTGATATCAAAAGTATCCTCTGGATAACCTAACTTGGACAACCTTAGGACAGCAAACGACATTAGTAATGCTCCCTATGATCAGCGGCAGGGTGAGCATATCTCATTCCGCCTTTTGTTTCTGCATCTCCGTCGTGTCTTGGTATAAAATGTATATGTGGCCACATAATAGTTTGTCCTGCACACTCGCCAATATTCATTCCAACATTGAAGCCTTTCATGTCTCCCTGTTTGACCCATTGTGTTCCGCAGTAGTAAGCCAGTTTGTATGATTCTCCAATTGATTCTGGAGTATCGTGTTTAGGTATAAAAAGTGTATGTCCTTTCACACAAGGATATTTGTCTTTGAATACCGCTGTGTGTTCGTTTTCAAATATAGGTGTGTCATTACCAAGCCAGGTTGATTCTTCGTATTTGTCTATCTGTTCAAATGGCTTCTTGTAGGTAGGTTTTTCGGATTGCATTGGTTTGTATTACTCCTATACTTATGTTACTAGAGTTTGGCCTATAACGCAACCTTATTTCTTTCCAAAATTTTGTAGGAACAACACTTGGGTTATGTTGTTCAAGTGCAAGTAGTTGTACTATTGCTTTTCTAACCTTTTCCGCTGGTCCGTGTTTTTTGCAAGTATCAGATCTGCCAACATGGACTACGTCTTTTCCAATACGGATTTTATAAACACATTTCAATTTTATCCATTTGGTTGTGGGAGTTTTGCTGTGTCTTAGTTTTTTACCTTGGAAATAGTAAAAATCATTTATTGCATACCATTTCATTTTATTCCCAACTGCTTATAAACGTCTTGAACTTTTTTGGCCTGGTATATGCAATCTTGTAATGCATTGTGGTGTCCCACTCGTTTGTTGTTGTCCCTTGGTACAAGGCTAAACAATGTTCTCGAATCTCTTATTTGCCAATAGTTCCAGGGTTGCGGGTGTCCTAGTTGAGAATATATGTTTTGTAAAATTGCGTAATCAAATAACGGTCCTTGACACCAAAAGACATCTACGCCAACACACCATTTATTGATTGCCTTTACCATGTCCTGCAATCCTATTCTATCTTGATCGCTTAATGCTTCTTCCGATATCTCTTTAGGTTGCTGACTCCACCAGTCCAGGGTATCCTGCATCACGTGCCTACCCATCTCGCTTTGTGAATCAACGTCCACACGAAAGTACAGTTCGTCGTATGGTTTCATTGATGAGTTGGCATCAAACTTTACAGCACCAACAGTTAGAATTACTGCATTTGGATTTGTACTCAAAGTTTCGAGGTCAATCATTGCATGAATCATGCTCTTTTATCCATTCCTTTAAATTTTTTTCTGTAAAGTATATGCCTGCTGGCCAAAGCATAGGCTTTTGTTTTCGAACTTGATCGTCATTTTGATAGTCGTTTATTTTACGAAACAAGTAATTGGCCAAACTGACTGCGTAATTGTTCATAGTACAATTATACAACAAATATGGTATATGTCAACTAGGTTGATATCAGAGGGCCTTCGTTGGTAAGTGAAGGATCAAAGCCATCTTTAAGGCCTTTTTGGAAAAGTTCAAATTGTTCTTTGTCCCAACAGTAAACTTGTCCACTCGATGATGGAAATTGCTGTTGCATATATTGTGAAACGCCTATTGCTTCTTGGTAACAGTTTTCGTATGTTTCGTATGCAAAATCCTCGTAAACGGATCGACAATCCGCTCCAAAGCAAATTATTAAAACCATAATAAATTTCATTTTCTCTCCTGACCCAAAAGTACTTACTTCTTCTTTTTCTGTTGCAAAGTGCGTACTTTTGTTTGCAACCTAATCAAGTCGTTATCTAACATACGTACTCGGTCAATGAGAGCGATCAGTGTCGTTGATGTTGATCCTAATTTTGGTTTGATTTCTTTTACAATATAATTGTACAGATACCATATAAAATATGCAAGGAAAAAAGTTGCCACAACAGGAAATCCGTAGTCCTTAATTAAAGTTGCTATCTCCATTAATCCTTCCTCGCATCTTTCTTGCCATCTGCTCTAGCAATACGATCTGTATCAACAGGAAGTCCTAGTTGTTCTGAAACTTCCTGGTCTATTTTCAATATATCGTTATTCATAGTTTTTACTCTATTATCGAGTGATGTTATCACACTTTCGATGAAATTAATTTGACTCACCACCGAGCCTAATATGTAATTTATTATTACCATGATAAAACCACCTAGGCCTATTGTGGCCGCTATCGGTAGTCCCAAGTCTGATACTAATTTGAAAAACTGTTCCATTATAAGTGTATTTAACTTTTGACAGTATACACTTTTATTTCTTCTGTTTTGCCCTTGACCGTTATCTTATCTACGTAATCAAAATCATAATTTAGTTTGGCGGCTTTGACAGTTTCCTCACCTATGATCAATGTCTTGCCTAGGGTCTTACTACTGCTTTCCAATCTACTTGCAAGATTGACAGCATCACCTATCACACTGTAATCAAATCTCTGGTTTGATCCCATGTTGCCTACTAGGGCCTCACCTGTGTTGATTCCTATACCGATATTAATGTTGGGCAGATTCTCTTTTGTAAGTTCTGCGTTCAAAAGTTTTAATTCTTCTTGCATCTCGATCGCGGCCTGTACTGCATTCTCTTCATGCTCTGGATCATCTATGGGTGCGTTCCAGAATGCCATGATACAGTCACCCATGAACTTGTCTATGGTTCCACCATTCTTGATTATAATATCTGTCATACGTGTTAGGAACCTATTGATTAGTTTAGTAAGTCCCTCTGGGTTTCCTTTGTATTTTTCAGATATCGGTGTAAACCCTCTTATATCTGAGAACATAAATGTCATTATCCTTGTCTCTCCACCTAGTTTGAGAAGGCTTGGATCTTTCTGTAATTTCTTGACCATGGCAGGTGCTAGGTAATGTTCAAACTGTTTCTTGATCTGTTGTTTCAAACTGAATTCTTTCACAAACCTATTGAACACTGCATGGAAGCCTGTGATAGTTGTCACGAGTATGATCCAACTGGCGTCCCATAGTTGCAAGTGTTTAACGAAATAAAAGTATGCACCATAGGCCGTGCCTGACCACACAGTCAATAAAACAGCACCCACCAACCAATAGGGTGCGAAGCCTGCCAGCAATATTATTATGATTGCTAGTACACCTGCGGCAACATATTCCAGGAATGTTGCAGTGTCCAACCTAACTATGTTCTCACCGTTTATAACAGTTTGTAGACTCACTGCCATCGCTGTGTGACTATACTGTTCGCCGTTTGGTGTTGCTATTATTGTGCTGATACCTTCCGCAGTGTTTCCTATTATTACAGTCTTGCCTGCGACTGAACCGAAGTCGTCTGTAATGCTGATTGTTTCAAACTCCTTGTTCCATCTCAGCCATATTCTTGCGTATTGGTCTGTCTTGATTGTTTTGAATTTTGGCACCCTCAGTGCTATCACACCACCTTCACCTGCTTTGACTTGATAACTTGGATCTCCAACTGCTACTCTTATCACTTCCAATGCCACACTTGGATAAACTTCCTCGCCTACTCTCATCAGTAATGGTAGTCTTCTCACGACACCATCTATTTCAGGCGTTGTGTTTACAACTCCAACACCATCAACATTGTCTCCCAGTAAAGGTATTGG
>Ga0163111_10002322_pt1 | contig 12020 bp, 7 predicted proteins | sample CRUFie1St18metaG_FD_109645 | JGI IMG/M metagenome (GOLD analysis project Ga0163111, IMG submission 109645) | Marine microbial communities from the Costa Rica Dome - CRUD Field 142mm St18 metaG | ecosystem: Environmental > Aquatic > Marine > Oceanic > Photic zone | place: Costa Rica: the Eastern... | reverse complement strand
GCCGATGGCGAAGGGCAGCGTGTCCTTGCGCATGATCTCCTTGGCCAGGAAGGCCTGGAAGCCGAGCTTGTGCCAGTGCGACATCGTCGCGGTCGCTCGGCGTGCGGCCGCTCCTCTCCCTGTGCCGCTTTGTGCTCGGGTCCTGCGCGGGGCGACGGCGTCACGAACGGCTGTGGATTGTGGGGCCGCGGGGCACGCGTCCTCTCGCCGCCGGCCGCTTTTAATGTCCAGTGGAGCAAAAGGGCCGCAAGCAAGCGACGAGGGGCGCGGCGCGCGGTTTTTCGTGCCACGTCGCAAGCAGCCGGCAGGGCAGCGTTGCTGAAGTAGTTTTTCGAGTCTTGTACGCACCTGGCGGCGAGCTACGAGGCCAAAGTGAAAAAGCGTGTGGCGATGTACCCGCACGATACAGTCTCAGCCTCCTCTGCGCCTTTTATCCGTCGGGAAAGATCGGAGCGGTCCCTGGAGCGATCGGGACGGCTCGGAAGCACGGGCACACTCGTACAGCTCGCAGCGCCAAGGCTCTCCCAGCTCTCCGTAACAAGTGAGCTAAAAGGCTGCCCCCGCGCCACCAGAACCAAGGTGCCGACAGCCTCTAAAAGATGCCGGGCCGGGAGCGCGTGACGGCCTACAACCGCAGCGCCATGAAGCCCCTGCCGTCGCCGCGCCTCGGCGGCAAGAGTAGTGACGCGCTCTTCGCCGCGACGTCGCCGCCGGTGCGCCGCGTTTTGTTCGACGCCAAGCCCAAGGCCTCGACGAAGGGCGACGACTTCACGGAGCCGCTCTGGCGGGAAGGGCCCGTCACGGAGGAAGAAAAGCAAGCTCGGTTACTGGAGGAGCAGGAAGAACAAGCACTGAAGGCCGGCGCGAAGGCGGACATCTTCGAGGAGGTGAGTGAAGAGGAAGTGGAGGAGGGCGACGACCTCGACGCCGTGAATGACCTGCCTCTGCACCGGGCCTGTGAAGATGGCGACACGCAGCGCGCGCGAAAGTGCCTGGACGACGGCGCGAATGTGGTAGAGACGGACGAGAACGGCTGCTGCGCTTTGTTTTTAGCTGCCGAAAGGGCCCACGTCGACTGCATGCGCCTTTTGTTGCAGCATGGGGCGGGCGTCGACCAGGCGGCGAATCACGGGGCCACGCCCCTCATCATAGCGTGCTGCAACGGCCACGTCGACGCGGCGCGCATCTTGTTAGATAAAGGTGCGGACCTCAAGCGACGGACCAAGGGCGGGAGGGACGCTTTAGGGGCCGCCGCTCAGATGGGCCGCAGCGGTTGCGTTACTTTACTCGTAGATAAGGGCGCGAAGATCGACGCGCGCGACGGAAAAGGAGCGACGCCCTTGTATATGGCGGCGCAGGACGGCCACGACGAAGTGGTGAGCAAACTAATAGACCTCGGCGCCGACGTCGACCTGAGGGACGACGAGGGCACGTCGCCGCTCTGGATCGCTTCTGCTGCCGGCCACGACCTGGCCGTGGAAGCGTTGATCGAGGCGAAGGCCGACGTATCACTCGCGGACAATTTTGGCTCGACGCCGCTCTTCGCGGCGGCCCAGGAGGGCCGGACGGCCTGCGCGCGACTGTTGCTGCAAAATGGCGCCGAGGCCGGTTTATCGGTCTGGGCGGCGGCGCGCCAGGGCCATTTTGAAGTGGCGCGGCTATTGATCGCGCACGGCGCCGACGTCGACAAGCCCTCGAACGACGGCAGCACGCCGGTCAAGGCTGCCCGAGCCGCGGGCTACGACGACGTGGCCGATTTATTAATCGGCGCGGGCGCGCGGGACGGCAAGCTGCCCTTCGTGACGGCGTGACGCGCCTAGAAGTAACTTTGAATTAGAAAAGTGCGGCTACTAAGCTTCAAGCTCGGGTTCGCGGTCGAGAAAGGCATTGGTGACCGTGACAAATCCGGGCCATGTTTGGAATTCTTCGAGTTTCGGATACGCGCCCCAGGCGTTGCGCAGGGCGTCGCACTCCGCGGAGTTGTACCAAGCGGCAATCCGGTAGTACGCCTCTTCGGTTTCCGGCGCGGCAGGCTCAGGCTTGGCACGCGAGAACCAGCGTCGCGGCGGCGGAGGTGGTGGTGGCTGCTCGGTTGCTTCCTCCTCGGCTTCCGCGACGACGGGGAGGGTGGCGGTCTCTTCTCCTTCCTTGGGCGTCTCTTCCTGCTCCCCGAAGAAGAACGAGGTAAGCTTCGTCGAGATGGACGAAGTTTCCTCGACGGTCGCGTTCTGCGCCGACAGCCTCGAAGCGCAGTCCACGCACGTCGGCCGGGGCTTCTTCCATTGCTTCTCGACGAACATGCTCTGCGATAGGGCCTGGCCGCAGTGCTTGCACAGCCTCTGCGTCCCCGACTCCGTGTAAACCCAACCCCTACCCGGAAGCCCGACTTTCTCGGGTTGGTCCGGTGGCGGCTCAAGCTTGGGCTTCGGCTCGGTCTCTGAGCCCTTTTTGCGACGATAAAACCACAGGGCGCCGACGGCTAGCAGTAGCATGGCGCCCACGACCGCGCCGACGACGACGATGATGTCGGCCCCGCCGCCGTCTGAGCTGGAGCTAGATTCGCGCGGGACCGGTGTCGGTGCAGGCGTTGGTCTCGTTGAAGGCATATGCGTGGGACGAGGCGTCGGCCAGATGCAGAGGCCATTTGCTCTTTGCGTGACACCGCATCGTGTCGACGCGCAGCGGGTGCCTTTGAACGCTTGTGCCCAATATTTGACGCTAGTTTTTAGGCACCAGCCAAGGTCTTGGTTGAAGGAACCGGCTTTGTCAAACATATCCAGCATGCTGGTTACTCTACCGTGGTTCCAGTCGCCAAGCGGCTGGTTAAACTTAGAGGCTTCATCGAACATAGAGGTCATGGTCGTTACTTTCGCAACATTCCAATCGCCCAGCGGTTGATTGAACGCCTTGGCTTGGTGGAGCATATAGGACATACTTGTGACCTTGGCCACGTTCCAGTCTCCAATCGGTTGATTGAATTGCTTTGCTCCATGAAACATATGTTGCATTCTCCAGACGTTCGATGTATCCCATGCGCTGATATCGTCGTTAAAGTTCTCTGCGTTTGCGATTCTTCTTCCCCCATGCCACGGCGTGGTATAGGAGGGCGGCCCCGCCACGCAGGTTGTCGACGTTCCGGTGTTAAACAAGCACTCCATTTCCGGGACCTGGCTTGTATCCCACGTAGAGATGTGGCCGTAGGTAGACTCCGCAGAGCTGCGGCTGTTGATCCACCACCTCACTGCCGTGAAGAGTTCCTGGCCGTCGGTCATGACATAGCCAGTGACTTGCGCCCGCCGACGCTCCGGAGTCGCTACCGTCGACTGATTAGCCGCTGCCGTGAAGAGCACCATCGCGCCGATTGGGAGCAGCCCCTGCAGCAGGGCTGTAAAAAATAGGCTGCCCGATCCCCGCGCAGCGTTGAGTCTCGAAGTCGTGCGCTGCGAAGCGCTGCCCAGGGTGCCCAGGGCTGCACTTTTTGGATAGTTATGCACGTCTGGATTGCAAAAAACTTGAGGCAAAAGCCAGGCAAACCCCGTACAAATCATAGACTAAGGCCTCCGTTAACGTTACACGAGGCGCAAAAAGGGGGAAAGGGTATCTCTCACTCGTCGCGCAGGAGGTCCCGCAGCGCGTTGTCCGACGCGTCCGCCGCCTCGTAGCGCGCGGACCGCTCGCGCATCGCCGCCGTGAGCTCCTCGAGGCGCCGCAGCACATCATCCAAGCCGTCCTCCGACGACGACGAGGAGGTCGCGAGCCGCTCCGTCGGCGAAATATCAGGAGACGAGTCCGACGGCACGCGCGGCCGGTCCGGCGAGAGCGACCTCAATAAACGCTCCGCGGCGTCGAGGGCCGACTCCGACGTCGTCTCGGGCGAGCTGGCCTCCTCCTCCTCGTCCGAGCCCGTCTCGGCGAGCGTGCGCCGCGCCCAGGCCGCCAGCGCGTCCGCGTCGCCCGAGCGCAGGCCCGGAGGCAGGCCGAGGACGGCGTCGTCGCGCGGCAGCTCCGTCGTCGGGCCCGGCTCTGTAGATGGGGAAGATAACGGGTCCTCCTTGGCTTCCGGCGCGCGGTCGTCCAAAGCCGCCTGGACGTAGCTCTCGAGGACCTCGTCGCGCGTCCTCAATTCCGCCTCGGCCGCGGCGACGGCTCTATCGGCAGCCGCGTTGATCGCATCCCTATCGTCCTGCAGCGGCGACAAGTCCGAATACGTCTCGTCGTACCAGGTGCCCTGGCCCGGGGCTTCGTCCAAAGCGGCATCTAAGTCTCTACGTGGTAATGAGTCCATGAACGTCTCCTGGTGGGGCGTGGCGCTCGCGAAGGCCGGCGCGTCGAGTACTGGTGTGGGCGGCTCCTCCCAGGTCGGGGCCGCATTCGGCACGGGCGTGACCGGTTCCGTAAAGTCGATGCCGTCGCCGGGGAGCACGTGCGCCGCGAAGGCGTCGTCGGTTGTTCCGTCGACGGCGGCGCGGCGCCGCGCGATGGCCGCCTCGAAGGGCGACGGCCCGGGGGCGTCCTCGGGCGCCGGCGTCGGCGCGGCGACGGGCGCCGCGGCCTCGAGCGGCGGCTCGGGGTCCTCGAGCGCGACCGGCTCCGTGAGCCGCTCGAAGGTGGCTGGCGCCGTGGGTTCCGCCGGCGGGTCCGCGGCCTTGAAGACGAGGTCGCCGTCGTGGTGCGTCGTGTGGAAGCGGCGCGTCGTCGACGACAGCGTGTCGTCCTCGTCCGGTGGAGACGCCGGCGGCGCCGCGGACGCCGCGGCGTCGTCGGCCGCGAGCGTGGCCTCGACGAAGGCCATCGTCTCCCGCGTGTCCATCGACGGCGGCTCCGGCACCGCCGGCGGCTCGGCCGGCACGGGGTCGAGCGGTGGCGGCGCCTCCGTCGCCGGCGGCGCGGCGGCCGGCACGGGCGGCGCCTCCGCGGCCGCCGGCGGCTCCGGGACGACGGCGTCGGGGACCACGGCGTCGAGGAGCGGCGGCGGCGTGTCCTCGGACGGCAGCGGCGAGGCCTCCGCGTCGAGGCGGTCGCCCTCCTCCGCCAGCTCCTTGAGGAAGGCCTCATCTAATACATCCTCGTCCTCGTCCGCGAGGACCGCCTCCTTCTCCGGGGACGGCGTGGGCGGCGGCGGCCTTTGTTGAGGCACGACGGGCGCCGGCGCCTCCATCTCAGCAGGCGCGGGCGGCGCGTCGCGCCGGTCCGACCAGCGCGTCGCCTGTAATGATGAAGACGCCTCCGGTTTCGCGGACAGCTCAACAGGCTTCGTGGCGAGGATCCGCGGCGGCGACGGCGACGCGCCCGTGTCCGAGGGCCTTTGACTTCGTCGGATGATGTCCGCGAAGCCCGTGGGGGCCGCGGCCCGGTAGGCCGCCTCGGCCGCGGCCTCGACGACGTCCTCGGCGGCTTGCGTGGCCTCGCCGAAGTCGCCGCGGCGCTGCGCGCGCCGCGCCGCGCGCTCATCCCTCAAAGACTGGAGCACGACGCCCGGCGCCTTGCGCTTCGCGTCCGCGCGCGCCTTCAGCCGGTGGCGGTCCAGCTCGAGCTGCGTGCGGTCCGCCATCCTCCGACTCATGTCCTTGCGCGTCGCCCGCAAACCGCGCTTCTGGGACATCTGCAAAGCCCTTTGCGCGTCCTCGGCCTGTCTACGTTTCCGAGCAGCTGCCTTCTCGGCAGCTTCCGCCGCAGCTAGACCCGCGGGCGACTGCTGCGCCGTCCGGCGAATGCGCGCGGCCGCGTCCGTCGCGGCCGCCGCCGCATGCGTGAGCGCGGCCGCATGGCGCGTCGCCGGCACGGTCGTCCGCCAGGCGCCCACCTCCGTGATGCCCTCTCCTCTTGTTTGGACGCAGGGGCCGCCCGCGTCGAAGGTCTCGTCCCTCGAAAAGTCTCGCTCTTCCGTCAAAGGCGCGTCTTCAGCAGGTTCTTGCTCGGCCATCTTTGCAGCATGCTTCACCGCTCTAGCGCGTTGGACAGCGGCCGCGTCGTTCCGCGACTCCCAGCGCTGCTCCGCCTGAATTTTTCGGGCATCCCTCTCGAGATTCAGCTCTCTCTGAACATCGGCCGCGGCGCGGCTCCGTTGTAACGCGTCGTCGCGGCGCTGCCTTGCTCGTAAACGTTCCTGCTGGAAGGCCTCCCTCGTATCGCCCGACGCGACGTCCGCGTCGCGATGCGCCGAGCCGGCGCTCAGCCTTCTACGGGCCGCGAGCGTCGCCGCGTCGGCGGCCTTTTTACGGGCCGCGTCCCTTTCCGCGGTAGTGGCCTCGTGGCGCGCCAAAGCCTCTTGCAGCGCTAAACGGGCCTGGCGCTCCTGGGACACGCGCTTCTCGCGCTCCACGAAGAGCCGGCGGCACTGGTGCGACCGCGCTAATGAGAGCTCCTTGCGCAGGGCCGTCGCCGCGGCGACCTCCTCCTCGGGGCTCCAGGCGACGATGGAGTTCGGGCTCGTCGGCTGGCAGCGCTTCGCGGCGAGCGCGACGATGCTCATCTTTGCTGCTCAGTGCTTTTGGTTTTTTGGGTCCTGTGGCGGCTGCGCTGGCTCAACGCCCGCGAAACTTTTGCTGCCGTGCGCGGGCCTATCCCTGGCGCCGTGCCCAGCTCCGCAGCAGTGATGGCGTTCTATTCGCGCAGTTTTGCGGCCGACAAATTGAATACAAAACCAGCGGCTGCTGAGAGGCCCGTTTGCAAACGACGGCGCGCTAAGGCCCGATGCATCCAAGAGATCTCTGCTACAGGCTACGAAGCGTGGCAGGGAGCCAGCGCCTCGGCTTGAAACCCGTAGGAGCTGGAAGCTTGATTGCATTGCAGCAGCGCTGAACGAGCACGCCGTGCAGCATCCGTGCCGTAGCAGCGGTTTTTGAGGACCTGTGATAGCGCATCTCTCGACGCCGACGCTTTCTGGACGCCGCCGCAGCGGCCCTCAGTCAAAGACAACCCTCGCTTGCCAGAGAGCAGTGGTAGCATCGCCGCAGCGCAAGCCGTGCCGTCGACAGACACGCCGCAGAAGAAAATGCTGCGCCTCCTCGCGCTCACCCTCATCACCACGGCATGTGCCGAGCGCCAACAGGTCGGCGACGACGGCCAGGCGAAGCGCCTCTTCGAGTCCATGTTCCCAAGGGAATGGGTCTTTGAGCAACAGTTCGAGGGCCGAGGCAAGGGAAGAAAAAACGGTTCCGTAAGAGTGAAGCTCGACAAGTCGCGGATCGCGAAGTTCCGGGGCGGCCTGAAAGGTATTTGGAACCTCAAGGAGACGAAGAAGCCGAATTTTCTCGAGTTGGAACTACCTCTCAATAAAGCGGACGACAAGTATCTGCTCTATCAGGTCAACTGCCGGCCGGGCAAGTATTTTGACAATGCCGTGAATTTCGACGAGGAGGGCACGATTTATGAGGTCACTTCATTTGTACCGACGCCGGAGACCATGAAGCCGGTGGGCAAGTTCTCGGTGCGGCCCATCGCCGCGAAGCCGATGTTGGATAGGTCGCTTAGATGTTAACTTAGGTCTCCTCGACGCCTAGAATTTCTAATCTAAAACCTGCCGCCGTGCCCTTCTGCACGAAGGTTTTTTCGGGGTTCGGCGACCCGTCGCTGAGATACAACGAGAGCATGAAGCCGACCTGGGCCATGTCTCTGGGATTCAACGAGCCCGCGTGGGAACGACTCCGCTGGCCGCCGAACGACGGCAGGAATTTTGCGAGAGGTAGCACGACAGATTGCTCCTCGCCGAGCTTCGTGGGCAGGTCGTGCTGCCAGGACGGGTTGTTCGACCAGGGGCCGCCGCCCTGGCCGTTCGACAGTAAAACCTTGTAGGTCTTGCCGTCGCCGCGAAACCGCACTCTCAGAGCATTACTCTTCAGCCCGCCGGCGAAGTCCGCGCGGACGGACGTGAAGCCGCCGCCGCGCGTGTCGAGCATGCCCGCGAACGTCAGCGCGCCGCCCTCCGTCGTGTGCTGCGTCGACGACCGGCCGCCCATGACGCCGTCATCTAACCTATACCACTTGAGCGCCTCCGTGGAGCCGAGCCGTAGTTTCGCGCTGGCCACGGCCTCGCGACAGTTCGTGGCCACGCTATAGGCCATCATCGTGCGCAGGGACGTCCAGCTCTGGCCCATGTGTTTGACGTCCTGAGACAATCCGCCTCGAGCTGCTCACTTCCTGAGACAATCTGCCTCGAGCTGTTCACGCCGCGACTCCGGAGACTGGCCTCTGCAGAGACTGCACTCTGTGAGCAGAGAGCACAGTTTTTCACAGTGACAAAGATGACGATTTCCCTTCTCCGTGGAACGCTGCTGCTCGTTGACGTCCAGAGAGACCGCGTGGATTGCAGATATGCTCGTACACCTCGTACGACGTGTCGTGTTCACTTGCCGGAGATTCCTAGTGTGTCTGTGCACGCTAGCCCTGGGGGCCTGCTCGAGACAAAAAGCTGCGCAAAAAGCTGCGCGCGCTCAAGCTTCCAGCACCAATGAAGGCCATCTCCAACCGCACGCTGGCCATCAGTTGCCTCCAGGCCTGCGCCGTCGGCGTGGGCATCGGTTACATGGCGAGAGGCTGGCCAGCATCGACTGGCGTGCCCAAGGGCGCCTTCTTCCTCCTCGTAGAGATGGAATTTAAGTCGGTAGCGGACCGCGAGAAGGCCGAGGCGATCTTCGCGCCCGAGGCGCGCTGGTGCCGCGACCACGAGCCCGGCACGCTGTCTTACGAGTGGGCGCGGAGCGACCGGAACGACCGCGCCATCGTCGTCGTCGAGCGCTACGCCGACAAGGAGACGGCCTACGCGGCGGTGCACAAGGGTTCCGACGCGTTCAAGGAATTCCGGCCGCAGCTCGCGGCGTTGGAACCGGCGATCCGCGGCCGCTCGTACGTCGCGTCGGACATCGGCTACACGTCGCGGTTCGAGTGAGCGTTCGGCGCGCGAGTAAATTGTGTGTTCTGTGAGTCTTGCGTATGACGGCGACGATTGCTAGTGTCTTATGCCGCTAGTTGCTGCTCGGTGCGATTGTTTTTTTGCAGCAAAGCGAAGCCTGCACTTGCTTTCTGGCGTTGGAAAGTATCGCTGGCGAAGCTTGTTTGACGCTGCAACAACGCGTTTGATCGTTACACGTGTGCAACACACCAAACCCGACTACAGGAGGAGAGCTCTGCATTGCCACAGCAACACGCGTGCGCCAAGGGGCCAACGCTAGAAAGATGTACTCCGTCTTCGAGGAGCACTCGACAGAAGGCCTCACGGAGGACGCCACCGACAGCGCGGAGAGCGTCGAGCGACGGCGGGAAGAGGAGGAGGCGCTCAGGGCCATCTTCGGCGACGACGCCGTCGCCGTCGAGGAGAGCGTTGATGCGTTAGGAACGATACGCGTGACGCTCGAGCCGGGCATCTGGAACGCGGAGGCGACGGCGATGCCGCGCCTGACCCTTTCTTGTTTGAGAAGGCGGGGCTATCCGGAAAAGCGACCGGTCGAGGTGGACCTGCGCGACACGAAAAACGTGCCGGGCGCGGCCCTGCGCGAATTGAGACAAGTGCTGAGTAAAGAGGCGCAGCAGGCGGTCGGCGAAGTGTCGATCCACGGGTTGTGCGCGACCGCTGTGGACGCGCTCGAAGATTTAGAGAGGGGCGCCTTGCCGCTCTCGGAGCGCGCGAAGCGCCGCGAGGCCGACGCGGCGCAGAAGGCGACCGAGTCCGAGGCGCGGGCGCGCGCGGCCCAGGACAAGGAGCGGCGCGCGGCGCTCGAGGCCGAGCGCGAGGCTAGAGCTGCCGCGTTAAAAGCCGAGCAGGAGTCGCAGGCTCGACGGCGCTCCGAGATGCGCCGGTCCGCGGAGCCGCTCATCACGGGCGGCAGCGGGTCGTTCAACGACGGCTCGTCGAGCTCGTCGTCGGGCGACGAGTTCGAACGCGGGCAGTCGCGCTACGCGTCCGACTTCAAGGAGCGGCGCGTTCTCGGGCGGGGCGGCTGCGGCGAGGTCTGCGAGGTCCTGAACCGATTAGATAGGAGGACCTACGCGATCAAGAAGGTGCGCCTCACGGGCGGCGCTTCAAGAAGGGACGCGCGGCGCCAGCTGCGGGAAGTGGAAGCTTTAGCGGCGGCCTTCCACCCGCACGTCGTGCGCTACTACCAGGCCTGGATCGAGGGCCTCGAGGACGCGCCCATCCAGGAGGAGTTTTCGCTCCTGGACGGCTTCTCCGACGAGGACGACGACAGCGACTCGGACATCATCTCGTCGTCGTCAAATTTGACAGGGAAGCCCGCTACTACGACGTTATACATCCAGATGGAGTTCTGCGCGGCGACGCTGCGCCAGTTGATAGATACAAGACGATTGGAACAGCGGCGCGACGACCAGTGGCGGCTCTTGCGCCAGATCCTGCTCGTGCCTGTGTGGAAATCAACCAGTGAGTTATGCTATCGACGGCGTGGAATCGCCACGCCATCGCGCACACGCAGCTACGGAAAGCACGTCGCGTCGATGGCGTTGGTGAAATTTGATTTCCACACAGACTGGCTTTGCAATACCTGCACGACAAGTTGCTCGTCCACCGCGACCTCAAGCCTGCGAACATCATGCTCGACGCGCAGGGCAACGCCAAGCTCGGCGACCTCGGGCTCGCGACGACGATCCGCGACCGCGACGAGCAAATCACGCGGCAGCTCTCTTTGGTCGACGAGGACGACGAAAGCGCCGCGAACGACGACACGGCGACGTCGATGACGCGCGGCGTCGGCACGTTCCTGTATCGCGCGCCGGAAGTGGCCCAGCACAAGGCCTACGACAGCGGCGCGGACATGTACTCGCTCGGCGTTGTGGCGTTTGAGTTACTAAGAGGCGCGCCGTACGCGACGGCGATGGAGCGCGTCGAGCACATTCAAGCATTACGTAAAGCGGGCGAGCGTCAGCGGAATGACACCGTCGGTTGCTTCGACGGCGACGCCGATAGTCGCGTCCGCGAGCTCGTGCTCGGTTTGGTAAGAGCCGACCCAACGCAGCGGCCCTCGGCCGCGGACTTGTTGAACGGGCCCCTGCTCCCGGCGCCGCGCGAGCTCGCCTCCGAGGTCCTGGACGCCGCGACGAGCGCTTTGCGCAACCCCCTCAGCCCGGCCCGCGCAACTCTACTGGATGCCCTCTTCGACGCCCCCACCTCGGAGCTCGTCGACGTCGCCTACGACCCGAACGAGCGCGGCGCGTTCTCTTTGATGGCTTTAAGGGACGCGCGCGCGCGAGAGGCCGCGCGGAGACGCGTCGTTGACCAGTTGGAGAAGGCCGGCGCCGCGCCGCTGGACGCGCCTTTATTACGTCCGAAGCCGCCGCCGCGCGACGACGTTGATGATGGAGACGAGGTCGTGCTCGTCGACGCTCGCGGCACGTCCGTGCTCCTGCCGCGCGAGTCGACGACGTCCTTCGCGCGGCGCGTCGCGCGCTCGGCGCTCTCGCGCCGGAAGGCGCGCGCGAGCTTCGGCACCTGCAAGCGCTACGCCTGCGCCAAGGTCTTCGCGCCGACGGCGGGCCCGCCGCAAGAACGCTTGGAAATAGCCTACGACTGCGTGAGCCGCGCGGCACCGGAGGCGGTCGTTTGTGGTGAGGCCCTGGCGCTGTGCGTCGACGCCTGCCGCGCGGCATCAGGCGACGCGGACCTGGCCGTCGAGGTCCGCGCGTCGCACGCGAGTCTGGCCCCGGCGCTCGCGGGCTTGCGCCAGACGGCGCCGCCGAAGATCCGCGACGCGCTAGATGCCCAGGGCGGCGTTCTGCGGGGCGGCGCCGTGCAGGCGCTCGAGCGCCTGCGCTCGTTGCTCCGACGGCCCGTGTCCGACGTCGCGAAGCGCTTCGAAGGGTGTCGCAGAGATGCTGCGGGCGCCGTACGCGACCTCTTGGACGCCGTGACCTGCGCGGCGCTGGCTGGTATCGAGGACGCGGACGACGCGCTGCAGCACGACGAGGCCGAGGCCACCGTGCCGGTGCGCGTGTCGTCGTCGCCGCAGTCCTGGGACCAGCGCGGGGGCCACATGCGCCACCGCTCGTCGATCCCGGACGAGAACGACGTC
>Ga0163111_10002321_pt1 | contig 12027 bp, 13 predicted proteins | sample CRUFie1St18metaG_FD_109645 | JGI IMG/M metagenome (GOLD analysis project Ga0163111, IMG submission 109645) | Marine microbial communities from the Costa Rica Dome - CRUD Field 142mm St18 metaG | ecosystem: Environmental > Aquatic > Marine > Oceanic > Photic zone | place: Costa Rica: the Eastern... | reverse complement strand
TTCTACAACGCAAGTGCAACTAATTGGAACGCTGCAATTCAGATGATTCCAACTAGTATCGTTGCTGGAATGAAGGGCGCAATGCGTCGTGACCTATTCGAGGTCACTGACCCAGTTCAGAGAGAAGCTGTTCAGATCAGTTTCGACTGATTCCACGTAACTCATTGCTCTGAGTTAAATCGAAGAAGAACCTTGCCAATGTTCTTTGCATCGTGAATGTGCTGATGTGCTTTAGCTACATCTCTAGCATCGAATACCGAGTCTATTACCGGCTTAAGATGCCCTTGTTTCACTCCTTCCATTATTCTATGAAGTTGTTCAGCCATCGCTTCTTCATTCTTCCAAGTTCCCATATGAACACCAAAGACGCCACGATTTCGAGTCATCAATCTAAGTGCGTCAAATTTCGGAGTTTTTCTCAGTGCAAAGAATGCTTTCAACAATGAGCGCTTAGATGTTGGTGCTGCAGCAGATAGGCCATATGTGTACAGTCGTCCACCTTCTGCAAGACAACCTAAACTCTTAGTCAAATTGTCTCCGCCAATAGGATCCAGAATATGATCAACGCCCCTCCCATCCGTAGCTTCTTTGACAATCTTGCTAAAATCCTCATTATGTCTGTCTATAGGAATGCCTCCGAACGATTTGATGATGTCGGATTTGTAGCCTGAAGCCGTAGCCCAAACCTGTTCTATTCCTGCCCATTTGCAAATCTGTAGTGCAGCAGTTCCAACACCACCAGCACCACCATGAATCAAGACCGTTTCACCTTTCTTCAGATGTCCTAGATAGTGGAGCATGTGGTGTGCTGTCAAGTAAGTTACAGGCATCGCTGCTGCTTCATCAAGACCCATTGCATCAGGTATTGGAATTACTCTAGAATGCTTTACAGCCACATGGCTGCACTGGCCACCAGTGGGCATTGCTGCAACGATTCTCTGTCCAACTTCAAGATTGGTTACACCTGGTCCCAAAGAATGAATCTTTCCACTGACTTCGTAGCCTGGAGTGAATGGAAATGGTGGCCTTGGTTGATACAAGCCTAGGCGCATTAGAGTATCTGCAAAGTTGATGCCTGCATAGTGTACTTCAACACATACTTCGCCTTCTTTTGGAACTGGCATCTCAATCTCTTGAATCTTCAAGACTGAAGGGGAGCCGGGCTTTGATATTGAGATACAATAAGGCATACTGTAATTTTCGGGGTATTTTTAATAAAGTTTTTTAGGGCGACCTAAATTAAAATAGTACTCACCCTTCGGCCCAAATGAGCCGCATGACGAAGATCACCGTACTATATGGAACTGAAACTGGAAACTCGGAATTACTAGCGATGGACATCTGCAAAGCAGGTGAAAATTCAGGTCTCGTTTGCGAGCACTTAGGCATGGAAATTATTGACAGTTCAGACTTCAGCGACATAGAAAATTTGTTGATAGTTTGCAGCACATGGGGTGATGGTGAGCAACCTGACAATGCGATTGATTTGTTTGATCATGTTGAAGGGCTTGATGAAGGAGAACTTCAGAACATGAAATTTTCAGTTCTAGCATTGGGCGATACAGCATTTGATTTATTCTGTGAAGCGGGTAAGGAATGGGATCGTGTACTAGAAGAGAAAGGTGCAACTCGAGTTTACGACAGAGTTGATTGCGATGTCGATTACGAGGACGATGCGGAAGAATGGATTGAAAATGTGATCTCTATCTTTGCATGAAATTTAATCTTCGTCTTGGGATTTGTACTCGGTAACTCTAATTCCTAAACGCCCTCTTATTGCGGGTCTTTGCATGATTTTTTCATACTTAGATTCAAATGCAGATTTCAAATCTATTTTCATCGCCAATGAATGCCCCATAAGTAAAATCAGAACGTCAGCCATTTCTTCAGCACATTCTTCGATTGGTTTTCCCTTAGTGACTGCTGCTGCTAACTCTCCTAATTCTTCTACGGTTAATGCGATTCTATAACCCATGTCGTGCCCGTTATTTCCAGCGAAATCATGCTTGTGATGGAATGCAGCCACCTTACGCATCATCTGGCTCCATTCATCATCCTCATCACTTGTTAACCAGTCTTCAACACTGCGCCCCATATGTTGGGCTTGTGCATACGAAAGTTAGTCATTGCGTGAATGCTTTGATACACGCAATAACAGGACCGAGCTTTGATTCTGCCTTTGCTGAAACTTCTGAATGGTCCAAGTCCTTACTCGAGTTTCCAGGTTCCCTACCTGCAGCCCAATTACTAGACACTAGGATCGCTGCATATGGAATTCCTAATTCTACTGCCAATTTACATTCTCTGGGCATAGTCATTCCTACAACTTCACCACCCAGTTGTTCGATTGCATTTATTTCTGCACTAGTTTCGAAATGAGGGCCTTGTGCCAACCAATAAGTGCGAGCCAATTCAACTCCAGGTTGAAGTTTTGTCAGCACTTGATGCAACTTGTTGTTCATTCCAGAATCGAAAGGTTCAGTCATCGAAGTAAATTGCGCATCATCTTGGAAAAAGGACATCTCAACTCCTGTGAAGTCGATATATTGGACCGCATATCCTACCGTGCCAGGGGGGAAATCTTCAGGGATGGTTCCCACTGAACATACAGCAAGTATCGCGTCAACACCAGCCCCATACAAAGCCTGAATGTTTGCTCTGTGGTTAATTCGATGAGGTGGTGTAATTCCATCCCCGTGGTGTCTTTCAATGAAAATTAGTTCATCAGTTCCACTCGTGACACACAGCATTGGAACTGGACCATAATCTGTCTGAGCAATTATGTTGTCACTACGAGAAATTTCAATCTCATCAGTAGCAAGGCTTGTCATTGCCGTGCCGCCAATGACACCCAAGCGCATCAGGTTTCAACTCACTCAAGAAGACGAGCAACAATATCTGCCTTAGTACCAGAACTTGCCACTCCTGCAGCCTTTGCTCTTTCTACCAGCTCGTCCTTCTTCAACTTCATCAAAGATGCTTCAGATTCACCAGACGGCTTTTCGACTGCTTCTTCCACTGCTTCTTCTGCAGCAGGTTCAGCCTCTTCTTCAGCAGGTGCTTCAACATCCTCTTCCGAAGGTGCTTCAACAACTTCTTCTTTTTCAGAGATTGATTCCATAGCCTCTGCAGCAGCCAGAAGGTCTCCTTCGCCGGAGTTGTCTTCTTCTGCGGCTTCTAATGCAGCAGCCTTCTTTGCCTTTAATTCAGCCTCTTGTCGAGACTCTTCAGCATGGATTTCGTCTAGAGTTGGACCCTTCTCAGTCACAACACCGGTCTGCAATAATTGGCTCTTACGGATTACGACATTTCGGCATGGGTAGATTGACTTAACTGCATTTCTGATTTCAGTTTCTAAGTCTCCACCAAGCATTGCTTCTTGCAATTTTGAGTATGTTGACTTGGAAGCAAATGCACGGATTATTTCACCAGACTTAGCACGCATAGCTTGCTTAACAGAGGTCTGGCATCTGCGTTCTGTAATCATTAATGGCTTCATTCTGACTAAGAAACCGTCTGTTGTAACAACATCAACTACATCGTCAATCTTTCCGCGATATCTACGGATTTGACGGCGGGTGTGATCAGATTGGTGTGCGTGTCCAACGAAAGTTGTCAAAGCGTCTTGCCCGACTACTTCTGTAACACGGAATCTAAGTAGAACATGCATTTTTGTGAAGTCGCCACTGAATTCTTGCTGGGTCATTTCGTATACTCTGCCCATGATATGTTCATCAGTCTCTCCGATAGTTTCTCCTATTCGCTTGAAGTTCCAAGGGTGTCGTGGTGCACGGATTGTGAACCATCTTTTGTTCTTCCACTTATCACGCTGCTTACGTGCTGCTGCACGTGCCTTTGCACTCAACTTCTTTGCCATACGGATCAACTCTCAGATTGCGGGGGCTACCCCACTTGCAGCCTTCCGACCAACACGGTCTATATGAAAGGGATAGATGAACTAAATTCCACCCCTACGGGGTGTCCTCACCAGCCTCTTTGGTCTAAACGGACTTCAAGAGTCTCTAGTTCATCCCCACGCATAGGTGCACCGGACATCATCCCCATGGCTTCTGCAACCTTGTCTGGATCATCGTAATGTGCTGTTGCCAAAACAATAGCATCAGCCATTGTCATTGGATCTTCAGACTTGAAAATGCCAGAGCCTACGAAGATACCATCAACACCCATTTGCATCATCAATGACGCATCAGCAGGTGTAGCAATTCCACCAGCGCAGAATGTTACTACAGGTAACCTTCCCATGTCTGCAACTTCAACTAGAATATCACGGATGCCTCCATGCATTTCATCATCTATCTCACCGAATGGAGTGATGTTGGATGTACCTGGCAGATTACTGGATTCTGCTAAAACTCTGTAACGATCCATTATCGTGTGAGCAGCAATATCTAATCCAGAATCGTCCAAAGTTTGCACTTGACGGATTTCTTGGTCAATCAATCTAGCATGTGTGACTGCTGCAACGACGTTTCCAGTACCTGCCTCACCTTTGGTTCGGATCATTGCGGCACCCTCATAGATTCTCCTGACCGCTTCTCCCAATCCAGTTGCGCCACAAACGAACGGTATGTCATGCGCATTCTTGTTAATGTGGAAATAGGGATCTGCAGGAGTGAGAACTTCAGATTCATCCACCATATCAACACCCAAAGCTTGCAGGACTTGAGTTTCTGCCTCATGTCCGATTCTTGATTTAGCCATTACCGGTATCGAAGTGCATTCGATTATACCTTTAATCATGTCAGGATGTGAAGTTCTAGCAACTCCACCTGCTTTTCTAATGTCAGCAGGAACTCTTTCAAGAGCCATTACTGAAACAGCACCTGCGGCTTCGGCCACAGCTGCTTGGTCTGGGGTAACAACATCCATGATGACTCCTCCCTGTAGCATCGATGCAAAACCGCGCTTCAACAAATCGTCAGCATGACGGAGGGACTTAATATCGTTATCAGTATTCATTGCCATCAAACACCCCCTGAGGGATTTACTTCATGAAGATATGTTATCCTTCATGATTAATCGCCGAGCACAGGTGTGTCGCCAACAGCGATTTCAGCACCTTCTGCTTCTTCTTCATTACGGTCAATCCATTCTTCCTCTTCATCAGGAACATCTGTATCAGCAAATATTGCATCTACAGGACACTCTGGGACGCATGCTCCACAATCAATGCACTCGTCTGGATCAATAATTAGGTAAGTTTCTGCTTCTCTGAATGCTTCTACAGGACAAACCGCTACACATTCTTGGTATTTGTGATCTACACATCCGGAAGTTACTACGTGAGTCATATGGCGCCAACCATTACCCACTCAAGGCCTTAAGATATAATGGCTTGCTCGTACTCAGAATTTTTAGGGCAACCTAATTCAGCACACCGTTTATCGCTACATCAAGAGTCTCATTACCGAGAGTAAATGCATCTTGACCAGGGTATACTTCCAATTTTGCACGACCTTTGATTGTCCGTCGCTCACCAGGGGATGCAAGCACTACTCTTCCAGCAATTAATTCAAGCAAGTCCAGACGAATATGTATTACATTTTCATCATCCATTCTTACCGAGAGTTCGGATTTTAGTTGCTTTAAGACATCTAATCCTAAACGGATTAGAGATTTTGTTGCCTGACCTCGGCGCTTGAGTTTTGCAGAAACGATGTGAATCGCTGACCCATGATATGAATTCATTCGCTCTATCTCAACTGCATCTTCATCACCGACCAGCCATGAAAGAGCAGCGGCATGGATGTACTCATCTTCAAGACCACTTGCAGTGGACTGCCAAGACACATGGTGTACTCCCATGAATATGCCTAATCACTGATAGATGATGAGCCTTGTCAATCAAGGGGGTGGTCCACGCCTTCTTCCCCTAGGGTCCATCTCAGAGTTTTGATAACTCCATCGAGGGCTTTGTGATTTCTTGCGGCTTCTTTCATTCCGTCTCTATCACCGTCTTTACTACACTGATCGAACCATTTTTTCCACTGTTCTCTCCTAGCAACAGCTTTGTTCAACATTTCTTCGATTTCAGTCCAAGAACGGTCGTAACTTCGTACCGGTTCACGTCCACCTACGGTGCCCATGAACATCTGCGATAACCTGAGGTATAAGAAGCAGACGCCAACTTGTAACTCAGCGTCTTTCATTTTCTAAATCTATGATAATGTGATTTCCATCACCTATCACACAATTTAGAATCCTAGAATCAACAATAGAATTTTCACCAACAATTGATGATTCAGAGACACCATTAACTCTGGAATTCGACATGATTACTGAATTTACAACTGCACCATTGACTGATGCTCCAGCCAAAATAATCGATTTTGAAATGTGTCCGCTAACAGATGCTTCGCTACTGATGAATGAACCATCAGGAAGAACTTCACCGTCTGGCATCGGAAAGGGCAAGTCTGCTCTTTTCTCTACCAAGGCCATTTGTGCATTATGCAATTCGAAGGGATGTCCTACATCGAACCAAATTCCGTTAACTGTTTTAGCATACATTGGCCAACCCCGAGACAAAACATCTGGAAACAACTGCTTGGAAAAATCATATTTTTCGCCGCTAGGAACCAACTCCATTACTTCTGGTTCAATAATGTACAAACCAGCATTAATCAAATTGGAAAAGGCCTCTTCAGGAGTTGGTTTTTCCTTGAATTTTGTGATGTATCCTTCTGAAAGAGTTGAGTCGATTTGCCCTTGATTTTCTTGTGACAGACCCACTATTCCAAATTCGGTAGGATCTTCAACTTGCCAAAGAGCCATTGTTACCTTAGCACCCGATTTGCGATGCGAATCCAACAAATCTGCTACATCAAAAGATGCTACAGAATCTCCTGAACCAACCACGAATGTTTCAGTTAGTTCGTCTGAAAGTAACTTGACACTGCCTGCGGTACCCATTGGAGAATCTTCTTGGTTGACCCTACTGGGAGTATTCCATGAATCAACATGAGAAATTAATTGTTCACCTTGATATCCAGTAGTAACAACGATTTCTGACATTCCTGCTGCAACCATTGCATCTTTTACATAATCTATAACAGGTCTGCCAAGTACTGGAACCATGGGTTTAGGGCGATTAGTAGTCAATGGCATTAGACGGGTGCCTCGGCCCCCGGCCATAATAATGCCAAGCAGATTCTCACTTCCTTCCACGGGAAGCCGTCATGTCGATTCGACGCATTCCTTTCTTCTTGTTTGAGCGCCCTTTCTTGACATCAACGCCTGCTCTGTCACCAGACATTGTCCCTCCGAATGTAAGTGAGCCTGCATTAAGCAAATGGTCAACCATTGAATCTGCAACCTTTTCATCTTCTGCTCCCGTTTTCATTTCTTTAGAAACAGACGCATTGTGGTCAGTAATCCATGATTCTCTCTCTTCACGAGCAATCTTCAACTTGTCACGTGCTTCATTGACTTCCTTCATCATTTCAGTAATCTTGGAATGAACTTCATCGGCCTTTTCTCTGCAAGCCAAGAACTCTTTGTGGAAGCGGTCACCCTCTCCCTTCAGGAAATCACGGTGAGCAAACAATTCATCCAATTCCTTACTCATTCCCTTTGCTCTCTCTAAACAATCCACGAATTCCTTGTGAGCAGCATCTGCTTCAGCCTTCAACTGAGTAATTGCTTCATCACGATTAGACAAGTCCACTTTGATAAGTTGGAGTTTCTCAACTTCAGGTTCCAACTCCTTCATTCGACGACGCATGTTTTTGATCTTCTCCATGGTCTCCTTTTCTTTCTTCGAGGACATTCCTCCACGAGTTTCATAGGTCTTTTCCATATTGTCAACTTCGCTAGCCAATTTGTTGAATTCGAATGATGCGGATTTCTTGTCATTTCGGTCGCCACGTTGCGCCTTTGCTTGACCGATCAAATCGCGAATTTGTGCTTGGATTGCATCTCTTCGCTTCTTGTGAAGATTTTGCTCCGCTCGAATTGCCTTTACTTCAGCGACAGACATATCCAACTTTTCACGGTGCTCTTTGTACTGAGCTTGTATTGCATTTCGCTGCTCAGCGAATCGCTTACCTTGCTCATTGTGATTATTTCTAGCATCACGTAACTTGCGAACCTTTGCCTCCATCTGATGTAGATGGTCTCGCAGGTCTGTATCTGGACTGTTTTCCTGAGTTTCAGGCGCGGTCATGGTTTCTGCGACAGCATATTGGATTTCAATGCTACGATTATAAAATCGAATCAAGCAACTGCCAAAACTGCCATCAATTGGAAGATTATTGAACCTGCTAAACCGATGCTACCTACGAGGTAAGAGGTCAATGAGCTGGTATTTCTTAACCAATTAACAAACTCTGGGCGGACCCTGACATTGATCTGTCTTCCGACCAATAAATCTCCGCTTGTATTCTCCAGCCTAACAGAGACGCTGGCTTCGCCAGTTCTTTCCGGAAGTAGAGTTTGCCAAGCGATAATACCGTCTCTCAATAACCCAGACATTCTGCCAATGATATCATCATCACCGTCGCTAGAAATAGGAACTGCTTCATCTGGCCACCATGATTTCTCACCTGGTTCAAGATTATACCTCAATGCAAGATCATGGGGTCTGAAATCAGGCGAGTGAACTCGTAATACAACCTGTCTCTCTTTGTCAGACAAATTATGTATGTAGCAAAACAAACTTGCTTTGTCGGTAACAATATTTTCCAAATCAACATCGAATAATAGTCCATCCATGTCAATTTTATTCCCGGCTGACATATCTTGTTCCAGTCTTTCAATTAATCTATAGAACGCAGGGTTTGTTCTTATTGACCTAGCAAATAATGAGTCCCATAGTCCTTCATTGAATACCTCATGTTCGAGGATTGATTTCACACCCTTATCAGTTAGAATTTCACCTAATTCGATACTAGTTGTGCTACGATCGATACTGCCTTTGTACCTCCTATGCATCAACATCAAGAACTTTTCACGACCGTATTCGCGATTTATATCTTTACGCGAAAAAGATTCGAAATCCTGTAAGAAATCTTCAAACTTGCTTCTCAGCAATGGATCCATTTGTGTACGAAGCATCTCGTTGAAAGCTAAATCTAGAGTAGAGGGATGGATCGGTGCAACGTAAGCAGACAATAATCCATCATCTGTAACCATATTGAACTTGAGATTTCTAGTTGACAAATGTTGCCCTATGGCTATAGTGACTAGAGATGCACTAGCGAGAAGTCCTCTTTGTGCCATTTCTGAATCAGAATCGAGGAATGCAACTACTCCTGAAATAATCGTTGCAACAATTCCCATCGACAATGCAGTAGTATGACTTGCCATAGTGCGAGATATTAATCCATCAACTGAAGAATAACCATGCATGCTCGTAACTGGTCGATGTGATTCTGCAGCTGCAAAAACCTCTGCACGGAAAACCTGCCTAGTCAATTTAACGCGGAATCTATGCAGGTATAGGCCGGCACAAAATCCGATCAAGATTGTTGACGAAATTAATGTGAACCCAGTCGATAAATCGAAACCTACTGATGGTTCAATATTTTCTAGCCACCATGAGGGACTAACTCCTTTGTAAGCCCAAGCACCGAAAAAGAACAGCAGAGAGAACCCTGGCAATAGCAATACCAATCGAATGCCTTCAGTTAGAAATTGGCTGTCTATCCCATGAAACTTCTCTTCTTTGGAGCGAAGTATCTCTAATTCTTCGGCCAATCATACACACCTCAAAATAATTTTTTCAGTTAAATCATCTGCGATCTGGAGAATCTTACCATCGCACCAATAATCTCCATCCTTTGTTGCAACTGTGCTTCCTATTTTGACCCCACACTGTTCTAATACGTCTCTTTCGCTAGAAGTTGTCAGAATCAAAACGACTTCACCCTCTTTTGAATCCCCCAAACTCGCTAGTGGTGAGAGAAGAGATTCAACATCTAATTTATGCGCTATTCTAGAATTTGCAGGAGGTATGTTTCTACCAGATGGGTCTAATGTCGGATTCCCCAGTAGCAATGAGACGCATAATTCAAGTTCATCATTGAATGCGTGTTCGAGCCTGCAAGCGGTTTCATGCACGTCACCCTCAAAGGGCAATTTCGTAAGAAGTACTTCTGCAAGACGATGCCTTCGCTTCATCATCATTCCGTGCTCCAAACCTTTCTCTGTTAAGCGAGTGCCTTTGTATGGCACATAGTCTACAAAGCCGTTCTTTGCTAACCTTTGCACCATCTCAGTAGCAGAGGCTGGTGAAACATCAAGATAAGTTGCTAGTTCACCATTGCGAACTCTAGCGCCAGGGTACTTTTCATGAAATTCATATAGCGTTTCAAGATATTCGTCTTCATACTCTTGGAAATGTCCAGTTACCATATTACCACCTCAATTTGCCCTCGCTTCAAAAATTGTTTGACAGGCAGGACACTTTGCTTTCGCTGGCCTCCTGTCGTATGGTACTTTTAACTTACGAGCACATTTTGGACACCCTAGAATGTCATCACTAGAAGAAGACCACAAGGATTCAGTTTCGTTTTGGTTATCCTCAACAGCCTCTTTCCTTGATGTCTCCTCCAAATCTTCATCAGTTTCAGATTCCCCTTCAACATCAAATTTAGTCTCACATTCAGGACAGCGAACACCTCCAGTGTAAGTTCTAGGGACATTTAATCTGCGATCACATGTAGGGCACGCTACTTCGACCTTTTCATCCTTCTTCGGCGAGGTTTTGGCCTTCTTTTTCTTATCTTTTTGACCTTTAGGTGAAGTCTTAATTCTAATTGCAAAAATTAAGACCATTCCTAGAGCCAAACCTCCGAGTATACCACCCCAAGGTATTGAAAAATCTTCTTTGGATGACTCTACAACTTCCGATGTAACCATCACTTCATCGCTTACTGTTTGTCCATCTACATGCCAATAAACTATAATTTTGACATTTTCACCAGAAGGCCAAGTTACTACAGTGTTTGAATCCATAGAATTAGATGTTAATTCTGGACTGACATCTGAACCAAGAATATTCCCGTTTCCGTCAGTAACCACTATCTGTCCAGGAGGAACAATTCCATTACCTGTTTTAGCTAGGGTATAGGACACCGTGACCTCGGAATTCTCAGATGGTACTTTTGGCCCAGTTGATGGATTCACAGTAATTTGAGGCGTCATTGAAAATTGAGGTAAATCGAACTCGTCTTCTGTATACGAGCCAAATCCGATGGTCCAACCACTTTCAGAAACTCCTGCAAATACCTTCTGGCCATCTTGGAATCCAAGATTCATAGAGCCATATGTTATACCTGGAAGTAAATTCCTTTCTTCAAAAACCCTCTCGCCTTTTAAGCCGTCTTGGATAACTCCGAAATCGATTATTGCCAATCTTTCACGGCCATCAGATAAATCAACTGACCAAGAGACTTCAATTCCCTCATCAACAATTTCTACACTTTCTATCTGAACTGAGATGACTTGAGAAGGGTGCACTGGGATCTGTATCGAACCAGAAAGATTGGAATCTACGGCGCCATCCGGGCTAAATACACTCCAATTCACAATATGATCGCCGGCCGTTGTGAATGAAAATTCATGACTAACCTCCCCGGCCTTTCCTTCTTCTAGTGTTGTTGATGAACCATTAATTGTGACTCCATCGATTTCGATTTGCATCATAGCACTACCAATTGCGTCGCCTTCATTTCTAAGAAGCAGCGATAGTATGATTTCGTCGCCAGCGTGCCAAGGACCACCGAGGAGGGAAGGTGTTGAATGCCCTGCCCCGATGAAGATTGCTGATGTCATGGAAATTGTTTCGGTCGCGTTGATGGTTGTGCCAGTTCTAGCGCCTTGAGTAGTACATACTAAATCACCAGGTTTTGCTGGAATTGAAAAGGTCGAGTTATTGGTGCTTAAAGGTACAATTGAAACATTTGCCATGAAAACTTGTTGACCATCGAAAAAGCAAACCAGCCCGCCATCAAAAATAGATTCACCCGAATTATATGCCGAAATATTCCATGAAATTTGCGACCC
>Ga0163111_10002319_pt1 | contig 12029 bp, 9 predicted proteins | sample CRUFie1St18metaG_FD_109645 | JGI IMG/M metagenome (GOLD analysis project Ga0163111, IMG submission 109645) | Marine microbial communities from the Costa Rica Dome - CRUD Field 142mm St18 metaG | ecosystem: Environmental > Aquatic > Marine > Oceanic > Photic zone | place: Costa Rica: the Eastern... | reverse complement strand
TATAGATACTACATCAGAAAAAGGTTTTAATAGATGTTTAAAAAATGAAAAATCTTATTCACCTATAAAAAAACAACTTATTGATTTAAAGGAATTTATATATATTTATAACCAACAAAAATAATATGCAAAATATTAAGTTATCTGAAAAAGAAGTAGAAAAACTAAACGAATTACAAGATTCATTATCTGCTACAATAGAAAGATTTGGACGTATAACGGCAGCAGAAATTGAATTAAGAGAAGGAAGAGAAGAATTAGAAAATAAGTTTAAACAACTTAGAAGTTCTCAACAAGAATTCGCAGCAGAGCTTCAAGAAAAATATGGTGAAGGCACTATAAATTTAGAAACTGGCGAATTTATCAACTCAAAATAGTTTTTTGAAAAGGTTTTTAATATTTATAATAAAACAATATTAAAAATAATATATTACGATGGCAGAAACTATTTTATCCCCTGGCGTTTTACAGAGAGAAAATGACCAATCTTTTATAGCACCCTTACCAACTGAGGTAGGTGCATCTATAATAGGACCAACAGTTAAGGGACCAGTTACTATTCCTACATTAGTTACTTCATATAGTGAATTTAATACTATATTTGGAACATACCAAATGAGTGGTTCTCGTCCTTACTCTTTCCTAACATCTATAGCAGCAAATAATTATTTCTCAAATGGAGGAAATTCATTATGGGTTACTCGTGTAGTAAGTCAATCTTTCTTACCAGCAACTAGTTCAGCAAAAGCTGATGTAACTGGAGGTATGAACACAGGTTCAGGTGCTCCAGGAGGACTTGCTTTAACAAACGCTTCACCATTCCAGTTAGAAACAATTTCTGAAGGTGCAATAATGAATTCAGGTCACACTGAAGTAACAGGTGGCTCAGGAGCGTTATCAGATGGTACAGTTGACAATCTTAGATGGGAAATACCAACAGTAAATACTTCATCAGGAACTTTTTCATTATTAATTAGAAGAGGAGATGATGATGCAAACCAAAAAATAGTATTAGAATCGTATAATAATTTATCACTAGATCCAAATTCACCTAACTTCATCTCTAAAGTAATAGGTGATATGTCTAAATCAGTAGCAACGGATGGTACTGATTACTATATAAAAGAAACAGGAACTTATCCTAACGCATCTAAGTATGTAAGAGTAAAAACAGTAAATTATTTAACACCTGATTATTTTGATAATGCAGGAGTTGCTAAAAATGAATTTACAGCAAGTTTACCAGATGCTCCACAATCATCATCATTAAATGGTGCAATTGGATCTAATATTCCAGCTTTAGCAGGATTTAATAGAAAAATGAATTTCTACAGTGATATTGATAATACAGATAGTCAAGGATTAGTAGGTGACAATTATACATCAGCTATCGGATTAATGGCTAATACAGATGACTATAAATTTAATGTATTAACAACACCAGGATTAATAAATGCAAATGCATTACAAACATCAGCTATTAGTACTGCAATATCAAATACACAAGCTAGAGGTGATAGTATGTTTGTTGTAGATTTAGTAAATTACGACACAGCTTTAGCTACAGTAACAACTCAAGCAGCAGGATTTGATAGTTCATATGCAGCAGCATATTGGCCTTGGGTTCAAGTAATTGATCCAAATACAGCAGAAATAGTTTGGGTACCAGCTTCAACAATGATCCCAGGAGTATATGCATTTACAGATGCTTCAAGTGATCCATGGTTTGCACCAGCAGGTATTACAAGAGGAGCACTAGGACAAGTAATTAGAGCTGAAAGAAGATTAACTGTTAGTAACAGAGATACATTATATGAAGCAAATGTAAACCCAATAGCTACATTCCCAGGACAGGGTGTTGTAGTATTTGGTCAGAAAACATTACAGAAAAGATCAAGTGCTTTAGATAGAGTAAATGTAAGAAGATTAATGATCGCTCTTAAAAACTTTATAGGACAAGTTTCAGATAATTTAGTGTTTGAACAAAATACAATAATTACAAGAAATAGTTTCTTAAGTCAGGTTAATCCATACTTAGAATCAGTACAACAAAGACAAGGATTATTTGCGTTTAAAGTAGTAATGGATGATTCAAATAACACACCAGCAGTAATTGATAGAAATCAATTAGTTGGTCAAATATTTTTACAACCAACTAAAACTGCTGAATTTATAATCCTAGATTTTAATATATTACCAACTGGAGCAACATTTCCAGCATAAAAATTAAAAAATTAGATATTTATAATAAAATAAAACAATAAGAAAAAATGCCAGTATTATCATCATCAGAAATATTTTTCACAGCATTCGAACCAAAACAAAAGAATAGATTTATTATGATTGTTGAGGGAATGCAATCCTACCAAATTAAAGGAGTAGGTGGTGTGAATATAACACAGGAAGCAATTCCTTTAAATCATATAAATGTTCAGAGATTTGTTAAAGGTAAATCAACTTGGGGACCAATTTCAATGACATTATTTGACCCAATTACTCCATCAGGTGCTCAAGCAGTAATGGAGTGGGTAAGATTACACCATGAATCTGTAACAGGTAGAGATGGTTATTCTGATTTTTATAAAAAAGACCTAACATTCAATGTACTAGGACCAGTAGGTGACGTAGTATCAGAATGGATAATTAAAGGAGCATTAATAACATCAGCTAACTTTGGGGATTATAGTTGGGATGATGAAAGCTCCGCTCAAGAAATTGAATTAGAAGTACAACCAGATTATTGTATTTTAAATTTCTAAAAATTTTACACTCCCTGATATTTCCTTGAAAAATAGCTTGGCTTCGGTCAAGCTTTTTTTTACATTACATATGTATAACATATAAACGACAAGTTATTAATAAATAGATTATGCAAGAATTTAACATCCCTACAGAAACTGTAGAATTACCTTCCAAAGGTTTAATATATCCTAAAGATAACCCTTTATCAAGTGGTCAAATTGAAATGAAATATATGACTGCTAAAGAAGAAGATATATTAGCTAACCAAAATTATATAGCAAATGGAACAGTAATAGATAAATTATTAAAATCATTAATAGTATCAAAAGTTAGTTACAATGATTTATGTATTGGTGATAAAAATGCTATTATGATAGCAGCTAGAATATTAGGGTATGGTCCTAAATATCAATTTAAATATAATGGAGAAGAAGAAGAAGTAGATTTATCTAAAATAGATAATAAAAAAATTGACGAAAAATTATTTAAACAAGGTGTTAATGAATTCCCTTTTACGTTACCCCAATCAGGTAATAAAGTTACCTTTAAAATAATGACTCATAAGGATGAACAAAAAATAAATAGAGAAATTGAGGGCATACAAAAGGTAAATAAAGAAGCACAACCTACAGTATCAACAAGATTAAAATATCAATTATTATCTGTAAATGGAGACTCAGATCCTCCTACTATACGTAACTTTGTAGATAAAGCATTATTAGCTCAAGATTCAAGAGCTCTTAGAAAGCATATCAGCGAAATACAACCAGACATAGATCTGACTTTTTTTCCCCGAGGTACTAAGGAATCAAGAAGCATCCCAATTAGTCTCAACTTTTTTTGGCCTGACTTCTAAAGAAGCGTTTGAATATCATAAAAACATATATAGTTCTATTCATGAAATAGTATTTCATGGTGGTGGGGGGTATGACTGGAACACAGTTTATAATATGCCTATTTGGTTAAGAAAATTTACTTTTGATAAAATTAAAAAATGGAAAGATGCTGAGGCTGAAGCTATAAAAAAAGCTAATAAGGGAAAAGGTCAAAAAGGAAACAAAACAACCACAAATATATTAGATAGTTCAGGAAGAATTAATCCCCCAAATTTTAAAAATAAATCAAGCTATAAATAAAAATATAATTTTTTAATATTTATAACAAAATACCTTAATGGCTAACGGAAAATTTACAAATCAAGATGTTAAAAATGCTCAGGATTTTGCATCCGCAAGTGAATCTATAGCTGAATCTACAAATAAATTTGCAGCCGCAGCCCAATCTGCTCGAGATAATGTAAAACAATATGGTGCCGAATTAGATAAAATAGGAAAAGGTGCTGAAGGAATGGAGGGTATGTTTTCTAATGCTAAGAAAGATGTTAATTCTTTAGCTGATAGTATAGGAAAATTAGCTACTTTTAACAAACAAGACCTTAAAGATAGAAAGAAAAGAGGTATAATTCAAAAAAGTCTTACTGATGTAGAAAATAAAAGAGCTAAAATTAGTTCTAGGATTGCATCTAATAATGAAAGACTAGTAAATGCTACAGGAGAAGAAAAAGAAAATTTAATAGCAGCTAATAGATTATTATATAATTCAAGAGATACTGCAGACGGAATATTAGAAGATTTTGAAGGTATTAATGAGGAAATAAATAAAATAAATAAAGGTAGTAATTTTGCTAAAAAATTAGCAGATGGTGTCCGTGAAATACCAGGTTTAGGTCCTTTATTAGCTGGTCCTATTGATGACTTAGCTAAAGGTATTGATGCTATGAATGTTGGGATTGATGATGGTGCTGAAGGAATTGAGGTTATGGCTTTACTTACTGGTGGTCTATTAAAATCAGCTCTTTTATTCATGACTAAAGCTATGTTTGATGCTGATAAGTCTGTAACAGATATGGCTAAACAATTGGGTGTTTCTAAAGGTGAAGCCCAAGATATAGCAGATAGATTTAATTATATAGCTTTATCATCAGAAGATTCTACAATTAATGCCCAAAAGCTTTCACAAGCTTTTATGGAATTAGGAGACTCAGTTGGAGCTGTAACTGGATTTACTGATGAACAAGTTGTAATGCAATCTAAACTTACTAATCTGTTAGGATTGCAAGCAGATGAAGCAGCTAACCTAACAAAATTTAGTATATCTCAAGGAAAATCCTCTAGAGAACTAACAGAAAGTATATTAGATCAAGTAGTTGCTTTAGAAAAGGAAACAGGAATAAGATTAGATGGTAGAAAAGTACTTTCAGAAGTATTAAGTATAAGTGGTAATTTATCAGCTTCATATGGATTTCAAGCTGAGGAATTAGCTAAAGCAGTAGTTCAAGCTAATAAATTAGGCCTATCATTAAAAGATGCAGAAGGAATTTCACGTAATCTTTTAGATTTTGAATCTTCTATTGAAGCAGAAATGGCAGCTGAATTAATGACTGGTAGAAATCTTGAATTATCAAGAGCAAGATCATTAGCATTAGATGGTAAATCAGCAGAAGCAGTAGCAGAATTAGCTAAACAATTCGGAACAGCAGAAGAATTTTCAAAATTAAATGTATTAGCTAGGGAAGATCTAGCTCAGGCTTTAGGAATGGAAGCTGATCAATTAGCTGATTCTATTAAAAAACAAGAAATTTTAAATAAATTAGGTGAGAAAAGTATAGCTGATGCTCTAGCAAATGGTATGGCCCGAGATGAAATAATTGCAGCTGGGGGTGAAGAACTTTTATTACAATATGAACAACAAGCAGCAGCAGATAAGTTTGCAGACACTATGGCTAATATACAATCAGCTGTAGGTACTATATTAAATGGTTTTATGCCTATTGTAGATGTAGTAGCAACAATAGCTAGTAGTGCTGGTACTTTGTATACTGTTTTAGGATCTATAGCAGCTATAAGTTTAGTAGGAACAATAGCAAAATTAGCATCTATGGCAGTTTCATTAGGAATGAGTGCTGCATCAGCAATAGCATTAGCTTCAGGAATAACTTTAGGATTAGGAGCTATAGCTGTAGCAGCTGGGATAACAGCAATGATGGCTGCGAAAGATAAAGCTGAAAAATCAAGCACTACAAATATTGGAGATGGTGTAATTGGTCCTTCGGGTAATATTATAGCAACAGACCCAGCAGACTTTTTAATGGCAACTAAAGACCCAGCAGGTTTAGCTAGTGATTTAGGTGGGGGAAGTAGTAATTCTGAACAAAGAAAAACAAATTCTCTACTAACAGCTTTATTAAATAAATCTGCAACAGTAACAATGGATGGAAACCAATTAGGAACAGCAACTACTCTTACTTCTTATGAGTTACAATAATATTAAATATTTATAATAAAAATAACAACTATGAGTTTACTAAAAAAATTAACGGATACACCAAACGGATCCCCTTTATCCAAAAATAATGGAGGAAATGTAGAAATACCAGATTTTCAAACATCTACATTGCATTATGATTATTCAACTATAGATGATCCTACAGCAAATGCTGTAAGACCTAGAAATGGGCGATTACCAGCACCTTCAAATTTAAATGGACCATCAGATCCAAACCAGTATATTCTAAATTTACCAGGATAAATAAAAAAATATGGCTAACCCCTTGATAAATCTTAGGACAGATTTAAGGTCTCTTAAATTTTCTGGGGCCTCTAGAGAAAATTCAACAGGTAGAGAAGTAAGAAAAAAATCTCCTTATGTTATTACTCCTATTCCTCCAAAAAATTCTCAAGGGGTAGATACTGTATCTAATTTAGATGCTATAATAGCCCCTGAAGGAAAAGATTATTTATTAAGGCAAGGTGTTGGATTAGCAGTAGCAAATGATGAAAGTAGATTTTTTGAATATTTTAGATCTACAAATGGACTTAATTTTATAGCAAAACAAGAACAATTATCTAGAATAGGAGTTAAATCTCAAGCTGCTGGTTTAATGAATGATGGTGTTTATGTACCTACAAATACTTTAGCACAGTTAGCTGTTAATCCTTTAGGAGGACATTTATTAAAACAAGGATTAAACCCTACAGCAGATACACAATATGGATCTAATTTATTTGGTAATGGGGGAGATAATTTTGTTGATAGATTAATTACTGGAGTTAGCAGTTTTGAAGGAGTACCTGCATATGTCTTAATAAGAGATAAAGTAGAAGGTGGGGAAAATAGTCGAAATAATAGATTAGTTGAATTAGCACAGAAAAAAATATACACTAACCTTGGAGAGAGCAGAAGAGATAGAGGACAAATATTTGGAGCAGTAGATTCACTTGTAGGTGGAATTGTTGGTGGAATTAATAGCTTTGTAAGTAATTTCACAGGAGATATGGATAATCGTATATCAAAAGCTAGTGATGAATTACTTAGATATGATGGTGGTCCACAATCTTTTTTAGGACTAGCAGGTGAAACAGGTATAAGAATAGCACGTGATTATAATGATGCAAAGAAAAAAGCATATAATAGAACTAGTGAATTAACCCCAGGTCAAACTAGTAAATATTTTACTTTAAGTAGTGGTGAGATTAATGCAATGGAAAGAAATAGAACAGCTGCAACTAGAGAAAATTTTGTTAATTTAATTTATGATAAAAATGAAGGTGATGCTAATAAACCTATAAATCCTTTTAACACATATTTAGGTAAATCCCTTTCTTACATTGAAAAAAATTACCAAACAAGAGTTAATTTAGGTAATCCTGGAGCTACTAATGTTGACAGATCAAATTACCAAACAGGTGCTATAATTAATGGATATTCACAACCAGAACCCTTAGATAAAGTTAATGCTTTACAAATTTATAGATCTTTTAATAATGCGGGCCCAACTGTAAATCCTATTAAAAATGATTTTATTAAATTTAGATTTGGAGTAGTAAGTACAGATAATCCTAATAATATAAATTATGTTCATTTTAGAGCTATTATAGATTCATTCTCAGATAATTATAGTGCTGAGTGGAGTGCTCAAAACTATATGGGAAGAGCTGAAAAATTTTATAGGTATGCAGGGTTTGATAGAACAATAAATATATCTTTTACTGTAGCAGCTCAATCAAGACAAGAATTAATACCTATGTATCAAAAATTAAATTATTTGGCATCAACTTTAGCACCAGATTATACTGAAAAAGGATATATGGCGGGTAATTTAGTTAATATGACTATAGGAGGATGGTGTTTTGAACAACCTGGGTTTATTAGGTCTATGAATTTAGATGTACCTCAAGATTCTCCTTGGGAAATAGGTTTACCTCTTGATAATGCTTCTGTAGCTACAGGTCAAACAATTCAAGGTGATTCAAGTGTAAAAGAAATGCCTATGATGGTTAGAGTAACAGGTTTTACATTTCAACCAATACATAATTTTGTACCAAAAGTACAAACAGTTCAATTTGATGAAAAAGGACAATTAACAGCATTTGGTGATCAAAGATATATAGCATTAGAAAATGAAGGAAGAAAAAATAATTATCAAGATCCTGTTACTTTTGATCCTCAATCATTAGATTCTGGTGTTACTAGTCAAAATAGAGGAAGTAATTTCCAAGCAGAAGCATCCGGATCATCAACAGGTGAAGGTCAATTAACTTCACATGCAAATACTAGTCAAGGAATAAATGGTTAATATATGAAAAGATACTCAAAAATAGGACAAAACGTAGATGGTAATGGAAATTTATATTACAATCATGTAAATTATCCAATACCCCCAAGATCATTTCAAGATATATATGTTTTTACAACTGTAGGAGATAGATTTGATATATTAGCAAATCAATATTATGGGGATCCATCATTATGGTGGGCTATATCTAGTGCAAACCCAAATTTAAAACAAGATTCATATTACATACCAGAAGGAACACAAATAAGAATACCTGCTAATGTAGGAGATATAATCAGTAATTTTGAAACACAAAATGTATAGTTATGGGAGTTGGAAATTTATTAGGTCAACCATTTTATAAGTACCTAAATAAACAGGTAGAAATAAGACAAGAAGTACATGGGTCTGGATTTACAGGCAATAATGCTAATTCTGATAGAAGAAGTTCTGCTTTTCAACAATATTTAAATTCAAAAACATCATGGGTTAAACTAGCATCTTCAGTTATAGTAGATGATAGAACTGAAACTGAAATAACAGGTAGTGAAGGACAAGAAAGTATTTATGTAGATGAAGGAGGATTAAGATTTTTAAAAAAATTAGAACTTCCTAATCAATATAAAGGAGTTAACCTAGCTAGAGAATCAGTTTTATTTAGTGGACTTCAAGGAACAGGAGATATAATACCAGTACAAGAACAAACAGTTACCCAAAATGGAGAAGAAGTAACATTACGAAATGCTAATGCTTTTGCTGGGGGAAGTACAAACTTTATTCCAAGGTCTGGAATATCAAAAACAACAAGTGTTTGGAATTTAGCTTCTGCTTATGGATTAGGAGGGTTAGATTTTGGACAACAACCAATGCCTGGTATAACAGATGTAAATATTAAATCCTTAAATAGAGGTTCTTTAAGAAGAGCAGAAATATCAATAAAAGCTAATAATAGATATCAATTTGAATTAATTGAAACATTGTATTTAAGATTAGGATACACTATGTTATTAGAGTGGGGTAATAGTCATTATTTACCTAATGAAGGAGGAACAGTAGTACAAGACCCAACTACAGGAACTAAAACTAGAATCCCAGAAATTGAAACTATAAAAAATACATACATTGAAGATAAATGGTTTAGTCAAAATGGAAAAAGTACTAATGAAATTTTAGCTGATATAGAAAAACTAAGAGAAAATTATAGTGGGAATTATGATGCTTTTTTTGGAAAAGTTGTTAATTTCAATTGGAAATTTAATCCTGATGGAACTTACGATATTATGTTAAGTTTAGTAAGTATGGGAGATATTGTAGAGTCTTTAAAATTTAATGCTTTATACCATCCCAAAGATGGATCACCTGTTAATGAAGATGATGACATAAGCGATATATCAAATTATTTAAATTCTATTAAATTAAAAACAAATGTGTTTAATACTAATAAGGGTGGGGGAGAATATGTATCATTAATTGATCCTGATATACAATATAGAGAAATTGAAGATGATGTAAATGATACTGAACGAAAAGCATATCAATTTACTAATCAAATAAGTTTACAACAAAATAAATATGGTTATTATTGGAGATTTGGTGATTTTTTAGCTTGGGTTCAAAAACATCTTATTCCAACATACACATCAGGAAATGAAGAATTTAAACAAATAAGAATTGATGCTGATGAAGTAAATAATGTAATGTGTGCTTACCCTAATCAATTTAGTATAGATCCTAGAGTTTGTATTGTAAGAACAAACTATGGAAATAAATTACAATTTAAAACAGATCCATATTGGTATAAATACATGGTAGAGTGGTGTAATCCAAATTTTCCAACACGTGAAAATGAAAAAGTCCCTCCCCATGGAAGAATAATGAATATTTACATTAATTTTAATGAAATAATAACTATTGTTAATTCTAATAAAAATAAAAAAGGTGACGTAGATTTTTATTCATTTTTTTCAAAATTATTAGATAATATTAATAAAGCTTTAGGGGGCATAAATAACTTAGAACTTATAGTAGAAGAAGATAGTAATACTATAAAAATAATAGATCAAAATGTAGTACCTGGGTCTGCTGTTGATAAACAAAGTGGTGTAAATTTTTATAATAAATTTATTAAAAACCCAAGAATAGCAGATAAATCAACTAAATTAGAAATATTTGGTTATGGTCAAAGAAGTGGATCATATACTTCTAATTTTGTTAAAGACTTTAGTTTTGAAACTAAAATTGATAAAAATTTAGCAAATACTATATCTATATCAGCTGCAGCAGGAGGGGGATTTGTAGGTGAAGATGCTACTGCTTTTTCTTCTTGGAGTCAAGGACTATCCGATAAATATAAACAATATGTAAACGCCCCAGAAGCAGCTAATATACCTACAGGAAGTGGATTTAGTGAAAATCCTTATTATAAAACAAATGTTTTCACATATTATGAATTAGGTGCAGGGTATACAACATTAAAAACAGTAAAAAACCAATCATTTGACTCTTCAGGTAATATTGTTGAAAATGAAGAATATAATCCCGATGTAATAGGTGATGAAGTAGGAATGACTTCTGTAAGAGCTGGTACTTCTACTAGAACAATTAGAGCATATACAGGAACTGAGTATTTTTTAACACAAGCAGGACATGATAAAATAGCCCAAATAGTAGAAAATGTTTATAATAGAAATATTGGATATTTTATAACAGAGTGTTTTGGATCTAACGTAACGGGTAATACAATACCAATAATAGTAACAGATACAATCAAAGATAAAGCAAATGTTTTAAGTAATCTAGTAGAAAGTGAACCCCAACAAACTATAGAAACAATTGTAGAAGATGGAGGTAGATATCTACAATATAGCCCTTCAATAATTAATAGAGGTGAGTCCTCTATGAAAAATTACTTTTTAACAATGGGTAAAGCTCATTATAGAATAACACGTAGACCAACAGGAACAGGAGGCTTTATTCCTTTAGATTTAGGTATAACTGTAGATGGAATATCTGGGGTAAAAATTTATAATAGTGTAAATGTAGATACATCTTTTTTACCATCTACTTATGGTGATGATTTAGATTTTATTGTAAGAGGAGTTGGTCATAAATTAAGTAATGGTGAATGGAGTACTGATATTGATTGTTTATCAATTCCAAGACCAACTGAAGAAATATATGAAGTAGATGAAACACCTTTAACAATATCTTCATCAGTAGTAGAAAATAATGACTATGGTCTCCCTTACCAAATAGCGACGCCTATTAATGGTTATAGACAGGGTGAAAATCTTTATGTAATTAGAATGGATAAAGATGGATCTGGGCTTTTTGGATCTCCAAGAGTAGGTGGTAAACAACATAAAGGATTAGATTTCTTAGTTCAAGAAGATGCTACAGTTAGAGCACCATTTGAGGGAATAATAACTCTTTCTGGTCCTTCTGTAAATACTCCTAATTTAAAAGGTGTAAAAATAAAAGGAGAGGGTGCATATGAAGGTTATGAATGTAAAATGTTTTACTTCCTTCCAAATGATGATATTATAAATGGAACAAAAGTTTTCCCATTTCAGAGTCTTGGAAAGGCTCAACAAATAACAGGGGAAGGAAAATATAATCTTTCAAGTAACGAATTTATGCAAAACCACATACATTTTGAGCTATATTATTATGG
>Ga0163111_10002318_pt1 | contig 12030 bp, 11 predicted proteins | sample CRUFie1St18metaG_FD_109645 | JGI IMG/M metagenome (GOLD analysis project Ga0163111, IMG submission 109645) | Marine microbial communities from the Costa Rica Dome - CRUD Field 142mm St18 metaG | ecosystem: Environmental > Aquatic > Marine > Oceanic > Photic zone | place: Costa Rica: the Eastern... | reverse complement strand
TATATCACTGAATTTTACTGTACAGTCTTCCAGCTTTATTATTTGTATTTTTCCTTTTACATCTCTTATTCCGGTAATGTTTAAACCTTCTACGGTTATTCCGCTTTCAAATTCAAAAAACAACCTTTGACCGTCTATAATATTGTAAAATTTAAGATCTATAGGCTTCATGTTTTCTAACGGTAAGCTAACGCTTTTCAGTAATCCCAGCGGGGAGCTATAACCGTCTTTATGATATTTTATGCCATGCCCAACAAGCTCTTTTTCTCTATATGACAGAGCTGTAGGGCCAGATGTTTTAAAGAAAACAACTTCATTGTTTTCCCCAACTAAAACATCAGAAAAAACACCTGAAATTTGAAGCCCTGTATTTAGCTCTATTGTTCCCACAGACTGAGATTCTATTAATTTTCTAATTCCACTCACCCCTCCTTTTCTGACACTTAACGTGTCAGCAAAGTCTTCCAGAACCTCCATTAGGTGAGCAAAACTAGGTGTCACATAAAGTTGGGGTTGAGGTTTTGTTATGTCAAAACCCATATTAACAACATCAATAGTGTAGGGTAATTTTTTTACAGAATCGCTCATGCACCATTCGCTCTCACCAATTGAAGAAAGCAAACCAGCACCATAAATTTTTGCTGTTTTGAGCCCCCCAATAAGCCCATATTCTACACTCCACCATTGCATGTTTCTAACCTTTGCCATTTCTGAAAACTCATGTTCTTGATTTTGTAGAATATTCACTTTTTTTTCAGCATCTAGTAATACTTTTTTTTCTACACCAGCGGCTTCTTTTAATATAGACAGTTCTCTTACGGCCTCGTAGAGCTCAATGTCATATTTAGACATGATTGCCTTGGCACCAATTTCCCCTAGACGTCTAAGAAATTCTGCATAGTCGGGATTGGCAATTATAGGCGCGTGGCCAGAGGCTTCATGGATTATATCAGGGGCTGGGGTATATTCTATGTGCTTTAACTGTCGAATATCAGAGGCGATGACCAATACATTATTAGCTTGAAATTCCATGAAAGCATTAGGCGGAATAAAACCATCAACAGCTACAGCAGCCCACCCAATTTCTTTTAGAATTCTATTCATTCCGTATATATTAGGAATTGCTTCAGAATCAATACCAGCCTTTTTTAAACCTTCAACATAAGATTCATGAGCTACTTCTTTTAAATAGGAAATATTTTTTCTCATAACAAACCTCCACACAGCTTGGTTTATTGGAGTGTATTGATCGTACTGTTGAGGGACAATAAACTGCTTTAAATGTTTAGGAAGTCGAGTTAAAATTTTTTCAGACGAGCAGGGATTAATGTTTTTAATCATATCTTTAAAATAATAAATCAAGCCATTAGATTTGTATAACAACAATTACAAAAGCTAACAATACTAAGTTACTAAAAAAATTGAGCTATTTATTAAATAAGATTTTGATAGTCTTATTTTTATCTATTGGCTCAGAGTTATTTATTAACACAATTTGAGACTTAAAATCTGCTTGAATAATATAGCCATCTCCATTGAAGTAGCTTTTAGAAACAACGGCTTTGTGTTCGCTATTTTGCACAATTTTAATCTGATTAGTATAATATATTTCCCCATTTACTAAGCTAAATTCTGAAAAAAATGCCGCTATTTTAGGTAAAACAGGATTTTTATATAAGCCTTCTGGAGTGCCTGACGATATTATTTTTCCAGATTCTACAACTACTATGGAATTTGCAAAGGGCAAAACATCATCCCTATCATGTGAAGCCACCACACAGGTTATTTCATTTGACTTTAAGTAAGAAAACAAGCTTCTTCTCAAACTTCGTTTTTTGTAGCTATCAATATGGCTAAAAGGTTCATCTAGCAACAAAATTTCTGGTTTAGATGCTAGAGCCTTTGCAATAGCAACTCGCTGTTTCTGACCGCCGCTTAACTTTACAACTTTTGTGTTTAGATATTCACTTAAACCCACAACACTTAGCAAGTCAGTGATTCTTTTTTTCTTTTTTTTTGGATAAAAGTTTGACAAGTATGAACCAATATTTTCTGCGACTGTAGCAAAGGGCATTAAATCAAATTCCTGAGCCACATATTTCATAAAATCATGTCCTACAATTAATTTGTCTTTAGGGCCAAGGATTTTTTTATCGCACCATGCGACAAGACCCTTGTTAAGATCTTTTTCACCATATATAAGCTTTAGAATTGTGCTTTTGCCAGACCCGCTTTCGCCAACTATAGCTAGAACCTCACCCTTTTTTGTTGTAAACGACATGTCGTCAACAATAACCCTGTTGTCATAACAGAAAGAGATGTTCTTAACAGTTAACATTGTCAGAACACATTATTAACTAGATACTCAGCGATTTGAATAGCATTTGTAGCTGCTCCTTTTCTTAGATTATCGCTTACAATCCAAAGGTTTAGTGTCTTTTCTGCGCTTTCATCTCTCCTTATTCTTCCAACGAAAACATCATCTTTTCCATGCGCAAGGATTGGCATTGGATATGAGTTAACATATGGGTTATCCTGAACAACAACCCCAGGGGCTTCATTTAGCAGTTTTCTTACCATACTTAATGAGAAATCTTTTTCAAATTCGACATTTACCGATTCTGAGTGCCCTCCAGCTGTAGGAATCCTAACTGCTGTTGCAGTGACTCTGAAGGAATCATCATTTAATATTTTTTTCGGCTCATTAGCAAGCTTCATTTCTTCTTTGGTATAGCCGTTATTCATAAATACATCACAATGTGGAAGGGCATTTTGAAAAATTTGATATGGATACACCATCTCTCCTTTAATGCCATTTACCTCGTTTTCCATTTGCCTTACAGCCTTAATACCAGTTCCAGAGACGGACTGATAGGTTGAGACAATTATGCGTCTCATTTTATAGACTTTATGCAATGGAAATAGAGCAAGCACAAGCTGAATGGTTGAACAATTTGGGTTGGCTATTATTTTATCATCTTTTGAAAGAATATTTGCATTAATCTCTGGTACAATAAGCTTTTTTTTCGGATCCATTCTCCAAGCAGAAGAATTGTCTATTACAGTACAGCCAATTTTTTCAAACTTTGGAGCCCATGAAAGAGACACATTACCACCTGCTGAAAATATAGCAATTTTTGGAGATAACTTGATAGCTTCTTCAAGGGTTATAATTTTATAAGCTTTTCCACTAAAGGCTACTGTTTTACCAGCACTTTTTTTTGACGCTACAGGGATTAGCTCAGAAATTGGAAATTTCCTTTTCTCTAATAATTCTAACATAATGGTTCCAACCATTCCCGTTACACCAACAACCGCTACTTTCATTTTATGAGTTAATTTTTATGCAAACTTAATAAATACTACAAGAGATTAAAATGATATTAGAAGAATTTTTATGGTGTTTTTATAACCCCCTAAATAAAAGGCTATTCAACTATTTTACGCTTTATCCTTGTTGATAATGCTGTCAACAGTTCATAGGAAATTGTGTTAGCTTTTTCTGCAAGTTTTTGTGCTGTGTTTATTGAATCAAAAACAACAACTTCATCACCCTCTTCGCAGCTGATATTGCTTACATCCACCATTATCATGTCCATACAGACGTTCCCGACAATTGGAGCGATATTATCACGTATAAGCACGTAACCAACACCATTTCCATATTTACGATCTATACCATCAGCATGGCCCAAGGGCAGCGTAGCAATTTTTTTGTCTTTATCTGCAAAAAAGGCCCTATTGTATCCAACGCTCCCTCCTTTTTTTATGTAATGAATTTGGGAAATAATTGTTTTAAGTGACACAACTGGACTCAAAGCAGTATTTTCTTTAGTATTATCATAACCATATAGACCAATCCCACAACGTACCATTTCATAATTAGCATTGGGATAATTTAACACTCCTGATGTGTTGCTCAAGTGTCTAATAGGCATTTTACCATATGAAAGAGCGAACTTATTGCTGGCTTTTTCAAAATTTTCAATTTGTAGTTCCGTAAAAGTTTTCTCACCAAGATCTTCACTTGCTGCTAGATGGGAGAAGATAGATTTAACATTTAAGCATCTTTCTTGGCATAATTTTTTTGCAACTTTATCAGAAGATTCGTGATCAAACCCAAGTCTGTTCAGACCAGTGTTAAACTTAATATGCACAGGGTAATTTTCAAGACCCTGTTGAGTAGACAGGTCAACGAAAGCCTTTAATACCCTATTGCTATATAAACTAGGTTCTAAATTGAACTGTATAGCTTTTTTGAAGTTAGAAATTTGAGGATGTAAAACTAAAATAGGGGACTTAATTCCAGCTTTTCGAAGCTCAACACCTTCATTAATATACGCCACTGCAAAGTAATCTATACCAAGGGCCTCAAGAAGCTTAGAAACCTCTATTGAACTACTACCATAACCACAAGCTTTAACCACACCAAGCATTAGAGTTTTAGAAGGCAGCTTTGATCTTATAAAAAAGTAGTTTTTCTTTAGTGCAGGAAGGTTGATTTCTATGCTAGTTTCTGTAGTCAAATGTTAGAATTTTGTGCTATTAATATTGTTTTTAGAACAGCCATCCTCATTGTTTGTGGCTTTGAAATAAGCTGAACGACTTAAGGGTTCATATTCATTGACTTCACCAAGTAAAATAAGAGAATCGTCCTTAGTTTTTCGAAAACTATACTGAGCTAATCCGCCTGTTCTTGTGCAAACCGCATGTACTTTAGTTACATATTCGGCAGTTGCCATTAAATTTGGCATAGGCCCAAAAGGGCAGCCCTTAAAATCCATATCAAGTCCGGCAACAATTACTCTAACCCCACGATTTGCAAGCGCATTACAAACATCGATAATTTCATCGTCAAAAAACTGAGCTTCATCAATACCAACAACTTTACAACCATTAGAAAGATCAATTATCTCTGAGGCTGACTTAACGGAGGTTGATTTGATTTGATTTGAGTCGTGTGACACCACATTTTTACTGTCAAATCTATCATCTATAATAGGTTTAAATATTCCAACGGGCTGTTTCGCAAACTTAGCGCGTTTTAGTCTTCTGATTAATTCTTCGGTTTTACCCGAAAACATTGAACCGCAGATTACCTCAATCCACCCAAATAGTTCTTTGCTGTTTGGTACTTTTTCAATAAACATTTTGTAATTTTATAGAATTAAAATAAAATTAATTTGCTTTTTTAGAGCAGGGTAAATTTAATAAAAATAAAAAGAGAAGCGAAGAATAAAGAATTCTTATAGCTCGAAAACATCAATTCTCAAAATAGATTTAAGAATTAAATCATCATGAAGAAAAAATTAGAAGCTGAACTTGTAAGTTTAGCACACAGAGTTTTAAAATTAACAGGGAAAGAAGATTTAGATAAAATGCAAAAAGAGATTGCATTGCTTTATCAAAAAATAACAGTTTTGAAATTTTTCCAAGACCATTTCAATGGAAAGCTTCCAGAGAACCTAGAAAATAACACTTCTTTTTTTAATTCAATTGAATATAGCGATGGGGGGTATACAAATACCGAGAACAATCAAGAAGACGCTATAATGGAACCCGCCATAGAAAAGATTAAAGATATTGTTGCACAAATGCCAGAGGAAGCGAGTGCAGTAGATGAACTTTTTGAGAATGTTAACCTAACAAAAGACAATAATATAGGTCAAATAACTGAAAGCTTCGGACAAATCCCAATGTTTGACCCTGTAGGAAAAGAAGAAAAACAAGAAGCCCTAGAACCTAAAACCTCTCTTTCACAAGAAAAAAAAGTTTCTTTAGAGGAAAACTTGAAATCAGAAGGGTTTCAAATAGGATTGAACGATAGGCTAGCCTTTGTTAATCATCTATTTGAAAACAACAATGAGGATTATGATCGAGTAATTTCACAGCTTACAACAATGGATTCATTAGAAGAAATCTCAGATTTTATAGAGAATATTATAAAACCTGATTATAACAATTGGGAGGGAAAGAAAGATTACGAATCCAGGTTTTTAGATATAATTGGCCAAAAATTTAACTAGGACATGGCAACTAAATTAAACTATGCTGTTTTTGGACATGGGAGTTGGGCTACGGCAATAGTAAAGATGCTTTCAGAAAATCTTGACACTATTTATTGGTATGTAAAAAGACCACAATTATTAAGTTATATTGAAAAAGAAAACCATAATCCTAGATACTTATCTTCAGTAGAGTTTGATCTCACAAAACTTAAATTGAGTTGTGATGTTGATTTCATTGCTAATAAAGCAGATGTTTTGATTTTTGCAATTCCATCAGCTTATATTAGTCAAGAATTAGAGTCTATTTCTGTTGACATTTCAAAAAAAATTATTGTTTCAGCAATCAAAGGAATTGTTCCTGACACAGGGCTTCTTGTGACAGAGCATTTCAATAAGACTAAAAATGTACCAATATCAAAAATTGCAGTCATAGGAGGGCCATGCCACGCAGAGGAAGTTGCTCTTGAGAGACTGTCTTATTTAACCTTAGCTTGTAAGGATCCTAATATTTCCAGAAAATTAGTATCTGTTTTCAGAAGCCATTATATTAAAACTAATGCGCATAAGGATGTAATCGGTGTTGAACATGCTGCAATGTTAAAAAACATTTATGCAATTGCCGCTGGAATATCTCACGGTTTGGGGTATGGTGATAATTTTCAGAGTGTTCTTATGAGCAGTGCGATAAGAGAGATGAAACGCTTTATAAAAAAAGTGTTTAAAATGAAGAGAAAGATCAATGAAACAGTTTATTTAGGGGACCTACTTGTTACTGGCTATTCAACCTTTTCAAGGAACAGAATGTTTGGGAATATGATTGGTAAAGGCTATACCGTTAAGTCTGCTCAAATGGAAATGAATATGGTTGCCGAAGGTTATTATGCAACAAAAATTGCTTACAAAACAAACAAAGAATTCCCTTTGTCTGCGCGAACTCCAATTATTAACACTGTATATGATGTATTGTACAATAAAAAGCTGCCCAAAAGAGCTTTTAAGGAGCTTTCTGATAAACTAAATTAGTTTTTAAAAACTACTTTGGAATTGTTTTAAAAATCTAACATCATTTTCGCTTAAAACACGAATATCATTTATTTGATGTAAGAGTAATGCTATCCTGTCTATACCCATACCAAATGCGAAACCCGTATAAACTTTAGGATCAATTCCACAGTTGCTTAAAACATTGGGGTCAACCATTCCGCACCCCATAATTTCAAGCCAACCTGTTCCTTTTGTAATCTTATAGTCAGCCTCTGTTTTTAGGCCCCAATATACATCAACCTCTGCGCTAGGTTCTGTAAACGGAAAATAAGAGGGTCTGAGCCTTATTTTTGATTCCCCAAATAGCTCATTAGTGAAAAATTGAAGTGTTTGTTTAAGATCAGCAAAGCTAACGTTCTTATCGATATACAGTCCCTCAACCTGATGAAAAAAACAATGAGAGCGTGCAGAAATATCTTCGTTTCTATAAACCCTACCAGGTGAAATTGTCCTTATCGGAGGCTGATTATTTTCCATATACCTTACTTGAACGGAGCTAGTATGTGTTCTCAATAAAATATCAGGATTGGTTTTTAAAAAAAATGTGTCTTGCATATCACGGGCAGGATGGTGTTCCGGTAAATTTAATGCTGTAAAGTTGTGCCAGTCATCTTCAATTTCTGGACCTTCGCTTATACTGAAGCCGATTTTAGAAAATATTTTAATTATTTTATTTTTAACTTGTGAAATAGGGTGTCTTGAGCCTAAAGCAAAAGATTTACCAGGCTTGGTATAATCTTCAGATATTTCTTGAAAAGCTTCATTTTTTTCAAGGCTAGATGTTAAAGATTGAATTTTTTCTTTTACTTTGTTTTTAAGAGTGTTTAATTTTTGCCCAAACACTTTTTTTTCTTCTTGCGGAACAGATTTAAATTCAACAAAAAGGTTGTTTAAAATTCCTTTTTTTCCTAGGAATTTAATACGAAATTCTTCAATTTCCAACGAAGATCTTGTTGAAAAATTTTGAACCTCTTTGATAAGCACTTCAATTTGATTAATCATCATACAATTAGTTGGCCAAATTTAATAAAACTTAATTAATATAACCTTTTTCCAGAAAATAGTTTACAATTGCTTGTTTCATCAAAAGTTTTTGCTCTCCAGAGGTCAGATTTGGAAGTTGCTCTTTAACAATGTAATGTGGCCAACCGTCGTTGTCAATAAAACAGAATTCATAATATCCATATTGGCTTAATAGTCTTGAAACCCCTACATGCATCAAATTTAATTTATCATTTTTTTTAAAATTTTTTTTAATGAATCCAAGCTCCTGTATACCAATTAAATAAACAATTCCGTCTAGGTCAATTACTTCTCCATTATTAAATTGATCTGAAATTTTTTTCAAGAGTATATTCCACCTTTCTTTAAGCTTTTCATCTCTGACCATAATAATTTTGTAAATTGAAGCTCAAAATTTACGCATTTAAATTATTATGACAACTATTGATTTAGTCTTTTTGTGTTTAATTTGTTTTGGAGTCGCAAGAGGTCTTTATAAAGGGTTCATTTCTGAAATAGCCTCAATAGCTTCAATATTTATTGGAGGTTATGGAGCAATTTATTTTAGTAATCATACAGCTGCTATATTAAGAACATCTTTAAATTGGTCGACCAATACAATAAGAGTGTTTTCTATTGTTTTTACTTTTGTTGGGATTGTTATAGTAACACTAGCAGTGGGAAAATTAACAACCAAATTATTTAATTTAATGTCGTTAGGACTAGTTAACAGGTTTTTTGGAGGAGTTTTTGGAGGGTTAAAAATTTCATTAATTTTATCTGTTTTATTGTTTTTTTTAAATCAATTTAAGATTGACAAAGCAATTAATTTAGACTACAAGCCTGATAAATCAATATTTTATCCATGGATTGAAAGCTTAGCTCCAAAAATACTTCCTGAATTTTCTAATCTCGAAGTGCCCAAACAATTTTTATTTACAAATAAAATTTTAATTAAAAAATCTTAAAGTAATTTAAAAGAATTTTTTAAAATCCAACCTACTCTACCATCGCTTAGCCGTACTTTTTTCCATGAATCTTGAGAAGACTTAATTATTTGTACTTTATTTCCTTCACTAATTGAAAAGATCGTCTCTGACGTTGCTTTAGGGTTTAATTTTACATTAATTTTTTGGGCGTAAATAATTCCATATTTTTCATTGTCTTTTTTTTGAAGTTTGATATAGGCCATTGCAAATGAGAAAATTGTTAGTGAAAGCGAAAAAGAAGCAAGAATAAAAAACAATCTTTTTTTGAATGTTGAAAAAGACAAATAGTACAAAATGAACATATAAACAAAAAGCAACATAAATGATGTACAAAGCACGCCCCATTTATTTAGGCTTATCATATTAGTTATATTATTTAATAGCTTTTGACTGCCAGGGATTGGAATTTCATCTATTTTGGTTGTAATCATTTTTTTTGCAAAACCTAGGTTTTTTAAAGCATCGTAATCGTTGGGAGACAAAATAAGAGCCTTTTCATAATTATAAATGCAAGGCCCTATTTTGTTGAGTTTATAATAGGAATTGGCTAAGTTAAAATAAACTTCGTATGAGTGAAAACCCTTATCGAGCACATCTTCGTACAATTTTACCGCTGAGTTATAGTCACCTGAAGCGTGAAAGGTGTTAGCCTTTTCAAAATTATCAATATTTTGAGAATTCCCAATTAAACTACAACAGAGGGGAATTAAAAACATTAAAGATTTCATATTAAATTACTTGTTTATTAATTTGACTAATTACTTTTGATGCTGATTCGTAATCTCGTTTCATTTCAGTGGACGCATGAGGTGTATAACGGGCTAATTCACATGTTTCCAAAAGCGATAAAAAAGCATTTATATTAGATGGCTCTATAGATTTTTTCAAAAGCAGTAAATTGATTTTCTCTTTGCTTAATTCACTGGTTTCTATTTTAAGTTTTGCTTTAAGGTAATTGTGAAGAGCTTTTTCAAGCGCAACATAAAAGAGTTCTTTATTCCCTATATTTTTCTTAGCATCAGAAAGAAATTTTTTCGCTAATCTTTTATTTTGTTTTACTTTACTTCCTTCAATATCTAGTTTTTTTCTAATATTGTTTTTTGTTAATAGAATCATACAAGGGATTGTCAATAGTGGAAGTAGAAAAACAACCCAGAACAATTTACTACAAAAAAATAAAGGCTTATTTACAGGAGTTAAATTGGTTGACAACTTAATACTAGAAAATTCTAAATTTTTAGAATTATTAAGTAAATTTTCAGATGTTGCTTGTGTGAGTTGGCTGGACGGTGAATTGTTATTCACGGAGATTACAATTTTTTCTGACTTTACAGTCTTATATGAATTAGACTTAGGGTTAAAAAAAGAAAAAGTAAAAGGACCAATCGGATATTTTCCTGCCTCATTTGCAACAACAGTATAGTTGTCAATAATACTCCCTTTAGTCCCTGATAACGATGTTCTGATTTTTTCTGAATGTTCTGGTTCATACACCTCCAAACTAGAGGGAATCTCGGGTTTTGGAATTTCAAATAATTTTAGGTTTCCATTCCCAGAAACCTTCATTTCTAAGTTTAAACCTTCAGATATATTTAAATTTCTTTTTGTTGCTATCACGTCAAAAGAAAAATCACCAACAGCGCCAGAAAAGCTATCTGGGACATCCTTCGTTGGTAGAGCTTTAACAGTTATTGTACGTTTACCAGCCGTAACAGTTCTTTTTACACTAGTCATACTCATCATTGAGCCAAAAAATCTATCACGCCTTTTGGATGGTACTTCAACATTAACATTTAACGTGAGTGGCTTGATCGAAAGTTTTCCAGTTTTTTGAGGGTATAGTAATGTTTTTTTTAATACGACGTAATTATAGTTTTCCCCCTTAAACTTACCCTTTTTTACTTCTAAATCTTTCACTTCAATATTTTGGCTCCAAAAGTCATTATAGCTAGGCTTGCTTGTTTCTTCCCACCCACTAACTCCTATATTTTCAGAGACATAAAGTTTATAAACGACAGATATGGCCTCATTTAAATAAGGATCTGATTTTGAAACCTCTGCGATTAAGTGAATATTTTCCTTGGCTATGTATTTAGGATCATTAGGATCTTTAGGAATATCAACAGCGTCTTTGACGGTAATTTTAATTTCTGAAGTTTTATAAACAATCCCTTTTATTTCAATACTTGCTGGGCCAATGCTAAATGACCCTTTTTTCTTTGGTGCTAAAAAATAAGTATAGGTTTTTAAAAAGCTTTTTTTCCCATTTATCCAAGAGGTGCTAATAGATTGGCTTGGTCCTCCTATGATTTTAAAATTCTCTTCAAAGGATGGGGGAATGAAGTTATCACCATCTTCATTCATTGAAAAATCAACTTGTAGACGCTGGTTGATACCTAAGTTCTTTTTACTAACTTTTGCATAAAAGTCCACTTGCGCAGAAATCAAGTTAAAACCAAACATTAAAAGACATATAAAACGAAATTTCATAGCTCTACCAATCTTTATCAGTTTTAATTTTAATTCCTTTCGTCTTTGAAGAGTTCATTTTTTCTTGCACTTTATTTTCTTCATTATTCATTGCTTCAAGCAAGTTTTTTATTTGTTGAGGAGACAGTTTTCCTTGTTGGTTTTCAGAGTTTGTTTTTTCATTAGGCTCATTTTCATTCTTTTTAGAATCTTTTTTATCTTCTTGTCCTTTCTTACTGTCTTTGCTTTCTTTCTTTTCCTTGTTTTCCTTGTTTTCTTGTTGTTGTTTGTCTTTTTTCTCTTCGTCATTGCCTCCACCACCATCTTCTTCTTTGGCGCATTCTTTTGCAATGGCTAGGTTATAGCGAGTCTCGTCGTCTTTCGGATTATTTCTCAAAGCATTTTTATAAGCTTCGACGGCTTTTTTACACGCATTTTCTTTCATAAAGATATTTCCAAGGTTGTGAAAAGCTTGGTGTTTTTCTTTTTTATTTCCATTTTTTGTTGCTTCAATTAGT
>Ga0163111_10002317_pt1 | contig 12031 bp, 9 predicted proteins | sample CRUFie1St18metaG_FD_109645 | JGI IMG/M metagenome (GOLD analysis project Ga0163111, IMG submission 109645) | Marine microbial communities from the Costa Rica Dome - CRUD Field 142mm St18 metaG | ecosystem: Environmental > Aquatic > Marine > Oceanic > Photic zone | place: Costa Rica: the Eastern... | reverse complement strand
GCAAAAAATTTAAACATTTATTTATTGATTGAATCTTTAAAAGAAATAAAAGAAACATATAAATTTAAAGATAATTATAACTTGATGTTATTTTTAAACAAATTGTGTTATAAAATAAATGTTAATTTACAGAATTTAAATACAGTTTCAGATAAAGATATATTTCAATCATTAAATACATTAAGGAAGGATTTAGTTAATGAAATAATTCAAAAGATAGAAAATGTTTTAAAAAATGATGATATAACAATTGCATTAGTAACAAAATTAAAAAATTTATTACTACATAATAAATCAGAAAGGTATCCAAATATATTTTTAAAAAACTCAAGAACTTATATACAAAGTAATCCACAAATTGACCAAAATATAAAAGATGCTATAAAGAACGGAATATTTTTTTACTATAATGATACGGCGGAAGAACCACATACGTATGTAAATGAAGACGAGTTAATGGAAATTGATGGTGGAGGTAAAAAATTAAAAAAATCTAAGAAAAAAAGAAATGTTTATAAAAAAACAAGAAAAAAACATAATAAAAAAATTAATATAGAAAATCCATATAATAGTAAAAAATTAATAAAAAATAAAAAAACAAGAAAAAAACATAATAAAAAAAAGAGAGAAACAATAAAAAAATTAAAAAAATTAAAAAAATAACTTGTTTTTTTATATTTTAATATTAAATAAAATATAAAAACACATTATATTTTTTGTTATTTAAAATCCACCATCACCAAATTCAAAAGCATCTTCTTTATTTTCAACTTTTGTTGCAAGAGAATAATCACTTACTCTTTTTTCAAAAAAATTAGTTTTATTTTCAATACTAATATTTTCCATCCAATCAAATGGATTTTTACTATTATAAATTTTATCTCCACCTAATTGAACACTTAAACGGTCAGCAACAAATTCAATATATTGCTGCATTAACATACTATTCATTCCAATTAATCTACAACTTAATGCTTCATTAATAAATTCTGATTCTATTGTAACTGCTTCAGTTATTATTTCATGAATTTTTTGCTTTTTTAATTGTTTATCTAATTTACTATGTAATAATACAGCAAATTCAGTATGTAATGCTTCATCACGGGAAATTAATTCATTAGAAAAAGTGAGTCCTGGCATAAGTCCTCGTTTTTTTAACCAAAAAATAGCACAAAATGCTCCAGAAAAAAAGATACCTTCTACACATGCAAATGCAACTAATCTGGTTGCAAAACTAGATCTTTTATCATTAATCCATTTAATAGCCCAATCCCCTTTCTTTTTAATACATTCATATTCATTTAATGCATTAAAGAGTTTATTTTTTTCAGTAGTATCTTTAATATATGTATCTATTAAAGTAGAATACATAATAGAATGTATATTTTCCATTGCAATTTGTAATCCGTAAAATGCTCGTGCTTCACTTAATTGTACTTCACTCATAAAGCGCATTCCAAGATTTTCTAGAACGATTCCATCACTGGCTGCAAAAAAGCCTAATATCATTTTAATAAAATATTGTTCATCATGATTAAGGGTTTCCCAATCTTTTTTATCTTTAGATAAATCGACTTCTTGAGCTCTCCAAAATAAATCTTCTTGTTTAAGATACATTTTCCATATTTCTTGATCTTTAATTGGAAACATCGTATACCGTGAATCGTCATCTTTTAATAAAAATTCAGATTCGTTTTTACTCATCCTAAATAATATAAGTATATATTATTTAAATTTTTTAAAAATATATATTATATGATTGAAAAAAAAATAATATTTAATAATACAGGATATTATGTAAAAAAAGAAAATGATTTTATAGAAAAATTAATAAATGAGGTTTCAAATCAAGAAAAACAATTTTTAACGAAATATAAAAAATTAAGTAAAAGTAATAATTTAACAGATATTTCAAAAATACATGAATTAATTAAAGAACAATCATTATTAAAATTAAAAAAAGATTCATATGAGAAACAAATAATAGTTTTAAAAAATTTAGTTGAATATATAAATTATTTAAATAATGGAGATCAAGAAATAGAAAATATAAAATTATTAATAAATAATATAGTATCAAAAATAAATGATTATAATGATATATAAATTTATATAATTTTTATATCTATTTAATTATATATATAAATGAAAAGTAAAAGTAAAAATATAGAAAAGGTTTTTTTAAAATTATTAAATAATAAAATATCATTATATTTAGTAAGTTTAGTTGCTATTTTGGTTATAATTAATAATTTAATGAATGACAATTATGTAGCAGTATTTATTTTTTATATTATAGCCGGTCTTGTATTTTTATATACAAAAAATATGACTCTAATATTTTTAGTATCATTAATAGGAACTTGTATTTATTTAAATTATAAAAATGTATTTTTTGTAGAAGGATTTAAGGAGAATCAAGATAATATAGAAGAAGATCCGAATAATCTAGAAGAAAATGATGAAGATTTAGAAGATTTAAATATAGACCCCGACGATAATGTATATTATCACGATTATTCGAGTGATTCAGAAGAAGAATATGAAACAGATAATGAGGAAGAATTTGAAAATTTAAAAAAGGAAAAAATGTATGAAGGATATTCTGGTCGTAATACTGAATCAAATAAAAATTTGCAAGATTTTTTAAATGGAGCAGTAAATGAAAATAATGGTTATTTAGATAATTCGCCACCATCTGGGTTAAAAAATATAGGTGCAAGTATTTGGACAAAATTAAAAAAGCCTATAAATTTTGCTCAAAGTAATGTGAATCCTGTACCTGGTAGAATTGCAAATGGAGATTTTATTTCAGAAGAAAAACAAGATTTAAAAGTGTTTAAGAATCGTCTTGCAGGTTTTGAAGGATTCACAGAAGGAGTTTCAGGACGTCATTTAAATACAATAAATAGTGCAACAATTGGTGGCATTAATTATCCTGGAGGAGTGGGTTCATCGCCCGAGGTAAGAAAATATAAAAAACGTTTAGAGGCAATTGAGCAAAGTAAAAAAAATTATAAAAACGTTGAAGGATTTAAAGAAGGTGCTAAATCTAGAGATACAGTAGGACTAGAAAACGATAAAAAATATTTGCAAAGCGAAGCAAAAAAGAATGTTATTAAAAAGGGAGAGAATATGTCAGGTGGAAGACATTTAAAAAAATTGCAAAATGACTATAACAAGAATGCATTAACTGTTGAAAGGGGATTAAGTCGCGGTAATGATATTCAAAGAGATACCGAAAGACTACAAAGTAACGTACATAACGGTAAAAATAGAAGATATCAAGACGCAAAAGGAAAATATATTCGTAAAGAAGAATATGTAAACAATAAACCTCTTGATTATTCAAAAATTAAACATAAAAAGCCAATAAATACGAGACCGAAAAAGACTTTGACAAAGAGTGATGAAATGGAGGCTGCATATGATAATTTTGAAAAAATTATGGGTACTGATAATATTGATTCCTTGGGAGATACTACAAAGGGATTAATTGCAAAACAGAAAGAGCTTTTAAATGGTATTAAAGATATGACTCCTGTTATAAATGAAGCAATGGGTGTTTTAAATAAATTTGATATAGGTTCAATTCTTGGTGGAATCAAAAAATAAATAGTGTAAAATATTATTTTATTATAATTTTAATATATAATAAAATAATAATGTCAAAAATAAAAGATAATTTACCACCTCTATTACCAAAGGTTAAAGAAATTATACTTGATTTATTAAGATTTATATTTAGTAAGAACCTTTTTGGAGAAATAAATAATAATTTAAAAAAATATTATATAAATCATGTAAATATAAATATATTGTATATAATATCAATTGCATATGTAATATATTGTTTTTTTATGCAAGATATATTTTTTATATGTATATTTATTCTTTTATTTGTTTTTATATACTTTTTTAAAAACAGAGATTCAATAATTTATATATTTCCTTTACTAGTATGTAATATTATTTATGAAATATTTTTAAAAAATAATACTTATTTTAAGAAATTAACAAAACGTGTATATATAGAAGGATATGATTCAACTAGAGCAATAAAATGGAGAGGTTGGGATAAAAGTACAATACAAGATGGGGGAAAAAATAAAGAAAAACTAAAACAAGACATGGAAAATCAAGACGAACAAGAACCTGCAAATAAAGACGACCCATTAGAAGGAGGAGACGATCTTGATGCAGATGGTGATGGAGATAAAATGTTAGAAAAAGAAGATGAAGATGGAGATGGAGCGGACGAAAATAATGAAGAAGAAAATATAAGAAAGGTAAATGCAGCGGCCAGTAAAGGAAAGAGTGTAGGTAGATTGATGTCTAAAAGACTAAAATAAAAAAAATTTTTTATTATTAATCTCTCAATCTCTCAAATAATAATTTTTTAAAAAACTATATTTTAATACTGATAAAAGGCAATTTAATTTTTTTAATGTTATGTTTATATATATATATTATTAATGGGTAAAAAATGTCCAAAGGGAGTAATTTGTATTGAAAACACAACTATTGTATTTTTATTAGGTTTAATAGTATTAACATTTATATTTTTTTATAATAATTATTCTAAAAATTTAGTGAATAATATAAATGAAACAAACAATAGTTATATTAAAAAATATGAAAAAAGAGATAGTGTAAGAAATAATAATTTAATGGACAATTATAAAGCAAGAGACAATGATGTTTTGCTGGATCCATATGTTCCACCATTCAAAGATAATGTAAGTGATTTATATAATCATAAAATAAAAAAATTACCAATAAATATAAAAACACAAAATTTCGATTCAAATTATAGTCAAATAGGAATACTGACAAGAATTTCTGGAAAAGAAACAATTTTACCATTGATGGGAAGAAAATTGTTTCGTAATAGAGATAAATGGAATTATTATACAATGAATGATAAAAATAATATGATAAAATTACCAATAACATTTAAAAATAAAAAATGTATGAACGATCAAGGGTGTGATACAATATATAGTGGAGATAAAATATATGTAGAGGGTTATAATGATTTATTTAATGCTACTATTTATGATAATAATAATTTAGAATATATACCATATTTGTAGAAAAATAATATTTAAAATTTTATTAATATTATTTTTTATTTTTATTTTTATTTTTCTCTCAATCTCTCAAATAATAATTTTTAAAATTAATTTTTTTTATGCTATACTTGAAAGAGATTTAGTATAAGGATTTTTTTTAAATGCGTCCAATAAAGAAGAATCTAATCTATTTTCTAAACTATCATAAGTTTGAATTCCATTCATTTCTCCAATAAATTCGGATGATGGTATAAATGAGGGACCACCATTTGGTAATACTTGACGATTTTGTTTTAAAATATTTTCATTTTTATTAATTTCAACATTATTGTTACTATTAAAAATACTCATATTTCCATGATTATTATGTAATTCATATGTTTTATTAACATTATTTCTTTGATTATATGCAGCATTGTATGGTCTGAGACCATAATTATTAGAACCACCATTTCCAATATATTGAGAATTAGTAGTAGCTCTTTGATTTTGTATTGCTTGATATTCTGAACCATATTTTCCAGTATTATTATTAGCTTGATTTTGAACATTTAAATAATTCATATTAATTTTATCGGTTGTCATCTCTCGGTTTGTAATTTTTGTTTTATCATTTTCATTAAACATATGTCCACCATAGTTTCCTGAATTAACATTACCATTAATTCTTAAATTACCAATGGCATTTTCTTTACGTGTGGGTTGTAATATATCTACAATAGGTGCAATTCCGGCTTTAATGATACCATAAATTCCACTAGGATTATGAGTTTCTTTATCTGTAGTTCTATTATTTGGTAAAATATTATATGATTTAATATTGTGATCATTTTTACCGGGATTATTTTGATTGCTTAACGATAAATTGGTTAATGGTAATGCTGATAAATTTTGTTTTTTAGATTCTTCAAATTCAATATCAGAGTTCATATTTTGGGGTTGAGAATAAATACTTCCACCATAATATTCTCTAGATGTTTCTATTCTATTTTGATCAGTTAATACATTTTCAGATCTAATAGCTTGTTTTATTTGTGATCCGGTAGTTGTAAACCATCTATTAGGTCCGGATTCAAAATATGTATCTGGTAAATGTTTTTCTATTGTACCTAATTGTGTAGGTGTATTTGTATTTTTAATACGTGATACAGCAGGTCCTTGGTGTCCATTAAGATCATAGATATTCTTTGGATTATTTATAGTACGTAAATCATCAACTGTTTTTGGTTGCCAAATATCTCTATTATTCATTGATGTATTAAATCCGTCTAAACCATAATTAGAATCATTATTATTGTTAGGTCCTACTTGTTGACTATTAACTACTGTATAATTGGACATTTTATTAGAAGTATTAATTCGTGTTTGAATAAAATCTGTATTGGATGGCATACCATTATTATGACTATAGTTTTCATCTGGTTTAAATAATGGAGCCATTTCTCGTTTATTAAAAGATTGACTTCCTGATCCCAGTTTATTATCCATTATAGCTTCCGTATTATTAACAGATGAACTAGCGCCTCTAATTTTAGCACCAAAAAATGGTTGCATATTATTATGATTAAAATTGTTTAAATTAACATTATTTCCGGTTAATGAATGAAATTGGTTAATATTATTAAATGTTTCAGTATTTTTAGATTTTATTTTATTGTCGGAATTTTTTTGGGGTTTTGTATTTGACAATGAAGGATTATTATTAATAAAAGTTTCTGTATTTGTAATTACATTGGATTGTATATTTGATTTATTTTTTTTTTCTTGATTACTTATAATAAATAAACTACCTAGTGCTATTATAGGAAGAATAATTTCGGCCATTATATAAATATAAATAATATATTTATTAATTTAAATGTATTAAAAAATAAATATATTATAATAAATTAACTAAATTTATATACATTAAATATTATTTTTATATTTATAGTAATCTTTTTCAATTATTCGTGATGAAATATTATTATGAAAATGTTTACAAACATTAGCTTGGGGATCTAAAAATAAATAATCGAAATTATTTACTTGATTCATAGAATCATTTGTTCTTATTTCCCATGCTGGGTGACTTGTTCTAGATTGATTCGTTACTGAATTTATATAATAATTTGTATTATTATTATTTAATAATTTATTTTTATTTAAATATTCTTTATAATTATTTTTATTTATTTCGTCTCGATTAGATTTTATATTTAAATTAAGTAAATCATTTTCAATAAGTGTTTTGTTAGTTGATAAATTTCCACCCCATTTTTGCATTCTAATATATGGATCATTAAAAATACTTAAATTAGTACCATTTCCTGGAACATTAAAATGATAATTAGTTATTGTAGTTGATTCTTCTAAATGTTTCTGAATTCTAGATTCATCATAAGAAAATCTAGTAGATGCCATTGATTATATTATACTATTAAAATAAAAAAAATATTAAATTATAAAAATTATTATATTGGATTTATGAATGTTACACCCCATGAAGATTTATTCAAAGCAATATCTATGTCTAATTCATTTGATGAAGATGTTGTTTCTAATATAGAATTATATATTTTTATATATGCTCTTAAAGTAGTATCTTTTTTTAGATATATATTTTCATTTATAGATTGATTATATACTGCACCATCAAGATTATCAGTCAAAAATATATTATCTTTTAATGGACCAAAACTATTATATGCAAAATCTTCAAAATAATTTTGACTATTATTATTATTAATAGAATCATAATTTATATCATATCGGCTATCACTATTTGATGTATAAGTATTTGTGGGTACTAATGCTATTGTTAATAATGTTCCATTTATTACCGAGGTATCCTTAAAAGTCCATTTTACATTAAATGTAACATTATAAATACCTGATGTTTTAACATTAAAACCATAAGAAAGATCATTAATATCATTTATGCCATGAATATAACAGCCTACTTGATTAGTAGCAATAATGAATTTATCTGTAATATCTAGATATTGTGTGTTATTTATACAACTTAAGAAACCATTACCTTTAAGTTTAAATGAAATTAAATTAGTTTCATTAACATATCCAGATATATCAATATTTTTATTAACATAAACATTTTCATTAAATGTCGATTCACCATTAAATATTGAAGTATTATTAATTTGTAATGTATTACTTTCTAAATTATTTATAGTCGATTTATTTGTTATGTTAGAATTAAAAGCAATTAATGTATTACTCACATCGATACTGCTAGCATCTATATTTTTATAAAAAATATTATTATTATAACTTTTTAATTCATTTAGTATAATTAAATCATTTGTGGTAGTTTTATTATTTATATTTAAATCAATTAAAGTAAATTCACTATTAAAAACTGCTTTACCATAAACATACAAGTTTTTATTAAAACTTACATCTTTATCTACATATAAACCACCATTAAAACTACTATCTTTAGAAATTATAATTCTTTCTCCTGTTAAATCTTTTATATTTTTTAAATTATTTGTATTCATATCTATCTCATTATTGAAATCTGTTGCACAATCAACTAATAATGATCCTGTATTAAAAAATCGAATATCACCAGAAACATCAAAATGATTAAAGGATCCATCATTGTTTCTTGTAAGTGCGTCTTTTCCAACATTAGTTAACAAAGATCCATCGCCTCGTGCATATCCATTAAATGATATATCATTATAAATAAACATACCTGATGCATCTAATAAATTATTAATACTTGTATTATTATATACAATTAGATTATTACTTATTTCAACACTGCTGACATCTAATTTATTATTCATACGTGAATCAACATGTACTAATAAGTTATTGCTTATTTCAAGACCACTAACATCTAATTTATTATTCATACGTGAATCAACATGTACTAATAAGTTATTGCTTATTTCAACACCACTAACATCTAATTTATTATTCATACGTGAATCAACATGTACTAATAAGTTATTGCTTATTTCAAGACCACTAACATCTAATTTGTTATTTATACGTGAATCGAGATGTACAAATAAATTATTACTAATTTCGACACCACTAACATCTAATTTATTATTCATACGGGAATCAAGATGTACAAATAAGTTATTGCTTATTTCAGTATTTTCAACATCCAATTTTTTATATATAGTAGCATTTTTATGTATTAATAAATTATTACTAATTTCAACACCACTAACATCTAATTTATTATTCATACGGGAATCAACATGTACAAATAAATTATTACTAATTTCAATACCACTAACATCTAATTTATTATTTATACGTGAATCAACATGTACTAATAAGTTATTGCTAATTTCAACACCACTAACATCTAATTTATTATTCATACGGGAATCAACATGTACAAATAAGTTATTACTAATTTCAGCATTTTCGAGATCTAATTTTTTATATATAGTAGCATTTTTATGTATTAATAAATTATTACTAATTTCAATACCACTAACATCTAATTTATTATTTATACGTGAATCGACATGTACAAATAAGTTGTTACTAATTTCAACACCACTAACATCTAATTTATTATTCATACGGGAATTAACATGTACAAATAAGTTGTTACTTATTTCCATACCACTAATATCTGCTTTATTTTTAACTAATAAATCATTGTCTATTTTAGTATCTTTTTCAACATTAATAAAACAAGCATTGAATGAAGTATCTTTACCAACACCAAGTGTATTTTCAAATGAATCCATAAATATATCACCTTTAAATAAAGATGTAGTATTTACTTCTAATTGATCAATATCAACAAGAGAATTAAATTCTGCAACATTATCTATTTGTAATTTAAAAGCGCCAGTAATTTTACCGGTTACATATAATGTACTTGCAAATGAAACATCACCATGTGTTAATAATTCATTTGATATAGTTACATTTTGAGATATATCAAGATTTGTAAAACTAGCATCATTGTATAATGTTAAAGCATCTTTTCCAACATTTATTAATTTAGATCCATCGCCATAATAATATTTATTTAAACCTGTTAAGGTTATATCTCCACCGAGAATAATATCTCCATTAATTTCTACATTTTCATTAATTTTTGCATTTTTATTAATTATAATATTTTTATTAAGTGATACATCATCATTAACAATTAATTGACCAAAAATATTAGTATTATCATTAATAATAGCAGAACCACATACATCTAAATTTTGTTTAATAAATATATTATTATTTGTACTTATATCATCATAAACTATTATTTTACCATTTGAATTAATACCATTATAAACATCTAAAGAATTATAAATGATAAGATTATTGCATATATCAAGATTATTTTTAATAATTAAATTTTTATCAATATTAACATTATTATCAACATAAATATCATTTTGAATATATAATGTATTAATACAAACATCTGTAAAATAGCCTGAACTGGGTAAATATACATCTAAACCAGATTTTCCTATAATAGTGTTTGTTATGTGTCCACCACCAAATGAAACATCAGTTTGAATAATGGTATAACAAATATCTAGTTTTCCATCATATTGAGCAACAGGCCCAGTAAATAATGGCATTTGTGGAAATTGCTTAAATTCTACTTCTCCGTCAAAAATAATTTTATTATTACTAGATTCTATTCTAATTTCATTATTTGTTATATGTTTATATGCAAAAATTTTATTATCAAGATGTATATTTTTAAAATTATTAATACTTGCATCACCATTAATAATAATATCACGACAATTAATATCACCATATGAAATATCAATCGAATGTTGCGGATTAAAATTATTAATTCCTATTCTATTATTGCATGTATCAATAATAATACATTCAGATTGTCTTGGTAATAAAGAATAATCTTCAGTTATAGAATTAACAGTAGTTATAATTTTATTATAAATACTTCCCATTTTTATAAATTAATATATATTATTTAGTTAAAAAAATATATATTAGATTTAATTTTTTTTCTCTCGTTAAAGTATAAATAATGACTAAAAAAATAATGAGATCAAGCGATGGATTATACCATATTAAAGGTAAAACATATGAACTATTAGTAGGATCTCGTGCTCAAGTATGGCATGAGACTGCATATAAAACTGACGGTGGTTTAAAAAAATCTGATCTATTGATGAATAAAAGAGGTCGTTATGTATCTAAAAAAAAACATGCCCAGGCAAAAAAAGAAAAACGTTTAGAAAAAGCAGGTTATTTTACAAAAAAAGGTCAATTTGGATATGTTAAAAGAGACCCAGTAAAAAAACAGACTAGAAAAAAGAACTCTGGAAAAAAATGAATTGAGTAATTTATCAAAAATAAATTACTAGTATATATTTTTAATAAATTTAATAAGTTTAAAATAATTAAAATAAATATATTATAATATTATAATCTTTATTATAAGATTATAATATTTTTTATCTCCCAATAGCTCAGTTGGTAGAGCGGAGGACTGTAATTGGTGTTAAATTTTACCTCAATCTATCCAGCAGCTATCCTTAGGTCTCTGGTTCGAATCCAGATTGGGAGAAATTTTTTATAAAAAAAAATTGATTTTATTATATTTATTAAATTTAATAAAAATAATAAAATAATTATTATAGATTATAAAAATGAGAAGAGTAAAATCGGCACCTGCGAATTTAGCCAAAATGTCTCATATGAAAAAACCATCAATAAAAAGTATTGAAGAAAGCTATAGTAAAAAAATTTTTGTAATACCACAAACAAAAAGTTATAGAAGTAAAATGTATAAGTTAGAAGTTATAAGTGATATGATAGATTATGTAAATGAAGTTGATAATATAAATGAAGTTGATAATATAAATGAAGTTGATAAAATAAATGAAATTGATAATTTTAATAAAGTTAATTATTTAAATCGGGTTGATTATATGATAGATATTGTAGATAATGTAGATAATGTAGATAATGTAGATAATGTAGATAAT
>Ga0163111_10002316_pt1 | contig 12032 bp, 8 predicted proteins | sample CRUFie1St18metaG_FD_109645 | JGI IMG/M metagenome (GOLD analysis project Ga0163111, IMG submission 109645) | Marine microbial communities from the Costa Rica Dome - CRUD Field 142mm St18 metaG | ecosystem: Environmental > Aquatic > Marine > Oceanic > Photic zone | place: Costa Rica: the Eastern... | reverse complement strand
TAAACTCCACAGTTCGCTGAGATCGTTCTGTAACGGCGTTCCAGTCAACAGCAAACGTCTTTGCGCTCTAAACTTGTCTAAATCTCTACTTAATTTTCCTTCGCGATCTTTCAATCTCTGCGCCTCGTCGATTATGATGTACTTCCAATTCACTTTCGCCAGCTTGGACCGATCGCGCATGATAAACTCATAAGTCGTCACCAACACATTAAACTTGAGCTGCAACACTTGCTTCTGAAATATTTTCGCGCGTTGTTCGCGACTGCCGACGTAATAGACGCAATTCACGCTCGGTAACCATCTATTTAATTCTGCTTTCCAATTTACCATTACGGCGTTTGGCACGATGATAATGTGCGGTCCATAGTTTTGCTTAGACTCCCAAAGATACGCGATCAACGAGCAGACTTGCACGGTTTTACCCAATCCCATCTCGTCTGCTAAGATGCCGTTCAAACGATTGTTGTGTAAACTCACCATCCATTGCAAAGAAACGATTTGATAATCGCGCAACTGACCAAACGTCAACATCTTTGGTTGTTCGGTAATAATTTCCTGTTCGCTGTGCGCCACTGCATAATACTTCTCCGTGTTTTGAATCCCGTCCTCTTTCGTTTGCGAAATCATTTTCTCGCCGTTTTGTTCTGTCGCCTCTCGCGCTGCTTTTTCGGCCGCTTCTTTAATTTCATCTTCATCTAAACCTTCTGCAGCGGCTTGTGCGGCTGCTTCTGTCGCAGCTTCCGAACGCGCCTGTGATATCTTTACCGACGCAATCTTTCCTCCAAGTTTTTCTAAATACCCTTCCGTTTCCGCAAGGAAGTCTTGCAACGCTTCATACTTGTTCCCTTCACCTTCACCATCCACACCGGCAGGGTATCCCTCGATGCTCTCTTTCGTTTTCGCCGCTTCCGCTAATAGTTTTTTGTATGCTTCTATGTCGTTTGATTTCAACGCTTCCATTCTCTTTGCTCTTTCGGCCGCGTCGTCTCGTGACTTTGCCAAGTAAGCTCTCGCCATTCTCTCGTGCATTTTCACCATCTGTCGGTTTCTCGTTTGCAACGCGTCTGCTCGTTGATTCGATTCTTCGTTCAATCTTTTTCTCGTCGTATATATCAAACGCCACCGCTCCGATAACTCTTTCTTCTCTTTCTTCGACCTTAACTTCATCTCCAACTCTCTTTGCTTTTCATCCATCTTTACCATCTTCTTGTACTGTCTCTCTGGCAAAGCCATAATCTTTCTCTGTTCAGCAATCATTTCCCGTCTCAACTTTCTCTGTTCCTCTAACAATCCTAAACTTTTCGTTCTAATATTTTGCCTGATCTTCCACTCGCCTTCATCTACAATCTGTCGCTCTCTTATCATCCCACCTTCGTTCTCACCGCCTTTAGAAGCATGAAACATAAACTTTTGTTTCACGACTCTTTCCCGAAGAACTTCGACTCCTCGCGTGACCCGTGCGTCAATCTCGCCTTCGAACAGACGCTTCAACTCGTTACACTTCGAGTACTGCCGTTCGTCGTCGTCGTCGTCGTCATCATCTTTGTCCTCTCTTTCTACATTCGTCGTAAACTTCATGTCTTCTTCGTTGATCGTTTTTGTCGTCGCTAACTCATTGTTCTTCTTCTTCTCCTGATTTTTCACCACGGTCAGAGTTGGGTCTTGCAACAACTTCGCGTTCAGTCTCCATGGCAACATCTCTTTGCTCATCCTCTCGTCTCGGTCTTTGTTCACATCAATCGCGTTCGCGAACAACGAGCTTGGAAAGTTCGCCCAGACCTTCGCGTGCGCGTGCGAGGTCGAGTGCGAGGACGGCGCGATTGAAACCGTTCGCAGAAGTAGAAATCGAAGCTGCGCGTGGAACAATTGCGCTTGCGCGCGCGTGAACGACACGCCTTTCTTTTCCTTCGGTTCATCGAATTCCATTCTCTCGTCGACTTCCATTTTGGTCTCTCGAGACGTCCTCCTCCTCCTCGTCTTTTGAACGTCGTCGTCTGGACGACGGCGACGCCACCTCCCCGAAAGCGATTCGACCGAGGCGGCGCGCGAAGAGAGCCCTCCCTGTGGTGGGACAGAAGGAGAAGGAAGAGGACGGGATTCTTCCGTGGGTTTGTGCAAGTGTTTTTTTGTTCTCGTTCTCCTTCTTCTCAAACGTCAAACGTCAAAGTCAAAGTTCTTTTTTTCTTTTGTCGGTTTCGGGACCACTTTTTCGCTGGAGGCCCGGGGACAAAAGACAAAAAATTTCGACTTTACGCTCTCTCAAAAATGAATGTTTTTGGCCTTTGGCGCTCCTCTTTTTGTTTTTTACATGATAAATTCGAGAAAGAACTCGTTTTCGGCGGCGCAAAGTTCCATCACAACAAAAAAGGAGTGTCGAGGGACGACGGCACTATTTTTTCTATCCAACTCTGGACCGAGGGAGACGACGACTTCCCGACGAGGACGAGACCGCGCGCGCAGAACTCGAACGTGCGACAAACAAACGCGAACGATGGGCAAAATTAACTTTGAAACGGAGGTCGAATCCGTCCTTTCGAAAAAATCCGCCACGTGCGATAAACTCAAAATTCGAGTTTCCGATACGGTTGAAGGGGTGAGTTTGTCGGCGAAATTTGTCATCCCGGTCAACACTTCTTTGTCCTCAAAAGGCGCGGATTTGTCCTTGGGGACGAGTAAAGTCGATTTAGAAGCGGCGAAAGACTTTTGGAAGATCAAGTTGGACGACGTGGATCAAAATACGAAGAGCGTTACGGACGTTTTGAAAATCTCCGTGAGAGAGAAGGTGGATGCGATCGACTCGACGGCGACGGTGGAGTGGAAAGCGAAAGGAAACGCGGTGAAAGCCGTTTTGGAACCGCCAGTTTATGAAGGCGTGAAATCAAAACTAGAGTTTGATAACTCGAAGAAGCAATTGACTGCGAGCGCGTCGAAGAAAATCAATAAGATGGACGTCGCGGTGAAAGCAGACGGGAACGTCAAGATGCAACAATTTAAAGATGCGAAAATGACCATCAGTTACCCGCTTCCAGAAGGCGTGAAAGGAAGCTTGGAAGCCTCTACGAATGGAAGTGGTAAGATCACTTTGAAACGAGGTAACGTGAGCGCGAAGATGCCGTTGAAGAACTTTACGAGCGCGCCAGATTTTGGCGATGTGAAGTTAGAGTTTAATTATTCCACCGATATCGCTTCGTTTTGATTGAGAAATAAATTTTTTATCGTGTTTAACACATATTACAATTGAACTAACTAAAGAGCTTCGACTAGTTCTTTGAAATCCATCACGAACCAATCTGCCGACTTTTCCACGCTCTCTCTTCTCACCGTGCCTCCATACCCAATCACGATATCCGCTCCACCCTCTGCTCTCGCTTCAACGTCTGTCGCACCATCGCCAACCATCACAACCGATTTAAAATTCCCGGTTTTCTTCACGTGCGCAACGGCCAAGGCCTTTCCGCCTGCTCGCCACGTGAACTCCTTTTCGTCATCGAATGGTTTCTCTGAATTCATTGAACCGTCGTCCAAATATAATAAATTATTCGCCCAAACGTTCGCAGGGACTGGGATATCTAAATACTCCGCAATCGGGTGGATCATTTGTCGAAATCCTCCGCTCACTAAATACACCGTCTTCCCTTTCTCTTTCAACTTGTCTCGTAACTCTTGAAACCCTTTCGAAAGTTTCACCGGGTACTCCTTTAAATAAGCATCCATCTGCTGTCTCGAACACTGCATCGCGTTCAACCGATAGAACAAAGCTTTCTCGAACGGAATTTCTCCATTCATAGCTTGCGTGGTTACTTTCGCCACCTCTTCGCCTTTGCCGAGATACGCCGCCAATGCGTCTATACCTTCGTGATCGATAACGGTAGAGTCCACGTCAAAGCACACGGCGTCGCAAGTGCGCCAAATTTCTATAGCTCTCGATTTGTTGGAAGAAGAACTCATGTCTTCTTTCGTCGCCATTGTTGTGACAACTCTCGTTTTTCTTCGCCCAAGAAAGTAACTTGAACCCCTTCTTAAAGAGTAGCGGCTGTCGTTGCGCAAAATAGAAGGAGTTGAACGCGCAGCCGCACTAAAACAACACGAAGAAGACATTTAGCTTTCTCTATGAGTTAATGTTCGACGACAATTTCCGGTCGCAAGCTAAACTTTTTCTCCTTCCGTTCCATTCGCTTCTTAAAAGCCACTTCCGTTTCTACTTTTACCAGATGTTTGATCTTCTCAATTTGACCTCTGAACATGCTCGTGTTTGGAACGATTCTAGTGACTCGAGGTTTGGTTAAACCTAACGCTTTGCAGGTGAGTTTAATTGTGTTGCGCTTTCCAGCCAAGCCGCGACGTAAGGTGACGACGAGTTTTTGAGTCGCGGTGTGGGCAGACATCAAAGGAGACAAAAATTGTGAGGGATAGGTGTAAACGAATTCCCACAAACTCTTAAAAAATATGAGAGGGAGAGTAAGAGGGAGAGAGAGAGAGAGGGAGAAAAAAAGGACGTACTTATATATATCGTCTTAAGTATTCTTATTAGATTGTAGTAACGATCTCTCCATCTCTCTCCTTTGTTCTATGATTAATGTGCCCCACTTTGTTTAGGATCGGTCCGGGATGGACTTGGAATCTGTCGCTACGCCCATGCAGTTCAAACCATTATCGACGTACACGGTGCTCCCAGTAATCGCCGAGGCTAACGGCGAGCACAAGAATGCCGCTGTGTTCCCAACCTCGATGGCATCCAACGGCTTTTCGCTCAACGGCGCGTTCGTCATGGAGTAGTTGATCATATCATCGATGAAACCGATGGCTTTAGCGGCTCTCGAACCCAATGGACCGGCACTGATGGTGTTCACGCGAATGCCCCACTTTCTCCCAGCTTCAAACGCCAACACTCTCGTATCAGACTCCAAAGCCGCTTTGGCGGAAGACATACCACCCCCGTAACCCGGGATGATTCTTTCACTCGCCAAATATGTCAACGAAATGCACGCGCCGCCTTTGTTCATCAATGGACCGAACTTTTGTAACATCGCAATGTTCGAGTACGAACTGGCAGAAATCGCCCCCAAATACCCTTCTCTCGACGTTTCCAACAATGGTTTCGCCACTTCTCTACCGTTCGCCAACGAGTGAACCAAAATATCAATCTTACCAAAATCCTTCTCCACGCATTCGGCGACTTCGCTCACAGTCCACTTTTCATTACCGGCGTATCGTTTATTCGTCTTCACATCTTCCGGAACGTCGTCCATGGTGTCAAAAACCGCGTCCATCGGGTAGATCTTTGCGAATTCCATCAAACTACCATCCGATAACTTTCTCGACTCGTCGAATTTCCCTCGTCTGTACGAAGTTTCGAAGATATTCAACGCCGGCACCCAGGTACCGAGGATAACGTCTGCCCCAGCTTGACTCAACGCCTTCGCGATGGCCCACCCAAAACCGTTATCGTCCGCAACTCCGGCAATAAACGCTTTCTTACCTTTCAAATCAATCGGTAAGGTAGTGTTCGAAGCCATCGTTCGGACGACTCTTGCAGCTCCTTGAGAGCGCGCGGATTTCACATTTTTGATGCTTTTCAACGCGTTTCCGCGAAGGATCGCTTTTTGTGCGAAAGAAGTGGTGCTCATGATGATTGTTTTAATGCGTATCGCGCGTGGAAGTCTTAACGAACGAGAGAGATCGAAGTATCGAGAGGAGAGCGTAAGAAATGCGAGAAATGAAAGAGCGCGTCTTCTTTTTCTTCGTGTGTTCTTGTCCTGACGACTTTTGTTTGTGGATAAAATAAACCAATCGCTCTTTTTTTAAAAGGAGACTTTTTCGTCAAAATCGAGAGAGAGAAGAAAGTCTGGACAAAAAAGAGGTGAAAATCAGATGTCGATGGTATCCCTACCTCGCACATTTCAAATTACATCACACTGCGCGCTGGAAAAACTATATATATTAATGTACACACGCGCACACCTTGTTTGCGCATAATCTCTAAGGAAACGTCCTCCAGGAAATCAAAACTCTCGATCGGGCATCACTTTCGGTGCGATAAGCGACCAGAGATAGAGTAAAGCCGTAAAATACGCGCACGTCGCTTTAATCCAAAAGCTCTCCGTCGTCGTGGAGGATATCGTGCTCGTCGTCGAGCTATTCTCGTTACTGTCTTCTTGAGTTACTTTCACCCATCCGACTAATAAACACGCGGCGTGCATGCTGGCGACTAAGAAAACGCCATGGAAAAACGTGTAGGCGGCGCTGCCGTGCTCGTCCTCGTCGTCCGTAATGTGCGCGACGCCTTGGAAACGTTTGTGACCACTCGCCGCCTTGAAGGCGGATAAGGCGACAACTGCTAACTGGACGACAAAACCGACGATTTCGATTATCTCCTCGTCTTTACTCTCCACCATCATATTGTCTAAGTTGCACGTTTTCGCCCTTTCCATACTTGCCGACGCCATCATATACGCTACGTACAAAGCGACAATCGCGCTAGTAAACAACCCTCCTCGAATATCTTCCATTAAACTAAATCCACAACAAATGACTACGAAAACAATCGCCATCGAATTCGCAGCTATTGTTGTCTTATCCCCATCGCAATCGTACCTCGTAAAACTCACAGTGAACGTCGTCACCGCCAACGCAAACGCGAGAAGCGTACCCACAACTAACGCAACTGCCCCGGAGCGTCCCTCTTCCGCTTTCTCCACCAAATACTCGTTAATTTCATACACCGTGGCTATAATTACGATCATCTGGACGAGCAAAAATACTCCAGCCCCGAATCTAAACACTTCGAACGCGACGTCGATGTTTTCGCTCGGCACCCCCCAAAAAGAGATGCAAAGGAAGGATAACCACAGCAAAAGTTTAAACGGCCAATACGCGACGTGTACTCGATACGGTAAGCTCAGGTTCTCAAAACGGTCTCTTCTGGATTGTCGTATCGTCGCTCGTCTCTCTTCGTCGTCTTCTTTATCATCTTCGTTATCCAAGACGTCTTCCTCGGGAACGTCCGCTTTAAAGGTCACCAAAAGCATGAACGAAAAGAACAAGACGTTCGTCAACGCCACTCGCACGGCTGCTTCGTACGCGCAACGAGTCCCTCGACAGCCTTGCATTTCCGTGTGAATGAATTTCTCGATAGAAGAGGCATCGGAAGGGTAGTTGTCTCGCATCTGCCACGCGAGCACTTGCGTCATGAAATAGCTGATGAAGTAGACGGATTTGAAGGTCCTCTCGCCTCTTTGGTGAATGTTTAACGCGTTGGCGCAACAGTTCAAGGCAGAACAGCCGGCCCAGGAGGCGCAACAGAATAACGCAGACATGGTTGCAAGGAGGAAAGAGAGACGGAGAGAGAAAAGGATGCGGAGAGAGAGAGAGAGAGAGAGAGAGAGAGAAACGCGTGCGCTCTTTTTTTGAAGTCTTCTTCCCCTTTCTCTCTTTCTTGGAAGACCAAATCATGTATTTCTGGTAAGCACAACTCTTCCTATAATAAATCTATGTTCTATGCCTCCGCGCGATTCTTTCTCTGCTATTACGCTAATTCGTCTTCTTCCCCTTTCTCTCTTGGAAGGCCAAATCATGTATTTCTGGTAGGTACAACTCTTCCTATAAAAATCTATGTTCTACGCCTCCGCGCAATTCTATCTCTGCTATTACTGCTAATTACTAATTGTTACAACAAACCTTCGGTGAGACGCGGAGAGTTTTTCCCGCCGGCATCTTTCGAAGAAGAAACGTTCGGAGGAATCGCTTTTCCATCGTCGTCGTTTCCATCTGGTTTCCTCTTCCCGAATCCCGCGGAAGACGACGGTCCCAAATTTCTCATCGAAGGCGTGCAATTTCGCGCGGATGATAAATATGGAGTTCGTCTGCTCGAAGTCATTCGTCGTTCGGAGTTTCGCAACGCGCGATTTACGTCCATCTTCTTCAGGTCTTCCCCACTGGCACCACGGCGAGGTGTCGATTTTTGAAGTAAACGGAGCGCGTTTTCACTCAAACCACTCGTCGTCGTCGGCGTTTGCATTTGCTTGCGCAGTTTTCTTTTGACCATGTTGGCTTTCTCTAGTTTCCTCGCCGCGAGTTCGCGGGTATCTTCACGAGCAAACCTGTACAGATTTTGTTCCTCCATTGCTTCTCCAGCTGCTTTTGCAACCACGTCTTCTCCGTCTCCGCCCGATGAAAGTCGCACAGGCGTCGCGTCTAAAGCGCCCCAAGTCATTAAAGGTGTAAAATTGTCACGTCCAGGCGTGAAACTTGGCGTCGCTATTCGCGAATAATTCACATTCGGGTTCATCTCTTTTTCTCTTTGTTCTCTAAACGCAGCCAACTCATCCTCGTCCACTTCGTTTACTTCTATTATGTGACTATTATTCGTGCTGTTGAATCGCGTGTTACGAGCGAGCGTCTCCTTTGGGATCGTTGTCGCACCTAAATTCGCCAATTCGCTTTTCGATAAACGTAGCGCCGAGTCTGGTCGAAAGAATAACGCGTTTTGTCCCGGTTCCGCGAGTGCCAACGCACCCGATTTTGTCCTTCCTCTCTGCCTGCCTTCACCTAGCTTTTGTGCATTTATCGCCCCGCTAATCTTCTTCGCATCGAACAATTTTGCATTCTTCTCTCGTCTCTTCTTATTAATCTTTTCCAATATATCCTCGAACGATTTGTTATCTTCAGAAGTGTGCGAAGCGAGAAACTGCGTCAGCGTCTTGTTTGCGTCGAGAAGTTTTGTTGTTGTTGTTGTTGTTCTTTCATATTCTTCATCAGCATCGTCATAACCTTCATCTTTAACCTCTCTTCCCGCTCTTATCGGCGAAAATCCAATCCCTGAAGTATCGCTCGCCGTACCCGCGCGTGCGTTCGTCCTTCCTCTCTCCGACGTTTGGGAATTGCCGTAATAAAAACTCGGCGTCACGCCGTTACTCCCACTCCTCGTTCCTTCTTCCTCCCGCAGCCGCTTCTGAATATCCCTCTTCGCCATCGCGATTTCTCGTTCGTTCCCTTCTCGTTCCGCGCGGAGTAAGCGCAGTTCCTCTTTCATTCTCGGAACGTCCGGGAAATAATCTCGCTCGATGATGCGTTCCACCCGAGTCGCGAATTCATCCTCGTCGAGGACGATTTTCTTCGGTTTTCTTCCGCGTTTGTGCGTCCCCGTCGACATGACGATGGCTGTTGTTCTTCGCGTCGTCGTCGTCGTCGTCGTAAAAAAAAAGGTAACGCGGCGTTTTCGTCTTTTTCGTCGGGGGTGGTTTTTGGAAGGACTCGGAGGAAGAGGAGGAGGAGGAGGAGGAGGTTCGAGTCGCGCGCGAAAAGCGGTTGTCTTTCCCGAAAGGAAAAGTGTTTTTGTGGGGACGAAACGAAAAGGAAAAAAATCAAAATACAAGAATTTAAGGACTCAAATATGGAATATGAGACACTAAACGAAAAAAAAGGCACCCAAAGCCGCCACACCTTGTTTTTTGTGCACCAAAGACGTTGTGTTTGCGACATTCCTCTCTTCTTTTGGGGTCGTGAATTTACACGCGCGCGCATTTACCACGCACACGTCGTAAAGAACACCGCGCGAATTTCCCCAACCCTTTCGCTTCGACGAACGTTTATCTGCACTTCACGCCCCGCGCGATATTTCCGTAAAAATGTCCACGACGACTGCGACTCCGCCAGCTGCGGCTGCGGCGACGAAAGGTGCGCGCGACATTTGCTTCTCGTTCTCCATTTGCGATGTGGAATCTGTGCGTCGTCGTCGCACCGCCGCAAATTTTTGTCCCGCGGTGGTGCCTGGACGCGAGGCTCGAAAAGACGAACGCGGATCGCGAATGAACGATGCCGTGCGCGTTGCACGGGTTCATCTCGGGAAGCGTTATCGATCGCGTTCGGAAAGGTCGTTTCTGAGACGGCTTCCGAACGGCGCCGATTTTTCTCGGTGTTTCTCTTTCGTCCATTTCGGGTGGGAGGAGACAATTGACGGGACTTTTGCGTGGGAAAAAATATTCGGTGTGGAAGAAGGTGTTCATTTTTTTAACTGACTTTATTCGTCATCTTTCTCTTTCTCTTCACACGTAACAGCGCCCGCACCGGCTGCAACTGCCGCTGCTGCCGCCGCTGCCCCAGCTAAGGGTGCGGTTGCGGACGAGAACGCGTCCAACACGTCTTTGTACGTTGGCGATTTGGAATCGAGCGCCACGGAAGCTCAATTGTACGAATTGTTTTCCACCATTGGTCCAGTTGTCTCTATTCGCGTGTGCAGAGATTTAATCACGAGAAGATCCCTCGGATACGCCTACGTGAACTTCTCGCAAGCGCAGGATGCCGCCAGAGCGATTGACGTGTTGAACTTTCAAGTCGTCAATGGGAAGCCGATTCGCATCTTGTACTCGCAAAGAGATCCGACTATTCGTAAGTCCGGCGTCGGGAACATCTTCATCAAGAACTTGGACAAGGACATTGATACCGTCGGGTTGAGAGATACGTTCGCGCAGTTCGGTAACATTGTTTCCGCAAAGGTTGCCACGGATGGCCAAGGTAACTCGAAAGGGTACGGTTTTATCCAATTCGATACCGAGGCGGCGGCGAAGGAAGCAATCGAGAAGGTGAACGGCATGGAAATGAACGATAAGGTTGTCTACGTCGGTCCGTTTCAAAGAAGAGCGGAAAGAGGCACGACGGAAACGAAGTTCAACAACGTTTTCGTCAAAAACTTGGGCGAGGAAGTTACGGAGGAAGAGTTAAGAAAAGTTTTCGAAAGTCATGGACCGGTGACTTCGGTGATGATTTCAAAGGATGAAGACGGGAAATCCAAAGGCTTTGGTTTTGTGTGCTTCGAAACGCCGGAAGATGCGTCGAAGGCGGTTGAAGAGCTCGATGGCAAGCACGGCGAAGAGGACAAGAAGTGGGTTGTCTGCCGAGCGCAAAAGAAGGCGGAGAGAGAGGCTGAGTTGAAGGCCAAGTTCGAAGCGGAAAGAAGAGAACGCATGGAAAAGATGGCGGGCGCCAACTTGTACATCAAGAACTTGGAAGACGGTGCGGACGACGACACGTTGAGAGAGTTGTTTAAAGAGTTTGGCACTATTACTTCGTGCAGAGTCATGCGCGATGCGGCTGGTGTTTCCAGAGGCTCCGCTTTTGTTGCATTTTCCTCTCCAGAAGAAGCCACGCGTGCGGTGACTGAGTTGAACGGGAAAATGGTTGGAGCGAAGCCATTGTACGTCGCCTTGGCGCAGCGTAAAGAAGACCGCAGAATGCGTTTGCAAGCGCAATTCGCGCAGAGATCGATGGGTCCGGGCGGTATGGCGCCGATGTACGGCATGCCCCCGCCGGGTGTTCCAGGAGGTGGCATGCCGGGCATGTACTACGGCCAACTGCCGCCAGGTATGATGCCTCCGCAACCGCAGCCAGGGTTTGGATTCCAACCAGGTATGCCGGGTGGGCCGAGACCAATGCCAGGATACAACATGCCGGGCGTTCCGAACATGATGAGAGGTCCGGGCGGCATGGGTGGCAGAGGTGGCAGAGGCCGTGGCCAGCCAGGTATGGGTGGCCGAGGACCGCAAAACGGGCGCCAAAACTTCCGCCAGCAACAACCAATGCCGCCGATGCCAGGGCAAGCGGCGCCGGAGCCACCGGCTGCGGAATCAAACCCGATTGCGCTCATCGTGTCGCAACTTGGTACGGCTACCCCGGATCAGCAAAGAATGATTTTAGGGGAAGCCTTGTACCCGTTGGTTGACGCCATCGACTCTGCGAACGCTGCGAAGGTGACTGGTATGTTGTTGGAGATGGACCAAGCCGAAGTCTTGCACTTGATTGAATCTGCAGACGCGTTGAAGGCTAAGGTTCAAGAAGCATTGGCTGTTTTGGCGGCTGCTGAATAAATGGATTAATGGTGGCGACATTCTTTTTTACACAACCAGTCGGCCTCACAACCGACACTTTATTTTACATTTAGAAGAAAATAGGAGATTTACTACCAGTGTTCAGAGTTCACTGAGTAGTAACGGGACTCAACAGCGGGAGTGATGCGACAGTATATTTTTTCGTTGACG
>Ga0163111_10002315_pt1 | contig 12032 bp, 10 predicted proteins | sample CRUFie1St18metaG_FD_109645 | JGI IMG/M metagenome (GOLD analysis project Ga0163111, IMG submission 109645) | Marine microbial communities from the Costa Rica Dome - CRUD Field 142mm St18 metaG | ecosystem: Environmental > Aquatic > Marine > Oceanic > Photic zone | place: Costa Rica: the Eastern... | reverse complement strand
GGTAAGAAGCCGTCTAGAGCATTGTCTTCTGCGGCCGTCCTTCATCAAACAGCTCCTTCTATTGCTCACATGTGGCATATGTCAGGGCACATCTATGATAAGTTAAAGCGTTATTCAGAGTCTGCTTACCATCAGGAAGCATCAGCTAGGATTGATCATAGTAAACAGTCTGAATTCCAAGTTTTACCAGATAAGATTCATAATTATGCACATAATAACGAGTGGCTTGTTCGTAATTGGAATCATATAGGTAGGGTCGATGATGCAATTACCATGTCTAAGGGGCTTATTGATAACCCTCAACACCCTAAACTGAATCATTATGGCAAAGGTTATTCGTCATCGGCTTTTGGTAGAAAAAGATTGATTGAAACCTTGGAAGGATATGAAAAGTGGGAGCAGATATTAGAGCTATCAAAGACTCACTATCTTGAGCCTACTAATAATGAAAAGCTTCAGTCGGAACTGATGTTAGTTATTGCAAGATCGCACTTTGAAATGGGGGATGAGAATTCTTTGAATAATGTTTTAAATAAGATCATTGAAAGAGTTTCAAGTGCCGAAAAACTAAAGAAAGAGAAGAAAGAAGAGGCAAAAAATAAGGCTGAAGAAGAGAAAAAAAATAAGGAAGAGACTGAGAAGCTGGTCAAGGAAGCTGGTCGCTCAAGCGAGGATAAGCTCAAGTATTTGAGGCCTATGCGTGATGAGCTTGAGGTGTATCGTGAGCTATTAACTGGCACTAAATTAAACGAGGATCTAGCTAAAAAAGTTAAAAGAAAAAAGACAGCTTTAGCAATGCTTCACCTTAAGTATGGAGACAAAGATAAAGCAAAAGAAATTTCTCTTCAGGCAGTCAATGAAGGAGCTAAAAAGGTTTTGCCGCTAGCTATATATGTTCATGTTTTAGAAATGACCGGTGACCAAGATGAGGCTGCTAAGCAGTTTTCAATTCTTGAAAAAAATTCAGCTCAGATAGATATAGGTGCTATTCCTTTTGCTCGTCTCCTACCAGTTGCCAAACGCTTGGGTAAGCCCGAAGACTGGAGAACAAAAGAAACTTGGAGAGGAAAAGATTTTGGTGAAAAAAAACCTACTGACCTTAATCATTTGGGGCCACTCGTTTATCAGCCTCCAGTAGCTCCAGATTTTGATATATTATGTGAGGATGGCTCTCGATCTTCCCTGTCCTCTTTTTCCGGAAGGCCAGTTTTATTGGTATTTTACCTTGGTCACAATTGTGAGCACTGTGTAGAACAGCTCAATAATCTTGCTCCAGTTGCTAAAGAATTTGAAAGTGCAGGGATTGAGATTGTTGCTATCGGTCCAGAGGAGCTTGCCGAGCTTGCGAAAGCTCATAATTTATGCTCTTCCGGAGAGGAAAGGTTTCCCTTTAAATTGTATTCAGACCTAGAGTCTGCTTCTTTTAAAGATTATCGTTCCTATGACGATTTTGAAAGTATGCCTTTACATGGTGTTTTTCTAATAGATGAGTCTTCAAAGCTTAGGTGGATGGATGTTGGTCCTGAGCCTTTTCAGGATATTAAGTTTCTTCTAAAAGAGTCTAAGAGATTGTTGTCGATGTAAGTTTATCGGAAAAATTCTATTACCTATCCGTATTTAATATGTTTTTATTAGGTGCTCCTGGTTTATTGCCTCACTTTGAACAGGCTCACTTATCTGCTCTCATATCAACGGCAGTTCTTGGAGTAGTAGTAATTTCGTCGTGCAGAAGGAAAGTGTCGTCAAGATTCACTGAGGCGATCATTGTGATCATGGCAATTTTATTAATTACCTGTTATCCGGCTAAGATCTTAAGTCGAACATTTGATGGCATTCTCCTTGATAAGGATTCCATGTTTCCTTTGCATTTATGTGATGTGGCTGCTGTGGCAGGTTTTTTTGCTCTTGTTTTTAAGAATCGACTCTGTTCAGAGATCACATACTTTTTCGGATTGGCTGCAACTTTTCAAGCTCTATTAACGCCATCTACCTGTTACGATTATCCAAGTTTTTCATTCTTTACTTTCTTTCAACTGCATTCAACAGTTGTGGTCGTTGCTCTTTTCTTACCTTTAGTTCTTCAGTGGAGACCTAGGAAAGGTTCAGTTATTCGAGTCTGGCTTTGTGGTCTTCTATATGTTTTATTAGTAGGAGCCTTTGATTGGATAAGTGGGGCAAATTATGGGTTCTTTCGTAGCAAGGCAGAAGGGTCTTTAATGGACGTTTTACATGATTGGCCTTATTACATTTTTGAGATGGCGCTACTTGCTCTTCTTTTCTTTTTCATCTTGGCTTTGCCATTCATGAAAAAACGACACCAGGAAAGTAGCTCATAGATATTCTATTTATTGAAAAATCCCGATACCCGTTGAAGTAAATTAATCCCATTATTGATTAATGACTGGACAAAACCAGTGAGGCTAACTTCTTGCGAAACGATTATTAGTATTCCAGAGAGTATTATCAGATTGATAAAATAAATGAATACTAAAGAGAAAAATGTACCGTTTTGTTTAAGGTCTGGTTGGTTTTTGGTAATCATCCAGCTAGTAAAAGTTAAGTGAAAGCACCAAGTGATACCTACTGACATGTAAAGTACCCAAGACCAGCTGAAACCAATTCGTCCCCATAGAAGAACGTTCGGATGATAGTCAAATAAACCATCTACAAAAAAACCTATAATTCCAAAGATTCCTATTACTATTACTGAATAAAACGGGATAAAGTATGGAGAGAGGGAGATTATGACGTTATTCTTATTAGTTACAATATGACCGCCACCTGATTTAACCTTGAATTCGCTTATTTTACCTCCGCATAGTAAAACGAAAAAAGCATGTGTTAATTCGTGCCCTAGTACATATAGATATAATGGTCTGGGGAGGCCGATGAAATAGATTAGCCAAAGTAGGACGCCAATAAAAAAGAACCATATTTCAGCTGATCGTATCAATAATGTCTTTGCTGAAGTTTCACCAAAAGCGCTTAGGAAACTTTGAGTTGCGATAATGCAGCAAGGCAAAAGAAGAACTCCGACTCCTGACTTGAGCCAATTGAGAGGAATGTCTATTCCTCCGGAGTCAGGGCGTTGACTCATTTGATTTGTCGTTGATGATTGCAGCCGCGAATTGCGGTTTGGCGACCTTGGTGGCATCTGAGAGTCCGAGATTTTTAGACTCGGCTTACATATTTTTTTGTTCTCGAATCTACTTTTATTCGGTCTCCAGGTTTTACAAAAAGCGGAACTTGAATTTCAATTCCGGTTTCTAAAGTTGCTGGCTTTTGTGGATTGTTTGCAGTATCACCTTTGATCCCTTCTGAGGATTCTTTTACGGTTAACTCTACCTGAGGTGGTAAGTCAATAGTCAACGCATTGCCTTCAATGAATAGGACTTCAACTACAAGATTTTCAATTAGTAGATCCTTAGAGTCTTCGAGAAGTTCTGCTGTAAGCTCTATGGTATCATATGTTTCAGGGTTCATGAAAAAATATCCTGTGCCGTCCGTATAGCTGTATTCAAGTTTTTGTCTATCTACGGTAATGACATCAACTTTGTCAGAGGAGGCAAACCGAATAGTTTTTGTTTTGTTCGTTTGTAAGGATCGGCAATTTGCCAATATTATAGCATTCCCTTTTCCGGGAGTGCGGTGGTCCAAGTCCAGAACAATGAGTTTTTCACCACTGAACTCGATGCATTGGCCTTTTTTTATCTGAGTTGCAACTACTGCCATATGAAAAATTTTGGGTTATTAGTTTATATTATCAATTTAATTGTGAAGGCGAATGCTTCAATGAGAAAATGAGACACTTTAAATTAGTCTCATTCTGCTTAAGTCTTGAGAATCTACTAGGCCTATTGCATTTCCTTGCTCATCAGTCACTACAAGGTCATCAATTCTATTTGCACCGATTACCTGAATGACTTCTGCTGCTAAGCGATCTTCTCTGATTGTAATTGGGTCTTTAGTCATGAAATTTGCTACTTGTTCATCTAGAATGTTGGGATTTTTTTGAATTGATCTTACAAAGTCGCCTTGAGTTAAAATGCCAAGAAGTTCACTTTTTGTTCCAATGACTACAACTGCGCCGGATCGAAAATCTGTCATTTTTTTGATTGCATTTTTCAACATAGTGTCTGGAGGCACTGTGCAGAAATCTTCATCGGTGCGCATAATATCTGAGACCTTAGTAAGTAAAGTCCTGCCGAGAGAACCGCCAGGATGCAACTTTGCAAAGTCCTCTTTTACAAACCCTCTAGACTCCAGAAGAGTCATTGCTAAGGCGTCACCTAGAACTAACATCGAGGTTGTACTAGAGGTTGGGGCTAAGTTCATTGGGCAGGCTTCTCGTTCGACGCTGGTGTTAAGAATAATATCGCTATTTTTACCAAGCGATGATTTTGGTTTCCCTGTAATGCTAATTAAAGTAACTTTAAATCTTTTTAAGGAAGGTAGTATGTTGAGAATCTCTTGAGTTTCTCCACTATAACTTAGAGCAAGTACAGTATCTCCATCCGATAAGATTCCAATGTCACCGTGAAGGGCGTTTTGGGTATTAAGGACAACGCATGGGGCTCCGGTGCTATTAAGCGTTGCTCCAATTTTATGACCAATGTTATGAGACTTTCCAACTCCAATAACGACGATTTTATGACCAGAAGAAATAGTAGACTTTAATATTTCAATTGCTGAAGAGAAATTCTCGTCAATTCTCTCTAAGAGACTCTTAATTTCATCAATTTCAATTTGGATGAATCTTTTAGCTTGGGATAAGTGGTCCATTTTACTTCATCAGTTAGATGTATTTATAGACTCGAAATCAAAGATTTGCATTTAAAGCTGCAATATAAAATATCGTTTAATTACAGATAATCACAAAATATTAAGGGTTTCTTAGAAAATAGTAATACTTAACAAATAAGGATTCTCCCTTGATTGCTTAATAACTGCGGCTATAATTCCCGCCCTCCCATAATGTGTGGTGAGAATAAACCTTAATAATAAAACTTAAAAAACCTCTTAGGCACGTGGATCAGCATAAAAAGCTGAGCACTAGATAAAATTTATCTTTGTGTGCACAACCTGAGAAAAAATATATCATGGCAGATCTTATTGAAGAACTCGTAGAGGCTGGTGTTCATTACGGCCACCAAAGTCGTAAATGGAACCCCAAAATGAAACCATTTCTTCTCCAAAAGAGGAGTGGTGTTCACATAATTAACGTTGAGGAGACTGCTCTTCGATTAGAGGAAGCATCTGAGTTTTTGAGTAAGCTCGTTCTCGAAGGAGGCAAAGTACTTTTTGTTGGATGCAAGCGTCAGGCGCAAGAAGCGGTACGACAAGCGGCGGAAGCATGTGGTCAATATTATGTTAATCATCGCTGGCTTGGAGGGATGATGACAAATCTTTCTACTATCCGCAAAAGTGTCGATAGACTGGAGTACCTTGAAGGTCTTGAAAACTCTGTTGAGAAAAAGCTGATGAGTAAAAGTGAGCTCGCTTCATTGAACAGAGAGAGAGAAAAACTTCTTCGCAATTTGAGGGGTGTTAGAAATATGCATGAATTACCTCAGGCTGTTGTCATCGTTGATTCTGCTCGTGAACATATTGCAGTTAATGAGTCTCGACGTCTAAATATTCCAGTAGTTGCTATGATCGATTCAAATGCTGATCCTACGCACATCAAATATCCAATTCCTGCAAATGATGATGCTATCAGGTCAATTCGTATCGTGCTCCAAAATTTGATAGATCCCGTTATTGCTGCCACTGATGGTGGAAAGCTTGTTAAGAAAAAGAGACCAGATATAGATGCAGCATAAGCTGCAAATGGTTTACTCTATTAACATTAAATAAAAAATTAATTTACTAACCTTTAAATTATATAATCCCGATGGCTGAAATTACTGCTTCTCTAGTTAAAGAACTACGTGATAAAACGAATGCTGGCATGATGGAGTGTAAGAATGCACTTAAAGAGACTGGCGGGGACGTGGACGCTGCAATTAAATTTCTTAGAGAGCGAGGTGCCATTAAGGCTGCGAAAAAAGCTGACCGCGAAGCAAAAGAAGGCATTGTAGCTGCCAAAATTGATGTCGAAGCCAAGTCAGGTGTCTTAATTGAGGTGAATTGCGAGACAGACTTTGTTGCTAAGAATGATAATTTTAAGGATTTCGTTTCTGAGCTAACAGATGCAGTTGCTGGATCCGACGCCACCGATATTGATGCAGCAAATGCAGTTTCTAAGGGTGAAGCAAACATTGACGAATTTGTTAAGGCGAAAGTTATCGAGCTTGGAGAGAATCTTCAATTTCGCAGAATGGTAAGGTATGATGTTGAAGGTTCTGGGGTTGTTGCATCATATATTCATTTAGGAGGTAAGGTCGGTGTATTGGTTGAAGTTAATTGTACTAAGGATGAGACAGCCGCTTCTGAAGATTTCCGTGAACTAGTTAAGGACTTAACCTTGCACATAGCAGCAGCGTCTCCAGCAGGTATTGGTCGTGAGGAGATATCAGATGACCTCGTTGATGCTGAAAAAGACCTCTTCCGCAAGCAGATGGAAGATAGTGGGAAGCCACCTGAAATTATGGAAAAAATAATAGAAGGTAAGCTTGGGAAGTTTTACAGTACTGTATGTTTATTGGAGCAAGGGTTCATTAAGGATCCAGATAATACGATTTCTGATCTACTTAGCGCAAAAGGTAAAGTGCTAGATGATGAAATTTCAATTCGTCGATTTATCCGATACGGCGTAGGTGAATCTTAGAAAAATCTTCTTGCTGATAATATTGGTCTGGGGCTGCAAATTCTGTTAATGCAGTCTTCAAAGGTTTCTTCGTTACTTAAGATTCCTATCTCAACTCTCAAAAAGAAAATTGGCATGTTTTCATTTAAATCGACATCGGGAAATCTCACATAGTCCTTTTCTGTTGTAACTATCATATCCAGATCTCTGTTTAAACATTGGTCTATAAATTTTTGGATTTCTCTTTTCCTGTAACGATGGTGATCAGTATAACGACGAGTTAATTCAACGTTAGCTCCTAAATTCTTTAACCCATCTTCGAAGCTTTCTGGAACAGCAATACCGGAGACGGTGCCTATATCTTTACCCTCTAAGTGTTTGAGTGGTAACTTTTCACCGTTATAAATATTTTCTAAATACTTTGGTTTGTGTGCGCATTCGATAATTTCTGCAGTCCTATTATATTTTCTAATTCTTTTAATTAATTCTTCATTAGGATTGCCGTCACATTTTGTGATGAATATATAACTCGCTCTTTTAAGGTTCTTAGGGGGCTCTCTTAAAGTTCCTCGTGGCAATAGTTTTTCATTTCCGAATGGTGAATATTTATCTATCAGCACAACATCAAGTCTATGCTTTAGTCGCAAATATTGGAGGCCGTCATCAAGAAGCAAAGTGTCAACGTCAAATTCTTTAATAGCATGTAAGCCAGCCTTAACTCGATCTTTATCGACGACTATGGCTACTCCGTCAAGATTCGTTGCAAGCATGTAAGGTTCATCCCCAGCTGTTTCTGAATCTAGAAATACGTCCTTTCCATCAGTAACTACTCTTGGAGGTTCTTGACTGATTGGGTTTCCTTGTATCTTACTTTTGATTTTTGTCTTTAGTGACGGTTTAGCACTCTTATAACCTCGGCTCAGTATGGCGACTCGTCTTCCTCCGGCAGTAAGTGCCTTGGCAAATTTTTCAACTATTGGTGTCTTACCAGTACCCCCAACCGTGAGGTTTCCAATACTTACGACAAGGCATCCTAAATTGTGTTCTCTCTTAATTCGGCTCTTATACAACCACAGACGTAAGCTCACCAGGAACCTATACATAATTGACATTATTGAGAGTAATAAGCGTATGACGCTTGCACGGAATCCCTTACGTCTGTTTAGGATAACGTCTATCGCAAATTGTTCTAGTTCTTCGAGGCTTTCTTTCATTGGGTTTTACTACCCTTTAATGATCTTTCTTTTTACATATTAAGCTAAAGCTTGCCACTTCGCCATGAATCTATTACCAAATGAATATGGATAGACCTGATTCAAGAACAATTGATGAACTTAGAACCGTAAGTTTTTTACCCAATATAGCTGCTAACTCTACCGGTTCCGTACTAGTTAGTTTTGGAAAAACTAGGGTAATTTGTTCTGCGATTATTCAGCCTGGAGTGCCACGTTGGATGAAAGAGCAGGGCGTTGAAGGAGGGTGGTTGACTGCAGAGTATTCAATGCTTCCCTACTCTACTGGGGGCGGACGTAAACCAAGAGATGTGATGAAGGGTAAACTGGATGGTAGAAGTTCAGAGATTCAACGCTTGATTGGGCGTTCTCTTCGGGCCGTTGTTGACCTTAAACTTCTTGGAGCAAATACTTTATGGGTAGATTGTGATGTATTAGAGGCTGACGGGGGTACTCGAACGGCTTCAATTACTGGATCATCCGTAGCCTGTGCTATTGCCTTTGATAACTTAATTGCAAAAGGAACCTTAAAAAGCTCACCGCTTAAACAACACGTTTCTGCTGTCAGTTGTGGTATATACAAGAATACGCCCATTTTAGACCTATGTTATATAGAAGATCGCGACGCTACTGTAGACTTTAATATTGTGATGACGGAATCTATGGATTTTGTTGAGCTGCAAGGCTCTGGGGAAGAAGCTTCATTTACCAACGAAGAAATGGAATCAATGCTAAGTCTTGGTAAAAAAGGGATTACCGAAATTGCTGAATTACAAAAACAGACAGTTATTTCTGCGAAAGAGGAAATGGAGAAGGATGCTGCCAAGAAATTAGCGGATCATTTCAATTAGTGGAAATTTTCAAATGTTGAAGAGGTTCAGTTAGATATGATATCTGCTGAATTAAGGATAAGCATTCGTTGGGTCTTAAAATATGGATATTGATATAGATAAGATTTGTGAGGTGGCGAGAGATGCAGGCTCGTGCATTATGGATATCTATAACTCAGATTTTGATGTGACTTATAAGTCTGATCATTCGCCTCTGACTGAGGCAGATCGTGCAGCTAATTTACAAATCATGAATTTCCTTGAAGCAAATTATCCTAATATTCCCATTATTTCTGAAGAGAATAAGGAAGTTGCTTACAAAGATAGATCGGATTGGGATGAATTTTGGTTAGTTGATCCGTTGGATGGAACAAAAGAATTCATTAAAAGAAACGGTGAATTCACAGTTAATATTGCGCTTATTCGGAAAGGTGATCCCGTTCTTGGAGTAGTCTACCAACCGGCTAAAGATATTTTGTACTTTGCGGAGCGAGGTTCGGGATCGTTTAAAAAAAGCGCAGCTAGTGAGCCTGTAAAAATTTCAAATGATGTACATTATATGGACTTAAATGAGGTAAAAGTAGTAGCTAGTCGATCTCACCTTACTGAAGAGGTTAATGAATTCGTTCAAGGTCTTGAACGAATTGGCAAGAAAGTGAATATGGTATCTGTGGGCAGTTCTTTAAAACTTTGCCTTGTTGCAGAAGGAGCTGCGAATGTTTATCCAAGATTTGGCCCAACAATGGAATGGGACACTGGAGCAGCTCAAGCTGTTGTAATGGAGTCTGGAAGAAGAGTTATTAATCGCGAAACAAATGATATTCTCAAATATAACAAATTTTCATTAAGGAATCCATGGTTTATAGTGGAGTAATATTGGAGTGCATAATTATTAGATAAGATGGTAAATTTGTAATCAATGCGAATTATAGTCATAGGTTCTGGGTTTGTAGGAGAGGCATTCTCTTTATTGATGGAAGGTCGAGGCAATGAAGTTTTTCGAATTTCCAAAAGTGGTTCAGGGAAGTCTATTGGTATGGATGTTTCAGATTTAACATCTGTGCAATTAACTAAAGAAAAAATAGGAGAAGTCGATGCCGTTATTCATTGTGCGAGTTCAGGTAGTCGAGGTCAGAATAGAAAGCAAAGATATCAAAAAGTTTATGTGGACGGATGCAGGAACTTGTCTGAAATATTTTCTCAATCGATGATTGTTTTTGCTAGTAGTTCCAGTGTGTACGGACAGAATGATGGATCCTTAGTCGATGAGAATTCCAAAACAGAACCTGCATCTAGTACTGGAAAATTATTACTTGAAGCAGAGAAAATTGCTTTAAATTCCAATGGTTCAGTAGCACGGCTTTCAGGTATATATGGTCCTAATCGATCATACTTGCTCAAGAGGTATCTTGAAGGTGACGCCAGAATTGATGGATTTTCTCCAGATGCAGATGGTAGATGGATTAATCAAATTCACAGAGATGACGCAGCTCATGGCATTGCCCATATTATTGAAAAAAAATTAACCCATCAAATTTTTAATGTCTCTGATGATCAACCTCTTTTGCAGAGGCCTTGCTATGAGGAATTTGATCGAAGATTTAAGAATGGGATTCCCGAAGTTTGTGAACCTGAAAAAGGTAAAGTTCGGGGATGGTCTCACAAGAGGGTGTCCAATTTAAAAATAAGGGAATCTGGCTGGACACCTACATATCCGAATTATTTTGATGCTCTTGATAGCGATTCCAGAATACTGCCTTCTATAATACAGGGTAAATAATGATTTAGGCTAGTATAGGTTTAATCACATTAGCTGGTTTTACTCCTGTGAGTCGGAAGTCTAGTCCTTGAAATTGGTAACTAAATTTTCTATAATCAATTCCAAATAGGTGCAGTAATGTTGCGTGTAGATCGCGAACATTAACAATGTCTGTTACTGAGTTATATCCCAGTTCATCAGTAGCTCCGTGACTTACGCCTCCTTTGATTCCTCCCCCAGCCATCCATAAAGAAAAACCTTTGATATGGTGGTCTCTACCATTTCCCTGAGCCATTGGCGTTCTGCCAAATTCGCCTCCCCATATGACAAGGGTATCGTCTAGCATGCCTCTTTCTTTGAGATCCTTTATTAGAGCAGCGCTTCCTTTGTCTACAAGTCCAGCAGTGTTTTTTGATGCGTTTTTGATTCCGCCATGATGATCCCAACCGCGGTGATAGAGTTGAATGAATCTTACGCCCCTTTCAGCAAGTCTTCTTGCTAATAGGCAATTTGATGCAAATGAACCGTCTCCTGGCTTTGCTCCATACATATCCAACACATGTTGGGGTTCCTTAGATACATCCATTAGCCCAGGGACCGATGCTTGCATTTTAAAAGCGAGTTCGTATTGAGCTATCCTTGCAGAGATTTCTGGATCAGCGACTTGATCATTATGAATACTATTGAGAGCGTTTACAGAGTCTACAACGGTTCTTTGATCTTGCCTATTAACACCCTTTGGATTTGAAACATAAAGAACTGGGTCTCCTTTGGAGTGGAAGGGGACTCCCTGAAAACGACTTGGTAGAAAGCCGCTATGCCATTGTCTTGCAGCAATGGGCTGGTTTTGTCCTCCTCCCACAGATGTGAGTACCACATAACCTGGAAGGTTTTCTGTCTCAGCTCCAAGTCCATAAAGTAGCCATGAACCCATGGAAGGTCTTCCAGAAATTTGAGTTCCTGTATTCATGAATGTATGCGCTGGATCATGATTGATTTGCTCAGTAACCATTGAGCGAACAACCGCAATGTCGTCAGCCACAGAGCCTATTTCAGGAAATATTGACGATATATACTGACCGGATTTCCCGTAATTCTTAAACTCATGTTGAGGGCCTAAGCAGGTAAGGTTTTTATTGCCTTGCAATTGGGCAATAGGTTGTCCTTTAGTGAAGGATTGTGGCATTGGCTTACCATTCATTTTGGCAAGTTCAGGTTTATAATCCAGAGTTTCCAGATGAGAAGGACCACCAGCCATACATAAATGAATGACTCGTTTTGCTTTAATTGGCAGATGGGGCTTTTGAATGACGCCAGTCCATTTATCTGATGGTTTGTTTTCTGCTCTTATTTCGTCGTTTAGCATAGATGCCAAAGCAACTGAGCCAATGCCGGCTCCAGATCGGTTAAGGAATGATCGACGATTGATTTGAAAGTCAATGTTATTCATTTTAGTGTCTTGT
>Ga0163111_10002314_pt1 | contig 12041 bp, 7 predicted proteins | sample CRUFie1St18metaG_FD_109645 | JGI IMG/M metagenome (GOLD analysis project Ga0163111, IMG submission 109645) | Marine microbial communities from the Costa Rica Dome - CRUD Field 142mm St18 metaG | ecosystem: Environmental > Aquatic > Marine > Oceanic > Photic zone | place: Costa Rica: the Eastern... | reverse complement strand
GTCATTCGCAACTGTAAAGTCATCACCTTCAGCTTGTGTGATAGTTGTATTAGCTATTACGAAGTGACCTCCTAATTCTTCTACTGCGTCTTTACCATGGCCATCTTTTGGTGAGATGATAATTCTTACATCACCACCTGTACCTGAACCAATGTTTGCAGAGCTTGATAAACCTGTGTCTGAAAATAAATTTGTTAAAGAAACTTTTCCAAAAGTATAACCAGAACCACCTGCGTGTATTGTTGTATCTGTACCAGCAGTTAATCCAAAACTTGCGATTGAACCACCTGATACTGTAATTCTTATAATTGCACCACTTGATGTTCCTTGATTTGCACCGTCACCAAACACAGGTGCGTAGTATGTTCCGTTTGTGTAACCTGAACCTGCAGTCACTTTAACTGATTCTATTTTACCATCTGTTGCAGCTGCAGCCACAGTAGTGTCTGTAGATACAGGTATGTAATCTGTTGTAATAAATTTAACTGCTTCAGATGCTGTGATTGTGTACATGTATTTTAAAATATATCCACCAGAAGCGAAAGGTGATGTACTTGTAGATGTAGGTTCTGAACCAGAAAATGCACTACCACCATTGTTATCTAATACTTTATAAACATCTTTGTTTGAAGTCATAAAGTAAAAGTTAGAACCATATAAAGAGGATGCACCAGATGCCGTAGTATTTGAAGATGTTACTCTGTCATCATACATATCAAATACTGTACTGTTTGCCCAATTAACTCTAGGAAGCGCAAAAGAGATATCTGAACTTGTAATTTTTTTAGCACCTAACATAGAATCCCATGAATAGAATTCGTTAGAAACTGCATCTGCTGGAGTTGGCGGAGCTGTATCTGAACCACCTGAAGTACCAGTTGTAAATGGCATTGATTTGCCTAAGAATAAGTAATAAGTTGATGAACCAGTTTCAGAGAATGACTCGTGAAACTGATTAGCATTGTGTTGTCTAAATTTTTCTGTTATAATTGCTGTCATTGATATACGCTTCCTTTTGTATTTATATTATTTATACGATATTACGCACTCCTTATTTCAATAACTGAAGATTTAACTACTGCTCGACTTCCTAATTGTACAACTCTTTGAGGTATGTCTTCAGTTAATATTGATGGCCCACTAGAAAATCTTAAACTTGCATGTGGTAATTGACCCTCACTTGCAAATATATTAGAGTCTTCTAATAAAATATGTTCTACAGTGGCTTCTGCATCATCAACATCTCTTTCTGATAATACTTTAAACCCTGCATCTGTACCAGAACCATCCGTACCATCTAATACTAAACTATCTGTTGCGACTTCTTGAGCTGCATCCTCAAGTAAAAATGCATCGGCAAAATTCTTTTGTGTAGTTTTTTCTAATCTTGATTTAGCACCTGGTACCATTGTGTCATCTTCCATAAGTAAAAACTGTTGATTAGAGTTTGTAGAAAAGTCCTCTGCAATAATGACACCATCCTCTTCGAGAATAAATCTCTCATCACCAGAACCTGTTTTTTCCGATATGACAAAATCATCTACATCAACTACTTGACCAGTTAAAGGTCCACTTGTTATTAAGTGTCCGTCTAGTTTTATGAAACCATCTATCTCTAATTTTATACCATCAAAGTCTGGCGCTCCAGCATTATTAATATCTGAAGTACCATTATCTAATCCTCTGTTTACTAATAATTCATCTGATACTATGCTATCTTCAAATATAATGAAACCAGAATTATCTTCTAATTCTAAAGGCGACACAGCATCTAATTCTAATATTACTTTATTACTAAATCTTAAACCTTGTACATCTATCATATCACTAGATTGACCTAATAAAATTCTATCTGGTCTAACTATATCAACAATTCTTAACTCTTCAAATTCAGATAAAGGAATTGAGTCATTTGTTTTTTGTGAGTCTTCAAGTATCATTTTATCATTAACTGAAGATACTTGAGCACTATCAAAACTAAATGATGAGTCTTCCATTGTCAATCTAAATGTATCTGGTGCCACAGATTCTTCTAGTAAAATATTGTCACCTGCGTCTGTTCCACTAGCTGCAGTTGCATTTAATACAAAGAAAGCAATTGATGGTAATGGGTCTATACCATCTAATCTTAATACATCAGTTTCAGAACCTTCTAATTGTATTCCCTCACTATCAGGGAATATACCGCCTCCACCAACTGCACCACTAACTGTTCTCATAAAGTTTTGTGGAGCTCTTGGTGTTGCTTTAGATTGAATAATTTTTGAGAATAAAGGTATAAAGTTTGTTTGTGATAATTCGCTAGGTGCTAGAGAAGTTTCTGCCATTACTCTTCCACCTGCACCAAACTGATCTAATGTTGCATCTTCAAATATAAAAGCATCACCAGCATTTTGTTCTGTTTCATTAAGTAGATTACTACCAGTTTCTAATAATACATTATCACCTGCATCGGTAGATGAACCATCGGTGCCATCTAAAAGAGTTGCAGATGTGGCTGTACCATCTATTACAATCTTATCATTTCTATGACCTAATCTACTTGATACTTGTACGGCCGTTGATGTTCTTCTAAACTTCTCATCAAACAATGCTTTAAGAACAGAACCAAGAATAGGTGAGAACTCTGAACCACCAGATGCCGTAATAGCATTTGATAGGAAAGTTGCAATACTAACTTTACCAAAAGGTGCAAACCCTGCTGGGTGTACTGCTCTTCTTAATTCGTTAATGTATGTAGCAATTGATTGGCCGACTTGAACCTCGTAAGAAAACTGTTGATAGTAGTAGGAGTCTTGAACACGAATCAAGTCCTCGCCAATCAATGATTCAATATTTGCATACTTACCATCGGTAATTTGTTTTACTCCAGCATCTACTGTACCAGTAGCAATGTCTGCTAATAAAACTGTACCTGAACCACTTGCAGTTGATATTGTAACAGCTGCATCTTCAGAGAAATCTATACTCTCTTGTAGAATTAAACTATCGGCTGCATTTTTAGATGATGCGTTTGTGCCATCTAAAACTATAAAGTCTGCAGCTTCTGTGTCTGTTTCAGATAATATTTTTCCACCGTCTAGACTAGCTTCCAAAGTTATTAAATTACCAAAATCTTCGTTCTTTAATTTATTACCATCTTCATCTAATAAAAATGCTGTACCTATTTCAGATAAACTATCAATAAGTATTTTACTTCCAGCATCCGTTACCAATCCCTCTTGAGATTGTTCAGTTATAAAAACACCAGAGTTATCTTCTAGTGCTATTGCTAACAAAGGATTAGCACCATTAACAGGTTCTGCTAATATTTTAAATATATTTGAACTTGTACCATCTAATAATAAATCTTCTTGATTATCTTTTACAAAACTTTGTGGTGTGTTAGTTTCTATAACTCCACCCATGCCAGAGTGATTAACACAATAATAATAAAGGGTTGGAGCATTTTCTGCTATTTCAATCTGTATAAAAGCACCTTCTTGACCAGATGATATTGTTATATCATTTCTAGTTACTCCTACAGTATATTCAACACCAGATGCGTGAGTACCATTTGGTGTTGTAGAAAATCTTAGTTGATGATTATTTGTTGAAACCTCATTATATAAAGAACTATCTGATAGATCGAAACGATATATATTACCTTCTACTAATTTTAAACTTTTCTGCTTTACGTTATCTATCAAATAAACATTAGCAGTATCGGCATCGTTTCTAACTACTTTAACTTTTACATCTATAAATCTTTTTGCTGGTGTGCTTATAGATGTTCCGTTTAAAATAATGTTATCTTCTGGTTGGCCAATAATATCTTGAGTATCTTCCATGAGGATATTATGACCAGCAAGTCCTCTAGTATTTTCTTCAACAAAAGGTGCATTGTAAGCTGTTGATTGTTCATGTCTTATTTTTACAATATCCTCTAAAGTAATATCTAATTGTTGAGTAGTAGGGTTCCAAGATTTAACTGTACCTGTATGAGTAGTAAGAGCTTCATCTACAGTAAAAGTACCTGTAACATCTTTTAAAACAAAGTGAGCTCTGAAACGCATGTCTGGTAAATCAGACGAGTCATAATCAAAACCAGAGTCATTTATTTTTAATGATTCAACAGCACCAATATCTTTTGTAAGTGCTAAAACTTTTGCATCTGAACCACTAGCAGTTTCAAAGGAAATAGTAGGAAGAGTTTTATAACCTTGACCTTTGTCATTTAAAAATATTTTATTAATAGATGATGCTATACTATTCTCAAAAGTACCTGGTTCTAAAAAGATTTGATCGTTATCATCACCAAAGGTATCTAAAGTATTTTGTGTTTCATCTGTAATAATTCTATCACCTGCATCAGCTCCACCTGCAGTTGTTCTATCTAAAATAATTTTATCATTTTCTACAACGGGGTAAGAAACTTGAGTGTCACCCTCATATGTTGTTGATGGCGGATCAGCAACTCCATAGTTTCTTTCTGTATCTGGCATGTAAAAAACTTTGCCAGGAAATTCTAAAAATCTAAACGGGTTAGAGTTATCTGTGCCTCCAGCCGCAGCCGCAGTTAAAAATAATGGAAAGTAATAACCTTTCTTTCCACCACCAAGTTGTTGTTCACCATCAACAACAGTTTCACCAGTGGCAAGAATATAATAAGGACCATTACTCTCTTCGTTAGATTCTAATTGTATATTAAATTCTTCAGAGCTTTGTGTTGTTCCTACTTCTCTTAATAGTTTACCTGATGTTGTATCTGTGGCAGTTTCTAATTCTATACCACCACCAAGTATTGATATGATACCTTCGGCTGCATTAATACCACCACCTGTAGAAAAAATTGCTTTCTCACCAAGTCTATAACCAGTACCTGCTGTTTGAATAAATGTATCTGATACTGAACCTGATTTTAAACTGTTAACTAATACATCTGCAAAACCATTTCCTTTGTCAGTATCAATAACAGTTGCTTCAGACTCCGAGTGTAGAATACCATCATTAGTTAAGTTTGTTGTATTAACAATTGTTTTAACAACAAATTCTATTTCAAGATCAACTAGATTTGATATACAAGTTATTGTTTCACCTGTTTCAAAAGTAGCACCTTGAGACTCATCTTCTAAAGCAAATTCTATTACAGAGGTTGTACCTTGTTGGAATGTAGATGCTGACGCAACAACAGCTGTCGCACCAGAAGTTTGACCAGTGATTACTTTATTAACAGCTTCTTGACCTGTTGCGTTACCTGATGATGCAACTCTAATTAAAGTTTGATTACGCCAATTACCATCTGATACTCGTAACATGTTTTCATTAGGATAAAATATTTCAGAGTTTTCATTAAGTAATATTTTCATAAAGGTCTTATGACCTTCTTTAGTTCCTTTTGCTGAATATAAGTCTCTAATATTTTTTACTAATTTTCTTTTAGATACTTCAGTCGCTAAACTATTTGGAATAGTCGCCATAAATGATTCTCTAACTTGGTCAAAGAATTCAAATAAAGTATTGTCTGTATCTGCGTAATCTAAAAGTTGTTGAATGTTTTGTACAGGGTTTGCTTTGTAAGTAACAATCTTGGCTTCTGCACCAGATGTTAGACCAGTGATTGTTTCACCGATTTGAAATCTTTGGTTGGCCGTAGTATATAAAGAAACATTTCTAACATCCTCAACAATTACTTTTGCCTCTGCACCTGATGTTTGACCTTTTACAGTTTCACCTGCTGTATATTCTGTACTGTCTTCTAAAACTATTCTATCAACAGCCGCACCAAGTATTCCATTTTCAGATAATAGATATTGTTTTGTTTCAGGTTCTAGAATTACATAGTTTGTAGAAAAGTCTAAAGTTATTTTAGCAGACTCTAAAAATGTAAAGTAGTCTTCAACAAAATCTTTGAAGACAGTATGATCTGCTCTTACAAAGTCAGGTAATTGACTTTCTATTTGTTGGGAAACTTTGTTTATTAGTTTTGGGTCATTAGACATAGCAACTCATTCTAGTACGAACTACCTGAACTACCAGAGTTTGAGCTTGACGATGTTGTAGTGCTACCCGTTGTTGTGGTTGTAGTTGTTGTTGTCGTACCAGAACCTGATACATTGAAAGATGTACCAGAAGTAGCAGCGCTATCGATTTGACCTGTTATGGTAGTGTTAGTAAAGTCTATTTCTAATAATTGATTTCTTACAGGCACAATATCATTTGATGCTGGTGTAATAATTAATCTAATTGAAGTTGATGCAACATCATCAACATTTGAGATAGCAGTAATATTAATATTGTTAATAGATATGTAACCAGAAGTATAATCTATTGTTCCAGCTTCATTATCAGCATAAGATCGAGTAGTGCCAATCAATGCAAATCTTCGAAGGTTACCATTACCATCATCATCAAAAAAATATTCTGTGGTTGTATCTGTACCAACTTTAAAACCAGAAGAAGATAACACACCACCAGTTGCTTTTAGATAACCGTCCTCTGGGTGAAACATTGCATTGTTAAATGCTACATTGTAAGATTTAGTTGTACCCATGTCTGGTGTAAAATCTTTAGATAGTTTTACAGTGGTCGTATTATTTAAAATTGCTGGGTCTGACTCATCAATTAATTTAGAAACTGCTGATGCTCTATATTGACCATTAAAAGTTTGTAGAGTAGAAGAGTTGTAAGTAGTCAATGTTGTATTTACAGCACTTACTAAATCTGTATTTAATTTAGTAGTCGCTGATGAGTCGTAATTAAATGTAGTAGTTAATCTTAATTTAGTTGTCTCTGGGTCAACAATAACAGGTGTGATTGATGCAACCGTGTATGGTGCCAAGTCAGTAATCAATTGTGTTTTTTGTGCTGATGTTAAGTTGGCACCAGTAGTAGATTTTACAGAGATAAAAACTTTACCATACTCTGGTGTTGAAGTTACACCAGTTGATGAATTGAACGAACCAAGTTCTCCACCAAATACTGAAACGGCTTGTGTTTGTGCAAATAATCTTTTTACATAAACTTCATAGTCACCTGTGGTTACACATCTACCTTGTGATGCATAATCTAAAGGTGCATTTAATTTTATTGAATTAATTGTTTCTGGTTCTGCTCCACCAGTAGCTCTTTCAACAGTTGTCAAAGTAATATCAGTTACACCATCAATGGCAGATGGTGGCGTAAATATAAAAGCACCATTTGCATCTGATTTATTTGTTACAACATATTGTAGTATAACTATGTTACCATCATCAACAGCTTTAGAAACAACATCATCGCCAAAGTAAACTTCGTGTCTTCCGTTTTCTATTTCTTGTAAGTAGTAAACAGTAGAGTCAGAAGCAAGTTGAGTTATGTCTGTTGCTTTCGTATAAGTTGTGGTTGTTGTATCAGTAGTAGAGTTTTGTACTTTAACTGTTAGTGTAGAGGTATCGGCTCTGTTATCTCTTAAAATAAATTTTTGTTCTAGGTCCGAAGTGTTTACTGTATATCTTGAAGTAACATAAGTACCTTCATAAACTTTTTGTGAATCAAAGTTTACAGAGTTTCCAAACTTAGCACCAGTCACATCAGCAATAGTAACAAATTGATAGTTAACACCATCAAGTGTAGTAGTAAATGCTGTACCTGCTGGCATTGTTTTAGATGTTGAGTCTGTTTTGAGAGAAACATTTATGATTGCCATCGGTGATGTTGCTGATCTGATTTCGTATCCTAGAGTTTTTGCATGTGATACAGCTGATGATCTCAATGATGCTGTATCTAAAAACATTTCGTTGGCCAACATGTTTGCGTTGAAACCTAGATAGTGTGTGTTGTAAGCAAGTGTATCTAATAGAACATCGATACCAGAACCATCGAAGTCATAGTCCTTAAATTCTTCTTGAGCTTTTAAATATATTTTTAAGTTTGCTTTGATTTGGTCAAAGTCTAATTCTGTAACTCTTAAATTTCTTTTCTTTGTAGTCGTTGCCATTATCGTATTCTCTCTAGCATGATTGATATATCAACTAACTCAGTCGGTGCATTAACAACAAAGAAAGAAACTTGTACCTCGTAAGCATTCCTATCCATGTTTGGTATAGCTCTAACTGATTGCAATCTTGCTCTTGGTTCAAAGTTATTAATTACATCTTCAACTTTTCTTGCAATAATATTAGCTACAATAGGAGTCATGTTTTCAAATAACATATCTCTCACTCCACCATGTATTTCAGGGTGAAATGGTTTCTCGTATTCGTTAAGTAAAACTAGATTTCTGATTGATCTTTTGACCGCTTGTATATCTTCAACTCTAGACACATCTGAATCTGTTCCTCTTTTTCCAAAGAACAAATCTAAATCACGATATATCCTAGCAGATTTATTGCTAGAGTTTGTTAATTGAGCGTCATTGCCCAATCTGCCTGGTCTTGATGCCATCGAAAAAATCTCCTACTACTTTTATTATTTATACAAAAGTTAAGAGATTAGTCGCCAATGATTACTGATTTAGAAGCAGTTTCTATTTTGTTTGAACCATCAGAACCTGAGATTCCAGCAGGGTCATCGCCAGTATCTACTGTATCATCTAGACGAGCTGCACCTTTAGTTCCGCTATTAAGATTAATTGTATTTGCATCCATAGTAGCATCACCCGTCACGTTTTGATCGTATGTTCCTTTGATATTCTCTACCACGTTACCATCGACTTGTATATTCCAATTACCTTTAACATAAGTATTGCAATTAGAATCTATTGTAAGATTTACATCACCTTTAACATTTACAAACTCTTTGCCCGCAACTATTTGATAGTTGTCGCCAACTATTCTTGTAACTTTATTTCCGTCTGCGTCTATCTCGTAGAAAGTACCTTTTCTATGATACTCATGAATTCTTTCTGTACCAACAGAGTCATCATATTCTTTTATGTGACCAGATGATGTTTCTCTTACATTGTTATTAGGATATATGGCTGCGTAAGTAGATGCTGGTTCATCAAAAGTCTCATCGGAATTGGCGATTGGTATTGTTTTGCTTCGGCTTTCTTCCTTAGTTGTTAATACTGTATGCGATAAATCTGTTTCATTTCTTGCAAGTCTATTAACATCACTCTCAATAAATTGTGGGTCTGTCGTAAAGTCTTGGTCATCTTTGTTTGTACCATGACCAGAACTAGAATTTTTCTTTTCGGGGTAAACATCATTAGGGTCTGAGTAACCAAATCGATTATCTTTGTAAGAAGGTTTGCCTTTGAGTGTTCCCATGACCACTGGGTTCTGCATCTCGTTTGCATCCATAAAGAAACCAACAACCCAAGTGCCATTCAGTATCGTATTGAACTGTCCGACCCCTTGCATTGATGTATCATTTGTGGGACTCATCACGGTCGCCCAGGGTAAACTGTCTGTAGGAATATCTGCTAGGTCTTTTGTATGAAAACCATACACTCTTACCTTGACTCTTCCTAGTTTGTCGGGGTCGTTGTTGTCTTCTACAACTCCCACAAACCATTTAAAGCCATCTAGACCCATGAAGTGCTGAGGATTTTTTGCCATTATGTGTATATTTAGTACACTAACACATAATATTTTATGCCAAGCTCCTTGACAATTTCAAGTATATCAAGCAAATTCTCTTGCTTGAAATCGTGTGTGATATAATTCTGTGGCGTTTTATAGAGTATTATTCTCACGATCTCGCCATTGTTTTCTTAATGTGATGTAGTACTCGTCTTGCGTACATAAATCTCTGAAGAGTTTGAAACGCTTCGCCGCTTTTGCTTTTTCACTCGTTGCCCAATCATTTTCTTGCGGTAATACTTTACCATTTTTGTATTTCTTGCCATCTTTGTGATTTGCATACCTCCTTGCTCTTGTAAAACCCATCTCTAAAAACTTTCTACACATATCCATACCGACAAAATCTTTCTCTAATCTGTAGTCAAGATACATATCAAATATTTTTTGAGACGAAACTTCGGCTTCTTTGAGTGTTTTAAATCGCCAATGTTTACAAATATTCTCTGTATAGGGTCGAACCAAGAGTACTCCTTGTTCGCCACGACCAATTCTATATCGTCTATCGTTTGGTCTAAACAATGTGTTCTTGTAATCAAAATCGTAATTAAATTCTTTCATTATCTCTTTCGTTTATTAAAAAAATTGATTATCTCGCTCTCTTTTGTGACTTCCCAACTATGATATATGTTTCCAGCGACCATTAATCTCTCTGTCTCGCTCTCTATGATGGGTACCTCGTGTTGTACATGACCAGGAAATACGATCAGATCACCACGTTTCGGCCAAATTTTTTTATTCGCTGTGGGAAAAATCAATGGTGAACTGTCTTTTGTATCCGTTAGATAGTAACCAAATGCGTAGGTGTACGGCCAATGACTATGACGTTTGGTGGATTTTCCCTTGTTATAGACGATACCCCAAGACTCTCCGACAATTAGATTCGAATTAAATAATCTCTGACTTAGATGTTTAGCCACACGACAGGCGATACCTCCAATGAGACGAAAACTCTCGTGTTCCTCATGCATACGCCAATCCGTCATGTAGGATTTGACATTACTTGTCATCACGACCCCGACATTCTCCCTTGTCGCTAACTCTAGATCAATATGTGCATTGACGGTCTGACCTGTGTGTCTCTTGATATCGATACTTTCCATCTCGGATAAGACATTCGTATGTGAAAATGGATAGGTCTCTGTGACCTCTATGATATTATTCGAATTAAAATCTGATAGTTTCATCCGCCGCCCTAAACATTCGAGTCCGATAAAACGCTTCGTTGCTCATCAAATCCGTTGCGTGTGACTATATAGGATACATCATCGAGAACCAACACATCGCCCATCTGAGTCGATCTCGCATGAGTGACAATCGCATCGACCATCGATCCCTGATACCATGCGTTGTCTATATGTGTGGATAACATGTACGCTTTGGAAAGTGCGTCATTCGTATTCAGAGTATCCGATACATATACGCTTGCGACATGCGTAAATTTGTGACTATGCTCATCGTAGTGTCCGTGGTACACCTCGACCTTTTTAGTGTTAGTATATTTTGTATAGTTTTGTTCTAGTGTTGACATTCTGTATAAATCTTGTATTCACATTGCTGTAAAGAGTAATCATCGACACCTTGCCAAATTACATAAGGGCATCGTTGAGTTAGGCCCAGACAAGGCGAACACCCCTATCTGCATACACATAGGATAGTCTAGAGTGCTTTAGACACATCCGCTTTTTGTGTGTGTATTCATTGCTATGTCATATGCTGATTCCTCTCTCATTCATATGATTATACTATCAGATACGGACCGCTTTGTCAAGGCATTTAAGTGGTTGATTTATCGCTAGATTCAAGGGGGGTGGGGGTAGAGAACAAATAGAGAACATTAGGATACCTTAGAAACTATATATTGCATTTATAGATTACACACGACCTAGTTGTAAAGGCGGAATGGGGTGATTCTCTGAGTCGAACTCCTAAGGGTTGCCGAGGCCCCTACTTCCACCCCACACTCAATACTTGAGAACTTTCACCCAGAACAGGTTATGTGGGCCACAACATCCTTAAAGGAGCCTCGGCGTTAGATACTCGGCGCTTCTCATATCTAATCTATAACAGATGATTTCATTTCACTACCGAATATCAAAGCTCATTCTACCACAATGGAATATGTTTGTCAAGGGTTAATTTGGTGGACGCAAGAGATATCTCCGAGAATACTCTGAGCTATAGATACTATTACCCAGCACCCTCATAGTGATTATACCAAGGTTTACATACTTTGTCAAGGGCAAAGCTGTCGCAGGCCGTGTGTGTGTTCCTCTGAGTCTCTCTGAAAATTGCCGATAGGCCGCAGGATTTAAACACAAAGACCCTATATTCTTTCGAGCCTTTTTATGCTTCTTCCGATTATGTGTATTTGTGATTGTTTCTATGCGTCCAAGAGAGGAATTGCATCTTGGTCTTGCATCTCATATAGAATCTTGTGATATCCCTCTTGAGTGGTAGTGTGTATGGTGTGTTTCTCTGTCTATTTCTTGCCATGTC
>Ga0163111_10002313_pt1 | contig 12044 bp, 10 predicted proteins | sample CRUFie1St18metaG_FD_109645 | JGI IMG/M metagenome (GOLD analysis project Ga0163111, IMG submission 109645) | Marine microbial communities from the Costa Rica Dome - CRUD Field 142mm St18 metaG | ecosystem: Environmental > Aquatic > Marine > Oceanic > Photic zone | place: Costa Rica: the Eastern... | reverse complement strand
GACGCCCAGCGAAAGCAGCAGAAGCGGCCAGCCGACAATCTCCCAGTCGAGCCCGAGTAGGAAGATAAGACTGACGACCACCGCGATGGCGCCGAACTTGCGTCCTTCGGGATGAATCGGGGGCCACGACCAACGCACATCGCCGCGGCCACGATTATCGAGGAGGTCACCTGCCATTGCAGACACCTAGTGGGTGCGCTGCCGCCTCACAAGGTATCACGCGACCTTGCGCACGAAGACTGCACCGGCCGAATAACCGGCACCGAAGCTGCAGATCAGCCCCGTATCGCCATCGGCAAGATCGCGATTGTGCTTGTGAAAAGCAATGATCGATCCCGCGCTGGACGTGTTAGCATAGGTGTCGAGCACGGTCGGGCTTTCGTCTGCGCTGGCCTCATGGCCGAGCACTTTCTGGGCGATCAGCCGGTTCATGCCCGCATTCGCCTGGTGCAGCCATAACCGCCGCAATGCCTGCGGGTCGATACCCAGCCGCTCGGCTTCGGTCACGATCATTTCGGCGACCATCGGCACCACTTCCTTGAAGACCTTGCGGCCTTCTTGGACGAACAGCTTGTCGGCTTTGCCCTCGCCTTCGGGCGAGGCGCGGTTGAGGAAACCGAAATTGTTGCGGATGTTGTTCGAGAAGACGGTCTTGAGCCGCGTACCCAGAATGTCCCAATGCGTATCGGGCGCGATGGCCGCATCTTCCACCAGCACCGCCGTCGCGACATCGCCGAAGATGAAATGGCTGTCGCGGTCGCGCCAGTTGAGATGACCGCTGGTGATCTCCGGGCTGACGACCAGCACGCTCTTCGCGTTGCCCGAACGGATGTAGTCCGCCGCAGTCTGGATACCGAAGGTCGCCGACGAACACGCGACGTTCATATCGAAGGCGAAACCCTCGATGCCCAGTTCCTGCTGGATCTCGATCGCCATGGCCGGATAGGGTCGCTCCATGTTCGACGCGGCGCACAGCACCGCATCGACGTCGGCAACATCGCGCCCTGTCTGCTCCAGCGCCTGGCGCGCAGCCTTCACGCCGATCTCGGCCATGAAGGACAATTCCTCGTTCGAACGCTCGGGCAGGCGCGGCTCCATCGTGCCCGGATCGAGGATCGGTTCCTTCGCCATCACGTGGCGCGCCTTGATCCCGCTGGCCTTCTCGATGAATTCGACCGAACTCGGTTGCAGCGCCGCCGTGTCTCCTGCAGCGATCGCATCGGCGTTCTCGGCATTGAACCGTTCGACATAGCGATTGAAGCTGTCGACGAGCTCTTCGTTGGTGATGGTTTCCGCCGGCGTAAACAGCCCGGTGGAAGAGATGACAGGGCGCCCGGCCAAGGTCTTGTTGTGACTCATGCTGGCTGATTAGGCGCGCTCCCCCGTTCCCGCAAGTTCCGCCAAGCCGCCAAACCCCGGCTTGGCAGATCGCGAGACAGCCCTTAGTCCTGACGCATGGAACATCTCCCGGCCACCCGACCGACGAATTTCTGCGACGCCTGCGCCATTCGCAATCGTGCCATCTGCGCCGATCTCGACGAGAGTGAAATCGGATTGCTCAACGGCATCGGTCGCCGGCGCCAGCTCGAACCGGGCGAACAACTTATGTGGGAAGGCGACGAGGCGGTCCTCGTCGCCAATGTGATCGACGGCGTGCTTAAGCTGGCATCGCATTCGGCCGATGGCGGCGAGCAGATCCTCGGGCTCGCCTATCCATCCGACTTTCTCGGTCGCCCGTTCGGCGAAACCGCCCCCTATGGGGTAGAGGCGCTGACAGAGGCGCAAATCTGCGTATTCGAGCGCAAGGATTTCGACCGCTTCGCCCGCGACCATCCACGGCTCGAGCACAAATTGCTCGAGCGCACGCTAACCGAACTCGACCGGACCCGGCGCTGGATGCTGCTGCTGGGCCGGATGAATGCCGAACAGAAAGTCGCCAGCTTCCTGCTCGAGATGGCCGACCGGCTGGGCAAGGGCGCCGCGGGCGCGCAGACGAGCCTGACCCTGCCTGTGTCACGCCAGCAGATCGCCGATGTGCTCGGCCTCACGATCGAAACGGTCAGCCGCCGATTAACCCGCCTGCGAAGCGACGGTGCAATCGAACTCCCCTCGCGGCGCGAGATCGTCCTGCGCGACCGCACAGACCTCGAGCAGCGCGCGGGGTAACTTTGATCACGGCTTGCCGCCGCAAGATCAATCTGCGGTGCAATGGCACTGGCAACTAACGTATTGATTGCTGGCACACCACTTTTCTCACATGTCGATCATCGCCACAGATAAAAGCATCTATTTCGTCGCGAAAGTTGGCCTAGTACGGTTTCGACCACCAACCGCTCCGTGTCGGTAAAGGATGGTGGGGTGTTCGGCTCGAAGGTGTACACCGAGGCCCCGCCACCGGCCAAATCGGCAAGGGAATAGTCCTCAATCAGCTCGAACTCTTGGAAGCGGTGCGATTGCGTCCGCGGATATTGTGACCCCGGCGGGTGGCTTCATGCTTGATTCCCGGCGCAGGGCGGCGCAGAAGGCCGCCCTGTGGGGCGCGGCAAGTAACTATTCGCTGGAACCCGCCGTTTGACTTTGGGGGTGGGAATACCTTGCGATCTTCGACAATAATTCGACTCTTGCCTGTTTGCGGCGATCACAAAGGATCGGCTGCATGACCACGTGGCCTTCGATCAACCGCGACAACAATTTCGATCTGATCCGCCTGTTCGCCGCCATGCAGGTGGCTTTCTCGCACGGGGCAGAACATCTTTACCTCGGCATCCCGGGCACCGTCGATCAGCTGATCCGGGCCTTTCCCGGCGTGCCGATTTTCTTCTTCATCAGCGGGCTCCTGGTAACCTCCAGCGTCGTTCGCAGACCACTGCCCGAATACACGGCCTCGCGGTTCCGCCGGATCTATCCCGCCCTGTTCGTCACCTTCGTGCTGGCGCTGATCCTCCTGGTCGCATTCGGACAGATCACCGCACGCGAGATCACCACGCCCGTCTTCTGGATATGGACCTTCACCCAGGTCACCGTGTTCCAGGTCTTCAACCCTGACATATTCCGCGATTTCGGCGTCGGCACCGTCAACGGCAGCCTGTGGACGATCCCGGTGGAAATCGGCTTTTACATAATCCTGCCGATCCTTTTCTGGATCGGCCGTTCCAATCGCCGGGCGCTTTCGGCTCTGCTTGTCGCCTCGGGCATTATTTCCTTCGCGATCTATTCTGTCACGAAGGGCGTGGACGAACCGCTGCTCATCAAAATCGTGCGGGTCACCCCGCTTGCCCACTTCTGGCTCTTTGCCCTCGGTGCGCTGTGCTATCTCCACCTCGAGCGGATAATGGGCGCCCTGTCGCATCTCGGACGCGGGCCATTGGGTTGGGCCATTCCGCTGGCCGCCTACACCGGTTTCGCAGTCCTGTTGGCCCCCTCGCTGACAGAATGGGTGGCCGACGCCATCGGCTTCGTCATCCTTGCATCGGCCATTCTCTGCGCCGGACTGGTGGCGCCCAGCGCGGCAAAGGTCCTGGGTGGGAACGATATCTCCTATGGCCTCTATCTTTACCACATGCTGGTGGTGAACATGCTGCTCGAGCTGCGGATCACCGGGGCCACCGGCGTGATGGCCACCCTTGTGATCAGCATCGCCCTGGCCACGCTGTCTTGGCGTTATATCGAAAGCGTCGTTCTCCATCGCAAGAAGCGGGCCCTCACCCCCGCCGATCGCTTCCCGGCCTGAGCGCCTTCGCCCGCGATAGATACCTTTCCTGCGTTGAGGGTGCGGAGGGCGGGTTCCGCTCAATACGGCGTCCTGCGTATCAGCGATATCGTATCGGGTTTATTACGTTCGGAGTGCCCACGCCGATATTCTAGTCTTCGGTCGCGCGTTTCAGGTTAGTGTATCGGCACTCTAACTAATCGTGGCGCGCGAATATGCACCAAGAAATAAGCGGACTGGAGCCACAACCGACGAAAGGCGCGGGAATTCTACGCTTTTCGAGGCAAGTGGTGGACAGGGCTGGATTCGAACCAGCGTACGCTTGCGCGGGCAGATTTACAGTCTGCTGCCTTTAACCACTCGGCCACCTGTCCACACGGGCCATTTCGCTAAGGAAATCGAGGGATCGGAAGCCCGATCCCGTGCCGAGAGGCGCCCCTTTGGCGAAGCGATGCTTGCCTGTCAATGCCCTCGCTGGCACAGGCCGCACACAATCATGCAGACAGGACGAATTTGATGGCGAAAGGCGAACGCAAACGCGCACTCAGGGGCCGAGCCGGCCGGATGAAGGGTGGCCGCGGCAGCGGACGGGCGAGCGCCGGACAGGTCAGGTTGTGGGGCCGTCATGCGGTCGAGGCCGCGCTCAAGAACCCCGAACGCGTGCACCGCAAGCTGTGGGCGACCCGCGAAGCGATCGAGACGCTCGACGGGGAGCTTCCCGCCGATTTCCCGCTGGAATATGCGGATGTGACCGATCTCGCCCGCCTGGTGGCGAAGGATGCACCGCATCAGGGCCTCGTGCTCGAATGCGCCCCGCTCGAGGACCGGCATCTCGATGAGGTGTTGGACAGCGATCCCGCGCGGCCGCTGGTCGTCCTCGACCAAGTTACCGACCCGCACAATGTGGGCGCCATCCTGCGATCCGCTGCAGCGTTCGGCGCTGCGGCGCTGGTCACGCAGGACCGCCACGCCCCGCCCGAGGGCGGTGTCATCGGCAAGGCCGCTTCGGGGGCACTCGAGGTGGTGCCCTGGATACGGGTGGTCAATCTGGCGCGTGCGCTCGAACAGATCGCCGAGGCAGGTTACTGGCGGATCGGACTGACGGGGGCGGCCGAGGCCACGCTCGCCGAGGCCCTGCCCGAACGTCCCGTAGCGCTGGTGCTCGGCGCCGAAGGGGAAGGCATGCGCCACAATATCGAGGCGCATTGCGACGCGCTCGCCAAGCTGCCGATCGGCGATCAGATCGAAAGTCTCAACGTGTCGAATGCGGGAGCGATCGCGCTCTATGCTGTGGCAACGCGCTGAGGGCTTACCAAACCGGGGGGAATACGATGAAACGTCTCTTGATCGTGCTGTGCGCACCGCTGCTGCTGACCGGCTGCCTTTTGTCGCCGGGGCGGTTCGTCAGTGAATTGCACCTGCTGGATAATGACCGTTTCGCCTTCACCTATGAAGGCGAGATCGAGATGCTGGCGCTGAGCAAGCTCGCGAAAATGGCCGAAGGAGAGGAGCAGGTTTTCGAGGCCGAGTGCTACGATGATGAATGGGACATCCGCGAATGCACCTCGGCCGAAGTCGAGGATCAGCGCGCCCAATGGGACGCCGAGGCCGAAGAGCGGCGGGCGACGGCGCGGCGAGAGGCGGAAGAGATGCGGGTTCTGCTGGGCGATATCGATCCCAACGATCCTGCCGCGGCCGACGAGATCGCGGCCCGGATGCAGCGGCAACGCGGTTGGGAGCGGGTATCCTACCTCGGCGAAGGACTGTTCGATGTCGAATTCGCGGTCGAAGGCACGCTGACGCATGACTTCGTTTTCCCCACGCTGGAAGGCATGCTGGGTGCCACGCCTTTCGTCAGCGTCAATCTGCGCGAAGATGGCAAGGTCCGGGTTGACGCACCCGGCTATTTCTCGCGCGCCAAGGACAATCCGATGTTCGGAAGCGCCTCGATCGCCAAGATGGCGCTGGCGGAAGCGGACGCTTCCGGCGAGGCTCCGCGCATCGTCAGGCCCGAAGGCACCTTTACCCTTGTTACCAGCGGGCGCATCCTGGCCAACAATACCGACGAAGGCCCTGCCCCGCACGCGCAGGGCCAAGCGCTCGAATGGACCATTGGCCCGGCAACGCATCAGCCACCCACGGCATTGATTGCATTCGACCGGTAAACCGAAAACGCCGCGCTTTCCGGGTGGAAAGCGCGGCGAAGTTCGATCCCGTCTTGGCGCCGCGAGGCGGGGCGACGCCTAGGAAAATTCGGCTTAGTTGACCGAATCCTTGAGGCCCTTGCCGGCCTTGAACTTCGGCTGGTTGGAAGCCTTGATCGTCATCGGTTCGCCAGTGCGCGGGTTGCGACCGGTCGAAGCCTTGCGCTTCGCGACCGAGAACGTGCCGAAACCGACCAGACGTACTTCATCGCCGCTCGACAGGGCCTTGGTGATGGCGTCGAAAACGCCTTCGACGGCGCTCGAAGCGTCGCTCTTCGAAAGGCCGCTGGAATCGGCAACTGCGCTGATCAGATCGTTCTTGTTCATGAGTAAAACCCCCTTGTTCTTATCGTAGAAAGGTATTGGCTGAATCGCCTCGGTGAAGGCGGACGAATTGAGAGTTTTTTCCACGCGGTGTCAAAGGCAAATTCCGCTGAATTCGGCGGATTTCAGGACATTTGCGATGGATTTACGGTGAAGCCCCTATTCACCATCGGCATAGCCGCGCTCGCGACCGGAGAAACGGCAGGCGGTGCCTGGCGTCCCCCGGTCCGAGTCGCTGCGATGCAGCACATCATTTGTCAGTGTGCGGTGGGCGAAGCCGGCCGTTGGGCATGATCCGGTTGCGCAGCCAGATCGTCCGCCTCGGTCCACTCGATCGGCTCGGGCATGCTGCAAAGCGCATGCGTAAGCACTTCGTCGACATGCGAAACTGGAACGATTTCAAGCCCATCCTTCACATTAGCAGGAATTTCCGCGAGGTCCTTGACGTTCTCCTCCGGGATCAGGACCTTGGCGATGCCGCCGCGCAGCGCAGCCAGCAGCTTCTCCTTGAGGCCACCGATGGCCAGCACCCTACCGCGCAATGTGACTTCGCCGGTCATCGCGACATCGGGACGCACCGCCACGCCCGACAAGGTAGAGACAATCGAGGTCACCATGCCCACACCCGCGCTGGGCCCGTCCTTGGGCACTGCGCCCTCGGGCAGGTGGATATGGATGTTGCGGCGGTGGAACAGGCTGGGCTTGATCCCGTAATGCGGGGCGCGTGCCTTGACGAAACTGAACGCCGCGGCAACGCTCTCGTTCATCACGTCGCCAAGCTTGCCGGTGGTCTTGATCTCGCCCTTGCCCGGCGTGGTGACGCTCTCGATCGTCAGCAGTTCGCCCCCGACCTCGGTCCAGGCGAGACCGGTCACCGCGCCGACCTGCGGCTCCTCCTCGCTCATGCCGTGCTTGAACTTGCGGACACCCGCGAAGTCGCTGAGATTGTCGGGCGTGATCGACACGCTTTCGACTTCCTTCTCGAGGATCTTGCGCAGGCTCTTGCGCGCCAGCCGCGCCAGTTCGCGTTCGAGCGTGCGGACGCCAGCTTCGCGCGTGTAGTAGCGGATCAGATCGCGTAGACCGTCCTCGGTGAGCTCGAATTCCCCCTTCTTCAGCCCATGCTCTGCAATCTGCTTGGGCAGCAGGTGGCGCTTTGCGATCTCGACCTTTTCGTCCTCGGTATAGCCTTCGAGCCGGATGATCTCCATCCGGTCCAGCAGCGGTTGCGGAAGGTTGAGACTGTTCGCGGTGGTCACGAACATGATGTCGCTCAGATCGAGATCGAGTTCGAGGTAATGATCCTGGAACTTGTTGTTCTGTTCGGGATCGAGCACCTCGAGCAGAGCGGAAGCCGGGTCGCCGCGGAAATCCTGGCCGAGCTTATCGATCTCGTCGAGCAGGAACAGCGGGTTGATCTTGCCCGCTTTCTTGAGGTTCGTCACGATCTTACCCGGTAGCGAGCCGATATAAGTCCGGCGATGGCCCCGGATCTCCGCTTCGTCGCGTACGCCGCCGAGCGACTGGCGCACGAATTCGCGCCCCGTAGCCTTGGCAATGCTCTTGCCGAGCGAGGTCTTGCCGACCCCGGGCGGGCCGACGAGGCACAGGATCGGCCCCTTCAGCTTGCGCGTGCGCGCCTGGACCGCGAGATATTCGATGATCCGGTCCTTGACCTTCTCGAGCCCGTAATGGTCCGCATCAAGGACCTTCTGTGCTTCGCCGATATCCTTCTTAACCTTGCTCTTCTTGCCCCAGGGCAGGTCGAGCAACACGTCGAGGTAATTACGGATCACGGTGGCTTCGGCGCTCATCGGTTGCATCGCCTTGAGCTTCTTTAGCTCGGCTTCCGCCTTTTCACGCGCTTCCTTGCTCAGCTTGGTCTTGCCGATCTTTTCGGTAAGCTCCGCAATCTCGTTGCTGCCGTCGTCATCACCGCCCAGCTCGTTCTGGATCGCCTTCAGCTGCTCATTCAGATAATACTCGCGCTGGGTCTTTTCCATCTGGCGCTTCACGCGCCCGCGGATGCGACGCTCCACCTGCAGCACCGACAATTCGCCTTCCATGAAGGACATGACCATCTCGAGCCGTTTGAGCGGGTCGCGTTCGACGAGCAGTGCCTGCTTGTCGGAAACCTTGGCATTGATTGCGGCGGCAATGGTATCGGCCAGCTCGCCCGCGTCATCGATGTCGCCGAGTTGTTCGGCGGCTTCCTCGCCCAGCTTCTTGTTCAGCTTTGCATATTCGCCAAACTGCTCGACCACCTGCCGCATCATGGCCACCACTTCACTGCCCGATGCGGTGACAGTATCCTTCACTTCGACCACGGCTTCGACATGGTCGCCGCGTGGCTCGAGCCGATCGAGCGCGGCACGCGAAGTGCCCTGAACGAGCACACGCACGGTGCCATCGGGCAGCTTGAGCAATTGCAGGACCTGCGCGATCACGCCCACGTCGAACAGGTCATCGCGTTCGGGATCGTCGCAGCCCGGATCGAGCTGCGCGAGCAGGAAGATGTCCTTGCTGCCTTCCATGGCCGCCTCGAGCGCCGCCACCGATTTGTCACGTCCGACAAAAAGCGGGACCACCATGCCGGGGAAGACGACGATGTCGCGCAGCGGAAGAAGGGGGTAGGTCTCAACCATCAATCAAATCCAATCGCGGCCGGGCACCGGCCTTTCGCGAGGAATATGGTAAGCACTGTCCCACAACGCAACATCACCGCGGAAACTCTGTGGATGGCGCAAGGCTACAATCGAATCCGCGTTAACATGGGTTAACCATCTGACCTGAGCGGGAGAGGAAATTGGATTTCCTTTGGAGTCAGATAGATGTTTGATTCGCTTATCTGCAAAGTCAGCGGTCATCGGGTAAATCGACGACGAGTGTGGGACGATGGGGTCAACTTCCGCACCAATTGCGAGCGCTGCGATAAGCCGCTCATTCGCGACAAACAGGGCTGGCGGGTGTTCGACAGCAGCCGCGACCTCAATCCTGCTCGTCGCGCGCACCCGCGCCACGCTTGACCAGAGCCATTGTCAGTAAACTTCGAGTGGGCTGGAGCCTGCCCGATCATGGTACCTGCCGCTGCATGGGCACTATCATCGGGTAGGCGCCGGAAGACGAGCAGATCGCCTTACATTCCAGGTAACTTGAAGCCGGCGGGGATCCCTGCGCCCTGCTGGATCTTCTCCATTTCTTCCGCGGAAACGCGATCGGCACGGTCGCGGGCGTCGTTGAATGCGGCAGTGACGAGGTCCTCGACCATCTGTTTCTCTTCGGGCTTCATCATGCTTTCATCGATGGAGACGCCCAGAATCCGGCCCCGCGCAGTCGCGCGCACCTTGACTAGGCCGCCACCCGCGGTTCCTTCAACCTCGATTTCATCGAGTTTCGCCTGCGCGTCGCCCATCTGCTTCTGGATGGTTTCCGCAGCCTTCTGCGCCTGTGCGAGCATTTCTTCCATATTCATGCGTTTCTACTCCATGGAATTTCGCGGCGCTGGGGAGCCGCGCCGCCATCGTCGATCAGTTCGGCTTCGGGGAACGCATCGAAAGCCGCACGCACCAGCGGATGCGATCGCGTCGCTGCGGCGGCCTGTTCGCGCTCCGCTTCGATAAGCTCGACCAGCGAGGGGGCCCCTGCGCCACCAGGCACTTCCTCGACGTTCCAACGCTTCCCGGTGTGCCGGTGCAATGTATCGCGCAGGACGTTCCCGATATCGTCGCTGAACTTGGCGTCTCGGCCGTAACGCAGCAAACCATCGGACAGTTCGACCACACGGACCTGCAACCGCATGATGCTGGCTTCCTGCATCATGCCCGAAGCGTCGATCGCCTCGACGAGTTCGCCCCAATCCAAGCTCGCTTGCGAAGATGCATCCGTAGGTGTCGCGCCAGTTTCACTCGGCGCCGGAGCCGGACCGGACTGGCCAAGCGTTTCGAGTTTCTTGGCGAGGCGACCGGGATCGGGCATTTGCCCGGCATGCAGCGTCCGCAGCAACGCCATACGCAGCGCGACCAGCGGATCGGGGGCGAGGCGCACTTCCTCGTACCCCTTGAGCAGCAATTGCCACAGCCGGTGCAATTGGCCCGCAGGCAAGCGTGCAGCCCAATCGCCCAATTGCTCGCGCTCGTCCGCGCTCACGCCTTCCGCTTCACCGCCAGACACCTGAGCCACCGTGATGCGGTGCGCCAGATCCATCTGTGCCCGCAACAAGGCAAGCGGCTCGACACCGAGTGCATATTGTTCGTCGATGGCAGACAGCAGCGCATTGCCCTCGCCATTCAACATATGCGCAAACAGCCTGCGTTGCGCGCTCTTGTCCGCGAGACCGAGCATGTCGCGTACGCGTTCAGCCGTCACCTTGCTGTCGGTATCGAGATCGGCATGCGCAATCGCCTGATCGAGGATCGACAGGCCGTCGCGCACCGAACCTTCGGCAGCATTCGCGACGATATGCAACGCCTCTGCCTCGGCCTCGACACCTTCCTTGCGGCAGATTTCCGCGAAATGCGCTTCGAGCAGTTCGACAGGGATGCGGCGCAGATCGAAACGCTGGGTCCGGCTGAGCACGGTCACCGGCAGTTTCTCGACCTCGGTCGTGGCGAACAGGAACTTCACATGCGCCGGGGGTTCCTCCAGCGTTTTGAGCAAGGCGTTAAACGCATTGCGTGAGAGCATGTGAACTTCGTCGATGATGTAGATCTTGTAACGCGCGGAAACGGCCGCATAACGAACCGCTTCGATAATCTCGCGCACATCGTCCACGCCCGTGTGGCTCGCGGCGTCCATCTCGATCACGTCGATATGACGGCCCTCGGCAATTGCACGACACGGTTCGCATACACCGCAGGGGCTGATCGTCGGGCCGCCCTGCCCGTCGGGACCGATGCAATTGAGCGCCTTGGCGATGAGGCGCGCGGTAGAGGTTTTGCCGACCCCGCGAACACCGGTCATCAGGAAGGCATGCGCCAATCGGTCGCGCGCAATCGCATTGGCCAGCGTGCGGACCATAGCTTCCTGACCGATGAGTTCGGCAAAGGTTTGCGGTCGATATTTGCGCGCTAGGACACGATAAGGCTGCGCGGGATTGGGCGCAGCGCTTTCGGGAGCATCGCTAGGCTGCGATGCCGTAACTGCCTGTTCGGCCGGTTCTTCCAGGGTTTCGCCTGCAGATGTCGCTGGTGGCGGACCGCCGAACATCGATTCCTGCCCCGCATCCTCGAGCTCCGCAGCGCTCGGCGCCTCGTCCTCTTCGGATGCGGTCTCCCACGGGAGGCCGTCAGGATTGTCCGGTGAATCGCCCATGGTGCCTAAGTAGGCATTGGCGTGACAAAAGTCATGCCGCTAAACCGACGAATTGTGGGGGTAAGAGGAGCCGGCCGACCCGCCGCAATCCACCTGGGCTGCTTCCTTCCGGACCTGACCCGGTGAGCGAACGCAAACGTCCGACCGACTCCCGGCGCGCCATATGGCGCCGTCGGAGAAGAAAATCAATTACCGAAAATTGTCTGCGTATGCCTGCAGCTTGAGGCTCTTTGGCGGGGTCGCGTGAACGCGTGCAACGATGCCGTACTTCTCGGCGTAAGCCTTGGCCTCTTCCTTGCTCGGGAAGGTCAGTTGCACCTGGGCCTGCGTATCGCCGCTGCCCGTCCAGCCCATCAGCGGATCCGCATGGCGCGCCTCCGACTGCTCGAACTCGAGCACCCATTCATCGGTCCGTGCCTTGCCCGACTGCATGGCGTTCTTCGGGCGCTGGTAGATTCGTGCAGACATGACCGGTGTCTCTAATTCAGCCTCCCGAT
>Ga0163111_10002311_pt1 | contig 12045 bp, 19 predicted proteins | sample CRUFie1St18metaG_FD_109645 | JGI IMG/M metagenome (GOLD analysis project Ga0163111, IMG submission 109645) | Marine microbial communities from the Costa Rica Dome - CRUD Field 142mm St18 metaG | ecosystem: Environmental > Aquatic > Marine > Oceanic > Photic zone | place: Costa Rica: the Eastern... | reverse complement strand
GGTTTAAAATGGCAAACGGATTTTGGCCAGTTTGAAATTACCAAGCAAAATATTCCGTGGATAATGGCTAATGTAAAAGAGTCAATGTTTAACACTGAAAGGTGCTATGTATACAACAAAGCTTTTTATGAAGCATTTTTTAATCCTCATCACAACCCAGATCTAGTAGTAGCGACTACTGATAAAAGATTTGATTTAATAAGAGACTGGGCAAAACAAAGAGGTCTTTACGATAAAGGAGATATTAAAACACAATGTTTAAAGTTAATGGAAGAGGTTGGTGAAACTTGTTCTTCTATACTAGATGGCAGCCATGACGGTGCTATTGACGGTATTGGTGACTGTGTTGTTGTTTTAACAAGTCTAGCTCATTTGAAAGGAGTAACTATAGAACACTGTATAGATGCTGCTTACAATGAAATAAAAGATCGTAAAGGTAAAATGGTTGATGGAACTTATATTAGAGAAAAAGATGAAGATTAAAACTGAAGACAAGATAGTACAAGCTGTACTAAGGAAGATGGACGAACGTAGCTTAATAGGTCAAAAGAAATATGGAGCTACAATGATGCAAGAGATCGAAGGTCAAGAAAAAGATCTTAATCGTTTTTTAGTTGATGTACAAGAAGAGCTAATGGATGCTTTATTGTATATTGAAGCTGCTAAACGATGTTTGACTGATGAGATCGAAGAAGCAATGTTAAACAGAATAAATGTAATAGGTCAAAATGGCAACGACGGTTTACATTATCACGATATACAAGTAAATGAAGAAGAGATCTTATAAACGAAAAAGAGGTCCTGTACAGTCAAAGAAAATAACATATGATGGTATTAACTTTGCATCAGGGCTTGAGCGTTATATGTATATGGCTTTAAAAAAGGCAAAGATCAAAGCTCTTTATGAAGGACAAACATTTGAACTTGTAGAGGGCTTTGAGTTTCCTTTTGAGGCTTATGAAAGGTGTAGCAATGGAAAAGGTAAATATCAAAATAGGGGTAATAAAAAGATATTAAATATAAAATATACACCTGATTTTATTGGCAAAGGTTTTATAATTGAAACAAAAGGTAGAGCCAATGAATCATTTCCAATGCGCTGGAAGTTATTTAAAAAGCTTATAACTGAAAACAGATTAGGACCATTTACATTATACAAACCACAAAATCAAAAAGAATGCGACGAAACAGTAAGGTTAATCCTTTTGAAGCTAAAAGAGTAGCTAGACAAAAGTATGGCGAACGTCAGCTTGACAAATGGTTAAAATGGAGATGGCGACAGTTCGGTAAAATTAGATATACAGAATTAATACAAAAATGTAAAGAATATAAAATATGAAACAAAAAAAACAATGGAGTTTAAGCTTAGGCTTTTATCCTGGAATACTATTTGGTATGAGATCATATAACGAAAAAAACCAAACAACTCACGTGTTATATATACCGTTAGTAGACTTGGCTTTAGAAATATATTACTAATGGGATTATTTGATGAGCGCATAGCGTACAAACCGTTTGAATATCCTGAGTATTATAATGATGGGTGGTTAAAACAAGCTCAAGCATTTTGGTTGCACACTGAAATACCAATGAGCGGAGATGTAAAAGACTGGAACGAAAAATTAAATGACAAAGAAAAAAACCTTGTTGGAAACATACTACTCGGCTTCGCACAGACCGAATGCGCTGTCTCCGACTATTGGACGCAAAAAGTTGTATCTTGGTTCCCTAAACACGAGATACAACAAATGGCGATGATGTTTGGAAGTCAAGAGACTATTCATGCAGTCGCATATAGCTATTTAAATGAAACATTAAAGCTAGAAGATTATGAAGCATTTTTACACGAACCAGCAACGGCTGATAGATTTGATAATCTGGTTGCTTATAACGGTAATGATCCTGTTGGTATTGCGAAAAGCTTGGCTGTATTTTCAGCCTTCGCTGAAGGAGTTAGTCTGTATAGTGCTTTTGCAGTGCTTTATAGTTTTCAGCTTCGAAATTTACTTAAGGGCATCGGGCAACAAATGAAATGGTCTGTAAGAGATGAATCATTACATAGCCGCATGGGTTGTAGATTATTTAGACACATGTGTGAAGAAGATAAAAAGCTATTGTCAGAGTGTCAAGACGATGTTATATCAGCGGCAGAAATAATGGTTGATCTTGAAGAAAAATATATCGACAAGATGTTTGAGATGGGTGACATAGAAGGTATTAAATCTTACGACTTAAAACAATTTATAAGAAAAAGAACAAATGAAAAACTTGTGGAACTCGGTTATACAGAACTTAAAAATAAGTTCGAGTATGACACTAAAGCAGCGGCTAAGCTTGATTGGTTTTATCATCTTACCGGGGGCGTTACCCATACTGATTTTTTCTCTATTCGTCCGACAGACTATAGCAAAGCTAATGAAGGCGAAGACTTCGAGGATATTTGGTAACATTAAAATAACAAAAGAAGATATATATGAAGATCTTTATAAGTAAAAGAAAAATGCTTAAAATGTTAGCTTATACAAATAAACTAACATCATATCAAAAGGTTGCATCCCGTATTGGATATATGGGTGCAGGCTTTTTGATAGCTGCACAATGGACTATAGAACCTGTGTTATATATAATGGGTTTTATATGTGTAATGGTGCAAACAGCATCTCGTAAACAGTGGAACTTAGTAGCTTTAAACTTTAATGGTTTAATAGCTTGGATAACACATTTTTTAAGATGATAAAAACATTTTGGAACGAGTTTGAATATAACGTTTTTAAAGATGGTCAAATTAAAAATGTAAACGGTAGCTTTATGTTTATACCTTATATGCACGGGTTAGAAGATCCTATATATAAAAGCTACGTAAAAGAATTATTAAAACTAGACTGGTTACACCATAAGTTATACGTAGTTGGAGGTATACTTGAAGGTTGGCCAACAACAGATATTGATATATGTGTAACGGGTAAAGCTGACCATAGAACTAGAGAGTTAATGTTACAGGCTAGAGCTATGGGTCCTTTAGATATGTATTGGGTTAAAAACTACGATAAAATATTTAAAGGTAAAGACAACGGAATAAAAGTTTGGAAGTTTGCTAAAGCATATGATCGCTGGAGTACATATGATGATCAGTGGAATGGCAAGTGGAAGAAAAACGGGTTGTTTCATATGTCTGGTTTATTTCAACAAAAAAAAAATAGAAAGTATACTAAAGACGCTAAACAAATAAATTAATATGTGGAATAATGAATGGAAAAAAGGAGAAGACTACCCTAAATGGGGTGATACAGATGTTTATAAAAAAACTATATCTGGAGGATATTTATTACAAGACGAAACACCTCGTGATGCTTATATGCGTGTGGCTAAAACTGTTGCTAGACGATTATATAAACCCGAAATGGCAGAGACGTTTTTTAACTATATCTGGAACGGTTGGCTTTGTTTGGCTAGCCCTGTATTGTCTAACACCGGTACTGACCGTGGTTTACCTATTAGCTGTTTTGGCATTGATGTAGCTGACAGCATACAGGATATTGGACAAAAGAATTTAGAGATGATGCTACTCGCTAAACACGGCGGTGGAGTTGGTATCGGTATAAATCAAATAAGACCCGCCGGCGCTAAAATAACAGGCAATGGAACAAGTGATGGAGTTGTACCGTTTTGTAAAATATATGATTCAACTATACTTGCCACTAATCAAGGCTCTGTCAGAAGAGGAGCGGCATCAGTTAATATCAACATTGAACATGACGATTTTGAAGAATGGCTCGAGATTAGAGAACCAAAAGGAGATGTCAACAGACAATCTCTTAACTTACATCAATGTGCAGTCATCGGTGATAAGTTTATGCGAAAACTTGAGAGTGGAGATAAGGAAGCTAGAAAACGATGGAGCAAACTCTTACAGAAACGAAAAGCTACTGGTGAACCTTATGTTTTATTTAAAGGAAATACAAATAAGCAAAACCCAAATGCTTACAAAGACAACGGGTTAAAAGTTCATATGACAAACATATGTTCAGAGATTACATTACACACAGATGAAAACCACAGCTTTGTTTGTTGTTTATCATCATTAAATCTAGCAAAATATGAAGAATGGAAGGGTACGAACCTTATTTATGACAGTATATGGTTTTTGGACGGAGTTATGGAGGAGTTTATACAAAGAGCTAAGGGCTTACGAGGTTTTGAAAACGCAATCAGATCAGCAACGAAAGGTCGAGCACTTGGACTCGGCGTCTTGGGCTGGCACACGTATCTACAGGAAAAAGGTATATCGTTCGAAGGTTTACTTGCTCAGTTTGAAACTAGGAAAATTTTTAGTCAGATTAAAATTGAAAGCGAAAGAGCTTCTATGGCTCTTGCTGAAACATACGGTGAACCTTTGTGGTGTTCTGGCACTGGTTATCGTAATACTCATTTGCGCGCTGTTGCTCCCACTGTTAGCAATAGTAAGCTTTCGGGAAATGTTTCGCCAGGAATAGAACCATGGGCTGCTAATGTATTCACAGAGCAGACAGCTAAAGGAACTTTTATACGTAAAAACCCTTCTTTAGTTAAGTTATTAAGAAAACTTAAAATAAACAATAATGAAACATGGGAAAAAATCTTGGCTGATGGTGGTAGCGTACAAAACATTACTGAGCTTGATAATGTTATCTTGGCTCATGACACACCAGCAAAAGAGGTATTTAAGACTTTTAAGGAAATTAATCAACTAGAATTAGTTAATCAAGCTGGACTGAGACAGCAATATGTAGATCAGTCAGTTAGTTTGAACTTGGCTTTTCCTAGCGTAGCAACACCGAAATGGATTAATAAAGTTCATTTTGAAGCGTGGAAAAAAGGTATTAAAACCTTATATTATACGAGGACAGAATCTGTCTTACGTGGAGATATTGCACAGCAAGCGATGAACGAAGATTGTCTTGCGTGTGATGGTTAGTTTGTTAGTTAGTTAAAGAAAGGGGCGCAAGCCCCTTTTTTTTATTCTCCACATTTTTTACTAGGATCACCTACCTGTCTCCAGTCTTGTTTAACCCAGTCAGTTAAGCTATTGCTTGCCGTACCTGTTGTGTTACTACTAGAGCTTCTTTTGTACTTACCAGCATTTCCAGCAGCTCTTTTAGCACTAATAATTTTTCTTTTTTCACTATCACTCATGCTAGCTATTTTAGCTTTAGGTAGGCATACTTTTTTAGTACCACCGCCAGTTTGTTTTTTAGCAGCTGATGTAGGTGTAAAACGCCTTGATCTAGGGCCTAATGCTTTAGGTATCATATTAACACTTGCCTTTACCTTGTTGTCTAGAAGCCCACATATTAGCGTAAGCAGACGGATATACATCAAACTTAGCTCTTGCCGCGGCCTTACAGCTAGCTGATAAAGTTCTTTTTTTTGATTTTTTAAAAGGAGCCGACTTAGGTCCTAGTGCTTTAGGTATAAATGCCATAATATTTGTTTTTATTTATCTAATCTTTTTCTAACTATATTCATAGTTGTTTTCATCTTAGAAGCATAACTAGGGTTTTTACCTCTATTAAATACTACTTGTTGATTTAAACTACTAATTATTTTTTGTTTATTACCACTTCTAGTTTTTATTAGCCACGATGCTAAGCTGCTAGGTGATAATTCTTTAAATTTACCTTTTGCGTCTGGCGCGTCTGAGTGTTTAAAGTCACCCATTTTTTTTCGGAAAGGAGAGTAAGGATGTGCCATAATTAACATTTCCATCTTTTTCTAGCAGCTCTACCTCTTTCACCTGTCCAACTTTTAGATCTTGCACAAAAAGCTTTTCTACGTCTAGCTGCTCTACTACCTGGTTTAACTTCACCTGTAACAGCTGTTTGTAGTTTACTGCCAGGGTTTTTCTTTTTGTACTCAGCAACTCCAGCCGCTGTCATGCCAGCACCTTCTTCTACTGTTCTAAAGTTTCTACCTTTACCTTTGGTGGTTTTTTTTACATCTGGTTTTCTAACTAAAGGAACACCAGCAAATGGATCAACGTCTCCAACTTGTTCTACTCTTCGTTGTGGCGCTTTTTGCTTTTCAGTTCCTTCATCTTCGTTTTTTTCCTCTTTTTTATCTTTAAGACCTTTAGCTACTTGAGCTACTTTCGCTATAGTAGCTGGATCTACCTTAAAAGGAGAATTACCACCGTCTTGCATATACGTTCTACGTCTACCGCAGCTCGTTACAGGAAAAGGATTATTTTTTTGTTTATAAGCCATTATATTACTTTATATTTTGTTTTACCATTTGATTTGTATGCCTCTAAACATCTGTTTCTATTATCTTCGTCGTTTACGTAACTCACATGTAACCAGTTTGGGTTTTTGTCTGTACCAAACTCCCATATTAACTGATCAAAGTTTAAGTTATCTTTTATCCAATAATACATATCAGCGTTAGACATGTGTCCAAATGTGTCGTCAATATCCATTGCTTGCCCAAGCATGTGCTGTGATTTTTTAGCACCGCCTATAGCTTTGTTAAGTTCTGGTCCACGATAAAACGAATTTATCTTTATAGGAGCTCCTACGTGAGCTCTAAGGGGTTCAAATATTTTTTCAGCCGTAACTTTCATTGTAGCTAAATGCTCTTCAGTAGGCGTGTTATCTATACCGCGTCTATCTGCGGTTCTGCTATACATACCTTCGCGATAACTTACGTGTTTACTTATTCTTTCCATCTATTTTATCTTTTACATGTTTAAACATATCTTCTCCTATTTTTTCGCCAAGATCTGAGTCTGATTTAAAATGTGCTCTAGCTATACGCCTGCTCATAGATATGTCTTTTCCTTCTTTTTCAAACTCAGCCTTATGTTTAGGATATATTTTACCTAGAATTTTACCTATTAATATACCTTGAACAGAGTGGCCAGAAGGGTATGATGGTGTTTTCATTGAGTTCATGGGTATATCTTTTAACTTTATGTCAAAATCAGGAGCTAAATGTTTTGGTCTTGGTCTTGCAAAGTGATTTTTTAGTTTTAAAATTTTTTCAGCACTTTGTTTTATTATATTTGAAATTAGTTCTGCAGGAAAATCTAAGTTGTGTTTTTCAGCTATTTTTTTAAAAGACTTTTCTTGATCGTCTTTATCCTTTACAAACTTAGGATCCTGTCTTAAACTTTTTATTTCTCTTAACTCTTTAAGTGTTGTTAAAGAATCATTTGCAGGAGGAGACATTTTTTTGTAAACGTCTATATTAAATCCTTCTAACATATTTTTCATCTTCTTCTTCTTTTACACTTTTTTCTAAATAAATCATCTATCTCTATAACAAGGCCAACTGTTATTGCGCCATACATACTAGCAGCAATATCTTGACCATCACCATGACCTTTGTCTATAAAAACTTCTTTAAAAGTTGCTACAGCCAAAGTAGTAGCCATAGAGTATATTATAGCTTTCTCCTTGCTTCTAGTTCTTTCGAATATAAGATCGTGAGATATACTAGTTATAGCTACACCAGCTAGGTAGTGCATAGCTTTATCTTCTTGCACTTCCCAACCATACAAGTCTAACTGAGCTAGACAAATACTTGGTAGTAATAGTAGTAAAGCTATAATTTTTTTCATTATTTCTTTTTTCTACCTTTTCTAGCGTTACCTTTTATAGCATCGTCTATATCACCAAGTTGATTACCAACTTCTTTTATAGCATCCGCTACATCAGCTAATTCTTGAGCTGTAAGCTTATATCTTTTTTTAATCTCTTGTACTGTAGCTATAGCTTTTTCATCTATAGTAGTTTTGCTCCATAAAGCTTTCCACATATCTTTCCAGTACTGTTTAGTTAATTTCCACATAATTTAAAATTTGTTTGCGTTGTTTATTTCGTTTATTGACTCTTGTATTTCATTTAAATCAGTTGGTAGTAACAGATCTAAACCTGCTTTAAAAACAACTTCTTTAATTCCATCTTTAAATATTATAAGAGTAGGAGCCATTCTAACTCTATATTTCTTTTTAGCTAAAGGAGCTTCAGCTATATTAACTCTGTAGTAGGTAGCGTCTTTTACTTTTTCCCACTCTGAAAAACAGTTATCTTTATTAAACTCTGCCCAAAACTCAATTAAAACTGGTTTGTTGTCTTCATCACCAAAAGCAGATTTACCGCTTATAGCTTTTTCAAAACCAGAATCAGTTAACCAGTATTCTTTTGGAACATCAACTTGACCAAATGATAAAAATGGTATTAAAAGTAAAATTAAGTATTTCATTATCTATTTTTTTGTATTTCGTAAAGTCTTTGATCTATCTTGTCTATAGTTTCTTTTATTTCTTCTACATCATCTTGAGTGTCCATAATTGTTTGACGAATTAATTCATCTTTTAAATCATATTCTACTCTATCAATAACAGGTTTGGGCATTTCCATAGCAAGAGCAATATCTGCTTGCATTATAAAATACATACTAGCTAGTGAAACTACTCCACCTATTATTAATCCTATTGTTTTTATGTCTAGAGTTATTTTTGTATTCTCTCCTATTTCTGGTGCTGCCATTATTATCTAAGTGTAAGGTTAATTCCAAATGTTGTTATAAAAAACTCTGAGTCCCACATCTTAGTGTATTCACCTTCAGCAAATACACCTATTGATTTACTAAGCTTCCATCCAATGTTTGCGCCAGCTTGATAATCCCACCATTGCTCACCTTTTGCAGCGTCAGCTAAACCATATTGATCCCAACTGTTTCTATATAAGTATGATAATGGTATTCTACCTTTATCATCTTCGTCACCCATAACATATTTATGATAAGGTAAAAACGCAGATCCATATACATGAGCCCAAAACTTAGACTTGTAATGGTACCAGTCAAAACCTACAACTGGACTTACTAAGCCAAAAGTTCCTGTGTTACCTAAAATATCGTTATTATATCGTGATATTAATTGTTTATAAGGACCATCTCTAAACTGAGGATCAGATGAAGCTACTATTTGTCCTTCTGGGTTCCACCAAAAATAACCACCAACATTTTCTTCTTCACCAGTTATAGGGTTATATATTTCAGTAGTGTAATAAGCGTCTTGATAACCATACTCATAAGCTAGTTCATACCAGTAATTTTCTTGATTACCATTAGCGTCTAAAGCACTAACCCATATTTCATAAGGATTAACACCATAAACTCTTTCATGTGTTCTAAAAGCTGCACCAGCAGATATACTAAATTTTTTACCAATAGGTAATCTAGCTCTAACATCAACAGCGTTATAGTTAAAATCAAAAGCTCCTTGGTATCTTGATTCTAATTTTACGATGTGATACTTACCTGTATGTCTTAAAAAATATCTTTGATTATTCCACTCTTCACCTCTACGTCTTTCTTTTTCAAAATGAAATAAATATTCCCAACCTTTTACAGCAGATGTAGGCGCTATTAAAGCATTTTGTCTTTCTACGTTTTGATCACCAGTCCAAAAATTACCTGGTTTTCTTTCATAATCAAATCTACCTAGTTTACGTATACCAAAACCTATTCTATAGTCAGATGGAAAATACTCTGTAACATCAACAACTTGAGGTACATCGTACAAACCAGCGCCGTCAGGTTGTCTTATTAAGTATTTTTTATCAGATGACTCATACGCAGCTCTATAATCTCCAGCAGCATACACTGTAGCGTATTTAAAAAAGTCTTCATAAAAACCTTTAAAAAAGTTTTTCTTTTCTTTTTCTTGCGCGTTTATAACAAACGTTAGCAGAGTTAAAATAGTAATCAGTATTTTTTTCATGTTAATTGTTTTGGTAGTATTTTTTTCTTATAGCATCTCTTCTAGCTTTTTGAGAAGCTGATATTTTTTTCTTTCTCTTTTTTCTCTTTTTTAACTTTTTCTTTAAACCTTCAAGTTCAGGATCTATTTCAGCATCAACATCCCAAGAGTTCCAACCTAAGAGCATAGCAAGTCTTTGCCAGCTTTCGTTTCTGCTATTAGCAGCACCTCTTAAGTTATTGTATTTATTAACAACTCTATCTAAAGGTATGTTTGTAATTGCTGAAATCACGTTTCCACCTGTTTGTAATATAGGGTTATCTAAACTAAATCCTTTATATGATATTACATCTTTATTAAACTTGTACGTTTGTATACCAGAATATAATTTTCTTAATTTAGAACCAATAGGTGGCGATAAGTTTGCAGCTTCTATTACCGTATAAGCATGATCAGCGTTCCAACCTTTTTCTTCTTGCTCCATGAATTTTAATATCATGTTTTTCATAGTAGAAAGACCAGCACCAAATATACCAGAACCTCTAAGTATAGAGTCTGTCATAGTGTTTGCTATTCTAGCTTTTTTCTTACCATACTTGTCTTCGTCATCGTCATCATCAAATAACATTGCAAATAAAGCTGATTGCATAGAAGCAAATATAAGGTTTTGTATTGCCCCGTAATAAACTATTTTAGATAAATTAGTCTTAACATCACCTCTGCCATTTATTAAATCAAGAAAAGCTTTCTTTATTAATCTAGTATACTGCATCGGTGTATTTTGAAAAGCTAGTATTAATCTACCCAAAGGACCAGCTTGCTGTTGGCTAATCATATCAGGCCTTGAAGACTGTTGAGATACTTCAGTAGTTTCTTGAAAATCTTTAAAAGCTTGATCTAAAGCCTGCTGTTGTGTCATACCTTCTTTTAGGTATGTGTTTATTCTGTTTCTATAAAAAGCAGCACCACCTACAGATATTGCAAAGCTATCTGCTATTTGTGTTGGTGTAAAACCTATTCTAAGTAAATAATTTAATATAGCTTGAGGTTTGTTTCTAGCGCCGCTCATTGCTTCAGCTATTTCAGATTCGTTTACGTCTCTACCAATACCAGATCTTCTTTGCTTTAGCATGTCTGAATTAAATAACGTAACAAAATCTTTTGCAAACTGCTTAGTGTTTAATATAGCTTTGGCAAAATTTAAAGGATTATTATCACTCCAGTTTATAAAGTTAACAAAAGATATAGTCTGTAATATAGCTGATCTCATGTTAAAAAACATTATAGCACCTACACTATTATTCACCCAATTTGAGAAAGAATTAACTAATCTGTTCTTACCAAAGTTCCTATTTGTACCATTTTCCATGCGGTAGAGCATATCTTCTAATGCTTCTCTAAAATTACTACCGTATAAAGCCTCTATTTTGTTTAAGTTTTCTTTGCTAAATATAACTTCTTTGTTCGCTATCCACTCTGATAAAAACTCTTTTCTACCTACTTTATCTGTTATATCTTTTATATCTGTAGCTAAGTTACCTACTAGCCAATTTTCTCCAGGAGCAGGAAAACCTCTTTCTGAAGTCATTAGTTCTATAGCTTCAGCAAATTGTTTTAGCTCTTTGTCGTTTTCAACAATGTCTGTTAATCTTTTTACGTCTGTTTTAGATAAACCAGGAATTGTTATACCGGCTTTAGTCCATATATAAACTCTAACAGCTGTGCTGTAAGTAAAGTTGTTGTAAGGTGTTATTTTAGATAATTTCTTAGCAGCTTCAGGATATGCTTTTTTAAGTGCTCTAAAGTTGTTTGCTAAAGCTTGTTTTGTTCTATTTAATTCGTCCATTGCTCTAGCAAATGGCTTTACAAGAGCTTTGTTAAAAAATTCCATTTGAGCTTCGCCAACTTTACCTTTTCCTAAAAAGCTATATATTAAACCTACAAAATCTTCTGCAGATGGTGGTAAGAAAAACTTCCACTTACCAATGTCTTTACCTCTAGATCTAGCTGCTGCGTCAGAAAATCTTTTTTCAGACTTAACACCTTTTGTTTGCTCTAGTATATCGTTAAACTGTTCTCCCATTGTTCTAGCAAACTGTAGTTTAGCTTGTTGAACTTCTCTTTTAACATCTATTACATCTAAAACATCTTGAACAGCTTTTACATTTTTATAAGCGTCATCAGCAAAATAAAAATTATTATAACCTTCAGCAGCTTTGCTTATTATCCAATCAGACTTAGCCGATGGTCTACCATCTGCTAAACCTGTTATATTTTCTATAGGTATAGTGAGACCTAAG
>Ga0163111_10002310_pt1 | contig 12046 bp, 11 predicted proteins | sample CRUFie1St18metaG_FD_109645 | JGI IMG/M metagenome (GOLD analysis project Ga0163111, IMG submission 109645) | Marine microbial communities from the Costa Rica Dome - CRUD Field 142mm St18 metaG | ecosystem: Environmental > Aquatic > Marine > Oceanic > Photic zone | place: Costa Rica: the Eastern... | reverse complement strand
TATAGCAGGAATTAATTCACAAGGATGTTTATTTAAAAAACATATACCAGAATATTAATAATATAATTTTTTCATATTATTAATTTTAATATTTTATTTTCGTAATATTAGTTTTAATAACTAACTAGGTAAAGGAGCAAGACATAACTTAATCTCTCCAAGCGATGCAACATTATATTTCACAACTAGTGGCAGATCGTTTTCCAGATATATTTCAATAGAACTACATAGGTTCGTACATTTGATGAAATAACTGAGATTTTTAAGGGAGAATTCGCCCTGAATGATTTTGCTGTTATCCTGCTTAATTATGTATTCCATACTACCGTCTGATTCGGCTCTTCGCACTTCAGCCTGTGCAAACCCACCACTACATTTGAATATCAACTCGGCGCCCTCGGACGTGGCCACTGATTTTATCTCTATTTTGTCCGATATACACGACAGATCGCGAATGATTTTCTGAAAATCCGAAGATGGTAGGTTTAATACAGATGAGAAATTTACATCAGGAACCTCCAGCTCATCCGTTTCGGGCTCAATAAGCCTTAGTTTTTGTATCTTCTGTTGTTTAATATCTCCATTTTCAAATTTTAGCCCCAAGTATTGAACGATTCCATCGGTATAATCATCTTCTTCGATATAAATAGTGAGCGTATCATCGTTGTCAATAGTGTTAATCAATTTGAATAAATGAAACATATTAACACCTATCACGATCTTAGATTGCGAACACTCATAATGTTCAAAATTCTTGGCATTTAACGATAGATGAGCAAGAATCGTATGAGATTTATCCATATTAATAATCTTAATTCCGTCAGGTGTAAACGATATATTTGTCTCTAACAAAATATCCTTTAACGCTGTCATAAGTGTTCTAAAAGGAGCAATCTGTACGGTTTGGATTTGCAAAATATTTTTACTTGTGCCTATTTGATGAGACGATAAACTTGACATATATTTATTTATGTCTATTAATCCTTTAAATACTTATGAAATAGAGAAAATTAAACTTTTTAAAAAGTATATAATTAAAAAGTATATAATTAAAAAGTATAAAATAAAAACGGTCTCTTATAATATTATGGAAAAATTACACAACATAATAGATAATTTATATGATAAATATTCCAATAACGAATACGTAATGGGAAGAATGGAAAACTATATTATTAATATTTTGCCTAATCTCCTTGAAACAGCCAATGCAAATAATAACGAGCGCAATAAGCGAAAGCTGGATTTATCGTCTAAAAGCAGTGATTACATTAATAACTTTATGCTAACGAATAAATATTATTATTGTCAGCAGAATGAATTATTTATGTTGTATGACAATACGCACTATATATCTTGTAGCGAAGACGACATCCAATATAAAATTCTATCCGGGATTAGCAACGATAATAGCGGAGAACTTATTCCATGGAAACACAAAATAAAAATCGCCATAATTAAACTAATAAGAGAACGAAGTCCGCTTCATTCAATACCAGAGTCGGCAACCATTCAATTCGTACTTAATCTATTCTATCCCACAATATTTCGTTCTCGCAACCACGTTAAATATTTTTTGACTGTAATAGGAGATATTTTGTGTGGAAAGAGTGATAATATATATATATGTTCAACATCTTTAAAAAAGATAATAAATGAACTACATATACAGAATAATACATATTTTGAAAATGTAAATCTTGTCAATAATATTAAATATAAATATCATTCTTATGATTTTAATAAAACACGGATATTATATATTAATAAGCAAGTCCACCACATTGATATTCCACGTAATTTTTCAAAATACGTTGTTGATATACTTTCAGTGGCAACCCATTATTCTGCGCGTTATACATCATCTGATAAATTTTTAGAACAATGTAATGAGAAACAATTAGTTGAACATAGTTTATATTTTAAGACAAATACGATCAATAGTATATTGACATTGTTTATAAATAAATACATTGAACCATGTGATAAAAGCATCATATCAAACAAAAATATGTTATTTGTATGGAAGAAATATTTAAACGAGGAAAAATTACCAAATATGTTATTACACGAAGAGTTAATTAATAATCTAAAAAACATTATTTCTTATGATAAAGATAACAAATCGTTCGTAGGTGTTACCAGTAAAATTATACCCGTAGTGGCCGAATTCATTGATTTCTGGGAAACTACCATTGTAGAAGAAATAACTACTGGAAATATCATTAATGAATACGAAATAGATGAAATATCGGTATTGTTTAAAAGATGGAGTTCAAAAAAACTCAATGATGTAGAAGACGGTTTTATTTTGGAACTGATTCGTCATTTATATGTAAATGTAGACGGAAACATTCATATAGATGACGGTAAATATATAGTAAATATCAAATCTTTATTATGGGATAAAACTCAAGAAGTAATTGAATCGTTGACACTGTTTAAAGACGAATATAGTCAAGAAATTACACAAGACACAACATACAACATAAAATCGTTGTCCGATGCTTATGCTTTTTATGTCTTGTATAAAGAATCCGATTTAATAATAAGTAAACGGTACTTTGATAAAGTTGCTAAAGAAACAATTTGCGATTACTTAGATTCAGACAGTTTAATTAAAAACAGCTGGTTTATTTAGTTTTTAATATACTTTTTAACCTAGTTTTTTTTATTTTTGCGAGTTTTCTTTTTTCTAGCACCATCCTTCTTAACATAACCAAATTTACCCTTTTTGGTAAAGTAGCCCGCCTTTTCAAGTCTCTTTTCGTTTTTGGCGGTATTGTGCTTCTTCTTTGAAACGATGCGACCATTCTTGTTCATAATGAGGTCCTTCTTCTGAAGCCCACCCGCAGTTTTGAACGCAGTCCCGTGGTAAACCGAAGCACGCGAGCCGATGTTCATAGCGTATTTCTTTCCCTGAATAACATAGACACCATCCGAATTTTTAGTAACCTTTTTAACCATTATATAATTTTATAAGAAAAAATTTTATTTTTATAAAATTAAAATTTGTTTCGTGGGGGTGCGCGCGAACCTCCTGGTGCTCCAGAGGCGCCACCTAACTCATTCACGGTTCTAGTATAAACGCGTGTTTTTTTCCTTGAGTTTCGTACAATATTGACATACATTGATATTTGTGTTTCGCTCCATTCTCTCTTTTTCTCTGGAATTACCTTTACAGGACAAGTTTTATTATCATCCTTACACTTGTTTGTATTGATTCTATGCGGAACATACGATGAATACGACATATATATATACTTAATTTTAAAATTGAAAGAGTATAGAGATATATTAATTACCAATATCACCATGAGTTTGTCAGACAGTTTAGCTAAAACCTACCAGAAAAAAACCGACAAGCAGCATGTTCTGGATAATCCAGACACATACACAGGCTCAATGACAACTACAGAATACGATACATACATATTTGATAATGAAACGAATAGTATCAAGCCTAAACAAATCAACGTAATTCCAGGGTTATATAAACTATTTGATGAAGGTATTGTGAACAGTCGCGATCACTATGTTCGGATGGCGCAAGCAATGACCGACTGTAAGCAGAACACGATTCCGGTGAGTTATATTCATGTTGCGATTGATGACGAAGGCGTAATCACCATTCGCAACGATGGCAACGGAATAGACGTTGAGAAACATCCGGAACACGATATTTGGATTCCCGAAATGATATTTGGTCATCTTCGAACTTCAACCAATTATAACAAAAATGAACAGAAGATCGTTGGTGGAAAGAACGGATTTGGATTCAAATTGGTGCTAATTTGGTCCGAATGGGGGACAATAGAGACAGTGGATCATATTCGTGGAAAAAAATACAAACAAACCTTCAAAGATAATCTAAATGTAATTGAAAAACCTAAAATTACCTCGTGTAAGACAAAGCCTTATACAGAAGTAGTATTCAAACCTGATTACAAGCGTCTCGGTATCAACGGTCTTTCCAGTGATATGTTGGCGCTGTTCAAGCGTCGTGTTTATGATATTAGCGCTGTAACCGATAAAAAAATCAAGGTGAAATACAACGGTGAGGCAATTTCAGCCAACAATTTCCAGCAATACGTAGACCTATATATTGGTAGTGCGGGAGAAACGAAGCGCGTGTATGAATCTGCAAACGAACGTTGGGAATATGCGGTTTGTATGGCCCCTAGCGAAGAATTCACACAGGTATCGTTTGTCAACGGGATTTATACTGGCAAGGGCGGTAAACACGTTGACTACTTATTGAACCAACTCGTTCGTAAGCTCACCGCTTATATCAAGAAAAAGAAAAAAATAGATGTAAAGTCAAGCACTATTAAGGAGCAGCTAATGTTATTTGTAAGGTGCGATATCAATAATCCGTGTTTTGATAGCCAGACCAAGGATTATATGAATACACCGAGTAGCACGTTTGGGTCGTCGTGCGAGATTAGTGAAAAGTTCATCGATAAGGTAGCAAAAATGGGTGTAATGCAAAACGCATGCGCCCTTACAGAGGTAAAGGAGAATAAGGCTGCTAAGAAAACCGATGGATCCAAAACCAAGAGCATTCGCGGAATTCCGAAATTAATCGATGCAAACTACGCCGGAACAGCGAAAAGCGACCAATGTACAATTATCTTTTGCGAGGGAGATTCGGCCAAGGCGGGTATCGTTTCGGGTCTCAGCACCGAGGATAGAAACACGATTGGCGTGTATCCAATGCGTGGCAAGCTATTTAATGTGCGAGGCGAAACACAAAAACGTATTTTGGACAACAAGGAAATTCACGAAATCAAGCAGATTCTCGGTATTGAAACGGGGAAAGAGTATACTCCCGAGACAGTGAAAACACGTCTTCGTTATGGTAAGCTACTATTTATGACCGACCAAGATTTAGACGGTAGTCACATCAAGGGTTTGGGCATCAATCTCTTTGATTCCGAATGGGCGTCGCTATTGGACATTGACGGCTTCATTGGCTTTATGAATACGCCGATTCTCAAGGCAAAAAAAGGTAATAGCGAGCTCAAGTTCTATAACGATGGTGAATGGGCTAACTGGTGTAGCAGCAATGATGTGAAGGGATGGAAGGTTAAATATTACAAGGGTTTGGGAACTTCTACCAGCAAGGAATTCAAACAATACTTTGCCGAAAGAAAAATCGTAAATTTTGTAAAAACAGGCGAGAGTTGTGTGAACTCAATAGATATGGTGTTTAATAAACAACGTGCTGACGACCGTAAAGCGTGGCTGGAGAAATACGACCGCGAGTTATACCTTGACACGAACAAGCAAGATATTACGTATCAAGAGTTCATTCAGCATGAAATGATTCATTTCTCAAAATACGATTGCGATCGCTCAATTCCTAACATTATGGATGGATTGAAGACGAGTCTTCGTAAGATTTTGTATACGGCGTTTAAACGGCGATTGACCTCCGAGATAAAGGTGGCGCAGTTCAGCGGTTCGGTATCTGAAATCAGCTGTTATCATCACGGTGAGAGCAGTCTCAATGGTGCCATTGTGGGAATGGCACAGAACTTTGTGGGGTCAAATAATATCAACCTGCTAGAACCAAACGGTCAGTTTGGAACGCGCCTCCAAGGTGGAAGCGACTCGGCATCGGAGAGGTATATTCATACCAATCTCAGTAAGATCACGCGTCTACTATATCCGGAGTCAGACGATGCGATACTCAAGTATTTGGACGACGATGGAACCCCTGTTGAACCGATTTACTATGCCCCGATTATTCCAATGATTCTTGTCAATGGAAGCAAAGGGATCGGAACTGGATTTAGCACGGATATTATGTGCTACAACCCATTGGATATTATATCATACATTCGTTGTTCTCTAACCAACAAAGAGAAGCCTGCGTTAGAACCATATTACGAGGGTTTTAAAGGCACGATTACCAAAATAAGTGACTCAAAATGGCTTATCAAAGGATGTTATGAAGTGCTGAATGAAAAGGAGGTTCGGATTACGGAACTACCTATTGGACTGTGGACGGATGACTTCAAGAAGTATGTTGAAGAGCTCATTGACGGTGGCGACGGCAAGAAGAAGACCAAGAGCGAAACTTATGTCAAGGATTACAACGATATGAGCACCGACGTCAGTGTCGACATCACTCTAACTTTCCACAATGGTAAAATCGCCGAGCTGTCTGGTAAACCACTAGACAATGGCTGTAATGCGCTGGAAAAGCTATTAAAGCTATACACTACCAGAACGACTACAAATATGCATATGTTTGATGAGACGGAAAAGTTGCGCAAATACAATACAGCGAGCGAAATCGCGGATCATTATATGGGTGTGCGTCTGACTAAATATAAGGAACGCAAAATATATCAATTGGAAAACCTAGAAAAAGAGGCTAAACTATTGTCCAATAAGGCACGTTTCATCAGTGAAATTCTCAAAGACACGATTGACTTGCGTCGCAAAACCAAAGAGATGGTAATATCGCTTTTGGAAACGCACAAATATGACCGGGTTGACGACGACGACGAATACAAATATTTAGTTAAAATGCCTATGGATAGCGTGACACAGGAGAATTACGAGAAGCTAGTCAAAGAAGAAGGCAACAAGCTTAGCGAGCTGAATACGCTCAAGGGAAAAGACGAAAGCACTATATGGCTCGAAGAGTTAGATAAGTTAGAGGAAGGCTACAACTTATTTAAGAAGGCAAAGGAAAAATCCGTTATTAAACTTAAGATTAAGAAAAAGAAATAAACATGTAAAAATAAATTTACATCCATCTGTGTTGTTTTAGTTGTTTGTTCTTGGTAGTCATAATAGGATTGTTCATAGGCATTGCAATAGTAGTAATGTCGCGTTTATATTTAAGATAACTTTCAACCGAGTTGAATACTTGAGGAATAGCATATTGTAACACTAGCGCATTCAAATTTTTTATTGCGTTGTTAACATCGTTTGTCTGATTGCGACTATTTTCAACAAAAATGCTGTTCATAATTATTTTTAATTGATCTCTATTCTGTCTACCTACATTGTACTGATTATTGGACATTTTACGAACCCCAAGCTGGATTTCATTCTGTAAAATATTGATGTTAGAGTCACTAAAAAATAAATCATAGAGCGTATTTTTAGTGTTATACACGTCCTTTGTCACTGCATCTCTAAATGATACAGTATGATCTATGGGAATTCTATCGCTCAGTGTAAAAACAGCTGTTTTATTTGGTCCAGTAATACTAATATTGTTGTTTTTGTAGTTCATTATATTACTTTAACAGAAAAAATTATATACTATTATTTTATATAATGTTTTATTTTATGAATTTTCAGTCAATCGTAATGATAGTTGCGATTGTTATATTAATTATTACACTTACAATGATTGGTGTATCATTATCAAACATGAACAGTGAGGTTAAGTATCCTCCTGTTATTGCCGACTGTCCTGATTACTGGAGTATTGAAACACAGGCACCTGATGAAAACGGAAATACTGACTTTATCTGTAAAAATGACAAGAGCCTAGGACATAGTGACAGTATTACAGGTTGTAATGAATTTGATAACACCTTGTCAAAGTTCAAGGGTATGGGTGGATTGTGTGAAAAACGGAAATGGGCGGATAAATGTAATGTTACGTGGGATGGAGTTACAAATAATCCAACCGCTAAAGATAATTGCTATTAAATAACTATGTTGTTCTCTTCAAACGGCACGTAATATATATTATAAATAGTAATATATATTATTAGTAATAATATGTTGTTTGATATTTTTTCGGATGATATTCTGAAAATTATATATGAATATATACCGCATTGTGTATGTTATCTGGTAAACAGAGAGAAACTTTCTCTTAACTATTCAATTCGGTATGACCAGATTATGGATAGAATGAAAGATAATTACATAAGATATTTATTACGTAATGACCTTTCATTCTTATTTGAAAAAATATTAACTATTGAATATTATAGGTGGAATAAAAAACACAAATATACGTATAAACATCGCAACTATAAAACTTATCTGGAATTTATAAATTTTTACATATATGAAAATAATTCTGGTAAATGTATCAGTATATTCAAACAACATTCGTTAGCTTAAAAACAACATAAAAACACTTTTTTACCTAATTAAAACGGTTAATGGATAATCTTGACTTTAATAAATTGTTAGATAGAGATCAGATTACAGAAAAGGTAAGGTCCGCGTTGATAGATTTTGAAAATAATAAAAAAGACCTTACAAAGAAACGTGGAATTTATATTTATGGTTCACCTGGATCGGGAAAGACCACCTTTATAAAAAATCTTCTTCAAAAAATGGATTATGATATTGTCTTATACGATGCAGGCGACATTCGCAATAAAATGGTAATCGACAATATTACAAATAATAATATGTCTGACCAAAATGTAATCAGTTTATTTAATAAAAAAAAGAAGAAAATAGCAATAGTAATGGATGAAACTGATGGAATGAACAATGGTGATAAAGGCGGTATTAACTCACTCATAAAACAAATTCGTCCTAAAAAAACAAAGAAACAAAAAGAAGAGGAAATAACCAATATACCTATTATATGTATTAGCAATTACCATGTTGATAAAAAAATAAAAGAGTTAATGAAAGTGTGTAATGTATTTGAACTAAGAACACCAACAGACAAACAAATAAACACAATCATTAAATCGGTAATGCCTAATATAGACGAAACATTAAATCTAAATATAAAAGAATTTATTAAAAGTGATTTAAGAAAACTGCGAACACTTTATGATATTTATATTAATCACCAAAGTATTTTAAAAAATGAAATAATTAAAAACATATTACAACCCAAGTCTTATAATGAAGATACAAAAACTATTACTAGAAAGATAATTAATAAATCATATTCCTTGACAGACCATCAAACTGTAATGAACGAAACTGATCGGACAATTGTAGGATTATTGTGGCACGAAAATATTATAGATATGTTATCAACAATGCCAAAGGAAACCGCTTTTCCGTTATATGAAAAATTTTTGGCCAATATATGCTTTGCCGATTACATAGATAGAATTACATTTCAAAAGCAGATATGGCAATTCAATGAAATGAGTTCACTGATTAAAACATTTAAAAATAATCGTTTGTATCATGAGAATGTAAATAAACCATTTAATCCATTGGAGGTTAGATTTACAAAGGTATTAACAAAATACAGCACTGAATATAATAATTCTATATTTATTCAAGAAATATGTCAAATTCTTGGTATGGATATCAAAGATGTGTTTACATTTTTTATACAGCTTAAAATTAACAATACGGAAGAAGAGCTATTCAACATACTTGAACCATATGAAATAAATAAACTTGATATTAGAAGAGTGTATAAATATTTGGATAATTACGCAAATAGTAATACTGAAGATAAGTTGTAAATGATGGTTTAACCGTAATGTTTAGTTAATCTGTAATATTTAATTAACTTGATTTATTTGTCCCATCAGTCGTTCTTCATCGTGCTCAATTATATTCATCTGAATATTACCAGTGCCGTTATGTAATTGCATTTTGAGAAATGTTATTACTTCGTCGCGTTTTTTTAATTCATCAACCAATTGATTAATATGTGCTTGTTGCTGTCTTAGCATCGTAATCACTTCATCATTAGAGAGTTCTTTGGACTCTCCATCGCTATTTTGAATAACGATTCGTCCCTGAAACTTTGAAGCCAACTCATTATACCGATTTTCGGCGTCTTTGCGTCGGCGCTCTTCAATATCAATGATTTGCGTTAATACATCTGGTTTCATTGTAGGTCTTCCGGGTTCATAGTCCTTTAATATATTATCTACTTCGTTCATATAAAAATTACGCATCTCATCGTCTTTGATAAATTCCTCCACCTTCTTGTCGGTCTCTTTTACGAGCTCAGGATGAGGATTTTCAAGGAGCTTGCGCTTATCAAATGTATTATGGTCGTGGGAGAACACTAAAATTGTTTTTTGTGGATCTAGTTGTACAAAAGGAATAGTATAATTTTGTAAAAATTGTTTTTCTTCTGCAATGGCCGCCTTGTCATCATATTTGCTTATTTCTAACAACTTTCGTTTGAATGCAAATGTTCCCGCAGTTGCGTGATTAGGTCCATACGGACCGAACTTATATACGGTTTTATTATGCTTAAAATAAATAAAAATTTCACTACTTCCAGAGCAAAGTGCTTGCGGATGCGATAGTAAGGTCTCAACCGCATGAGATACCCTATCTACCGGATAATAATCATCATCATCCATATACACCAAAATTTCTCCTTTAGATTTTTCGTGCATCAGATTTCGTTTTTTGCCCAATGACATTTTGGTTTCATAATCAAAATATTTCACATAGGGAAGATGCGACACCAAATCCTTTATCTTATCCGTTCCATCGTCTATGATTATCCATTCTAGTTTGTCCTTAGGATAGTCTTGATATTCTATGCATTTGATAATATACGGAAAAAATGGTCTGCGATTAAATGTTGGGGTACAAATACTAACAAATGGTTTATTAGTGGAACTCATTGATATTATATAAAAACTTCTTTTATATAATAATTATGGTTTATCTTTTATTCTTTCTTTGACACTAATTTTTTGTAGAAACTGCGTATAATATAATTTAGCTGCATCAGAATATACACCATTACTGTTATGGTCATACCTGAAAATATGACTTTATTCAAATGCATTTTGGCAAAGACAATACAGAAAAATCCAAATAATACACAAAGAGGTTGTCTTATTTCACCCAATGCAGCCATAGCGCCTGGGAAATTAAATAAGAATGGACCGAAGGGTGGAATAAAGGTTCCTATAAACTGCAGCATCATAACAACCGCCATAAATGTTCCTATCATTGTTAAAACCACAATATCTAAAATACTAGCAATGGCGTGAAAAAAATATCCTAATCTTCCCCATGACCCCTTTTCCCATCTTATTTGAGTTATACTAATTATAAATAGCGAAAATACTATCATAGCTGCAAATCCACTGCTTGAACCGGCTGCATTGTTACTTAGAATACCTGCCAACAAACCAGGACCACCGATAAAGACTGCTATCATCATAAGTGATATTATTAGTTTGATTCCAGGCGAGCAATGGCTCATCACTTTAAAAATTTTTTGTAAGATTGCTCTCCAAAAAATGTAGGTTGCTGCAATAGAACGCATTATCCACATTTTTCTTATGGCAAAGTGTCCATTATCATCGTATTCGTCAAAATCCTCCTCTTTATATGGCCAACGACCAAACATTTTATCTGGATTTCCAGAAGGAGGTATGTTGAATTTACTAAGGGTTATATTAGCAGGTTTTACCTCCGCATCCGTTCCACTAACATACGGTTCAAAATCATCATATCGCTTACCGGCAAGGATGCCAAATTTTAAATTTTCGGGTATTGGGAAATACGTCCCAATTGTCTCATCGTCACCTTGTCCGGTTTTATCTCCAGTGCTCAAATTAGAAAAATAAACAATATTAGCACCCGCAAGACCTACTATAAGAACTCCTATAATAGAAACACCACAACCTACAAAGAATTTATACCAATGATTTTTTTCCTTTGCTTCTTTTTCTAGATTTCCGCCTTTTGTAGAAAATAATTTCTTGTAAAACGAAATATCAAAGGCCTGTTTAATATCCATTTAATATATTATAGCTATAAAATTAATAATAGAATCCAATTTATTTATCTCATATTATTTTATAGTATGAAAATTCAAACAATAATTATTATGGTATCATTAATAATAATTGGTAGCTGTTTACTTAAAGTGGCATTAAATAAAACAACTTACGAAGGATTTACTAATTTTATTAATGATGAAAATAAACTTTCTTTTAACCAATTAGAAAAAAAATATACCAATAAAGATTGCTCTACAACTCCGTATGATATAGGCAGTTATGTAGAAGTGTATAAGAGCGGTGAAACAATTTCCCAAGCAATATTAAATCCAACAGATTATAACAACAATTGGAAATCTGCGGAAGTTGTT
>Ga0163111_10002309_pt1 | contig 12048 bp, 10 predicted proteins | sample CRUFie1St18metaG_FD_109645 | JGI IMG/M metagenome (GOLD analysis project Ga0163111, IMG submission 109645) | Marine microbial communities from the Costa Rica Dome - CRUD Field 142mm St18 metaG | ecosystem: Environmental > Aquatic > Marine > Oceanic > Photic zone | place: Costa Rica: the Eastern... | reverse complement strand
GTCCAGCCTGTGCCGAAGGCAGCTGGCTGGATGCTTTGGCCTGTGAAGTGTACTAGCCGGCTCCAGCAACGCACTAGATCCGGCCCTCAGCAGCTAGCGCACTCCGCAGCCTCTCCCCGTGCACGTCCAGCCCTCTTGCGCGCGACTGCCGGGCGGGCTGTCAGCCCGCTGTGCGCTGCGCTGTCCGACGTGTTGCTGCCCTGCTGGCGCAGATGAAGCGGGTTTGCGACATCACGGGCAAGAGCGCCAACAACGCCAACCGCGTCACCTTCTCCAACAAGAAGAACGCGCGCTTGCAGCACGTCAACTTGCAAAAGAAGAACTTCTTCTCGCCGGAGCTCAACCGCAACGTCAAGCTGAAGGTCGCCACCTCCACGATGCGCACGATCACCAAGCTTGGCCTGGACGAGACCGCCAAGAAGTACGGCGTCGACCTGTCCAAGTTCTGATCACCCTTCTCTCGGTATCTAAATCTATAGTTGTGTGTGCTCGGAGGAGCATGTCGCCTTGTTTGCGCGTGTGGCACCGCGGTACTTTACGTTTTAAGTGTAATGAGTTGATTAACAAAAACAAAAAAAATACTTGGACCCAAATCATAGCGTGAAGGTTCAAACGAAGGGGAGAATCGATGTCTGAAGGGGTGATAAACAGCCACAGAGCGCGTGGCCGACGGACAAATAAAGCGTCTCCGCGCCCCGCGCGCGTGTGGGCCCGTGCGGGTGCGGAGGTGGATACTGGATTGGACCCCGCGCGCAAGCGAGCACTAGCCGCGCTAAAGCCGTACCATTTATTTATACCGGTTTATTTATAGCTCTCTGTCTGGCCTCTGCTCAGGCACCGCGCCTTTTGCGCCTACGGTACGTCTATGTACCGTACGGTATACTAGTAGTATGTACTTACTAGAGGACTACCTCCTCATCAGCCACGCCTCCCACATGAAGGCACGCTGGTTGTCACGGTGAGCGATCTGCAGCTGGCGCCTGGGCGGTGGACAGCCGCGGGCGTGTAGAGTGTGGTGCGAGCTCGGCAATGACGCCCACGGCAACCACGGGGCTATGGGCCGAACTGAGGTGCTCCACTCAAGAGTGCGTAGCGCCACCCAGAGCCAGATGGCCAAAAGACGGCCAATGTAGCAGGCCGGTGGCACCAGCAAGGCGACCCTTTCTAACAGGCGGCCGGCGCCCCTTGCGGCGTGCGAAGTCGTCGACCGCGCCCTTGACGGCCTTGCCGTCCTCCCGCCTCGTGCCGTCCTTCTGCAGCGAGTAGTCGGAGCCACAGGGCGGCTGTACGGCTTTCGCCTGCGGTGGCATACGGCAGGTCATGCATACGATAAGATGTACGCGGCTGCAGCCTCGAGATATGCGGGCATGCTCGAGATGCCTGCGGTTATACGATGGGGGGATGCCAGGGGCGGTTAGAGCTGCGGTTGCAGGCCTCGGCGCTGCCCATCTTCAATCCCGCGCATGACGGGCGCGGCTTGCACTCAAAGTACTGCCCATGGTAAAAGTAAGTAGGTAGGCAGGCAGACAGGTAGGCAGGGAGGTAGATAAGTATGTAAGCAAGCAAGTAGGGTGTGCGCTAAGTAGAATCACCACATGCGTTACTTGCTCACTCACTCACCTGCCCGTAGGGGAGCGTCCACTTGGTGCAGCCCACCCAGGGGAAGCCCCCGCCTCCGATGCCCTCCCAGTCGCACGTGGCGGTCATGCGCCACACCTCCTCCGCATCCATGTAGTCCTCGCCGGCAACGATCCCGCCCGGGCGCACCTTGGGCCACCAGGCCTCCAGGTCCTCCATCACCGCGTCGTACGTGTGCCGCGCATCAATATACACAAAGTCGATCGACGCGTCCTCGAACTGCGCCGCCGCCTCGACTGAGGGCTTGCGCACGAGCACCGCCTTGGTGCCGAAGCTCGCCACGTTGCGCCGTGCCTCCTCCATTCGCTCGAGGTTCTTGGAGGTCGTCGCGTTGTCCATCTGTCGGTAATTGTCCTGCGCCGACCAAAGGTCGACCATGTAGTACTTGGTGCACGCGGGCCAGTTGCTCAGCACCCAGTTGGAGAAGCCTCCTCTGAAGACGCCAACTTCCACGCCCACTCGCATGCCCTCCTCCTGCAGCACGAACGGGATCTCGCCTTTCTTCTTGAGCGTGCGGATCGGCTTTGGGCAGAGAGCTGTTTTCGTAAACCAATCTGTCCTGTCCGCGAGGAGTTTTCTCTTCGCCTCCCCATTGGCGCCTCCTACCGTGGCCGCGGCTGCTGCCGCCGACTCGTTCAGCTGTGCACGCAGCAGCTCATTCTCCTGCTCGAGCTTCCGCACCTTTGATTCGGAGGCGCGTGCAGCCACCGCCTCCGCCTTGACGCTGGCAGCCAGCGATGCCCGGAGCTTCGCGTTCTCCTGAGCCAGGAGCCGATCCCTGCCGTCTGTCGCGTACAGGGCCAGCCCCACCAGGAGGGCGACCCCGACCAAAGCCTGTGGGCGCCACATGCGGGCGCAGCAGGCGCGGCCTCGGCGACCAAAACTTCTGCCACGACGCGCCACGACGGCGCTTGGTCGACGCACAGCTTGCCTGCCGCGGACGCCATTGCGCTCGGGCATCGCTTGGCCGCGATGTCAAATGACGCCGCCCAATGTCTCGGCGTGTTCGTCATCGGCGTCGTCAAGGGCGGCACGAGCGCGCTTGTTCGCACGCTCCGTGACTACGAGGGCGTGCTTCGAGGGCCGACAGGCGGGCCTTGGCACGCCAACTCTGAGGTCATGTGGTGCACACCGCATTGCCCGGGCCATTCGCCGTGGGGAGTCTTCGCTCATCCTAGCGGAGGCGCGGGGCCTTCCGAGGCGTGCGATACTTGCGGGCTGCTCGAGCAGCAAGGGCTGCCAGACCACTACGAGTACGAGGAAGCTTGCCGGCGGCCTGGTTGCTGGGAAAAAATGCTCTCGGAGCACTTCGGCTCAGCAACCGACGCGGGGACGCGGCTGCTCGCGAAGAACCCAGACGCATTCTTCTGGCCACACCTCGCCTCGATCCACGTGCAGCGCGCGATCCACTGCAGCACGAAGCTGCTTGTGCTGCTGCGCGATCCAGTGCAGCGAACTCTCTCCCACTTTGGTTGGTATTGGCGAAAAATGGCGGGGGCTCCAGGCGTCTTGCACAACACGACAGCCGCTTTTGGCCATTGGCTCGACCTCAGCTTTGACGCGTACGCAGCACAGCTGCGTCAGTTCGCCGACGAAAGCGAGCCGCACGAGAAGATTTTGCGATGGAGCGAGCTCTGCTACGGGCTCGAGGGCTCGGAGCAGCGCAAGCATTGGGCACCTTTTCTTGGCGTGATAGAGCCGTCGGGCTTCACACACGACGGCCTTGCCTTTGTCAAGGGGTTGCCACAGAGCGTGTACCTGCCGCAGCTACTCACGTGGCGGAGCTATCTGCACCCGTACCGGGAGAGAGGTTCGGGGCTGCTACGTGCGGTGCAGTCAGAGCGGCTGCGGCACGACCCCGCCGAGCTTGGGCGCATTACAGCTTGGCTCGGATTTGAGGCAGCGCCGCGCGCCACAGCCAAGCCTGTGGATGACGGCGAGTTCTCGAGCGCCGCGCAGGGCACGAAGCCGAGCTCGGCAGCGCTCGAACGTCGGCTGACCAACTTCCTTGGGCCACTCAATGCGCAGCTCTTCGAGGTGCTCGCCGAGATGGGGCAGCCGTTCGACGAAACCTTATGGCGAGCTCCGGAGCCGAGCCCTGAGCCGGAGCCCGAGCTTGCAGCGTCAGCAGCAGCGGCCATGGCGGCGTCACCGTTGCCAATTGAGCTCGAGCTATTACGTCAGAAGCCGGGGGCACCACAGCCATCGTGGAGGCAGTCTGTGGACCATCACGCGAAGCAACTGCTGCGAGCTTTGCGTGACAGCAGCAACCCCAGCGACGCACAGCTATTGGAGCTGCTGGACCAGCTAGTTGGCACGCCGCTCGCCCCGGCGGCGCTCGGCGCTGCCTCCTCGGACGATCTGCTGGAATACGAGACGACAGGCGGCCTCGAGCAGGACGTTGCCGCGCCTGATGTCATCTTCCTGCACCGTACACCGGAGGTGGGCTCGGCACAGGCGCGTGGCGAGCAGATCAGCGCAAACTGGCCACGTGGTGTGCTGCTCGGCTGGGACAACCTGATGGACGACTGCGCCTCGCTGCGCCGCTCGGGCGGCCCGGGCAACAGCTGCGCCGAGCGCACAAGGGGCAAGCTGGTGGTGCACATCAAAGAGATCTGCGACGAGGCGCTAGAGCAGCTGCCGTATGCGGCACACGTGTACGACCCGCTGGACAAGGGTGCAGACCAGTCCGACTATGGGCAGCTGTGGGCCAACGCGGCGGACGGTCGGCTCTGCGGCGTGATTGCCCACAACAACGCGCACGCATCGGTGTTCCGGGACAAGGCGGGCGACACGCCGATTTGGGAGGTGCCGCACCATGCCATGCCGAGCTGCAAGGGCGCCGTCTTTGAGGCAGCGACGGATGTATTGAGCCGCGAGAAGCAAAGCCTAGCAGGCTGGCCTGTATCTCCCACCGCCGGTGAGGAGGAGCTGTCGGCGGTCTACCGGCGCAAGGCCGTCGTCGTCGTAGGCGGAGATCCACCCGAGGCGCTGCGAAAGCAGCTGGCCGAATTGATGGCAGCCTCGCATACAGCCTATGCCCCACGTAAGGTGCTGTACGAGAGCGACGAGTGCGTCGTCAACCGCGGCAGTGAGTCGCTAGGCTGCTTGTGTGCACTGCTCGCGCGCAGCTCGGTGGCAGTCGCATGGGACCAACTCGGGCAGACTGCCACGTTAGAGCTGTGCAAGGAGACGACCGGCCTGTCCACCAAGGACTGTTACGCACTCAAGCCCAACGAGCGATTTGTCAATCCGCTCTCGGCTGGTCTCCCGACCGTCGGCTTCCACGGCTACCCCGCCTTTCGCGAGGCGGCTGGGGGGATGGAACCTGGCTCCAAGCCGGCCACCGAGCTGCTCGCCAAGGACCCGCGGCAGCTCACGCGCCGGCTGAAGAGCCTGCTGGGCGACTTTGCCGCGTGGCGCCGCGCGCGCGAGCTTGGCCTGCAGATCGGTGCGCGGTTCGCACTCCCCCGTACGGTCGAGTTGTATGAGGACGTGCGCCGCACTGCGGTCCTGGCGAAGGTGCGTGGCGAGTGCTAAATATTTAATCGTGGTTTATCCCAGTAAAGCGCTAAGACGTAAGTAGTTCGTTGGGTTCTCTCAGGGGCTGTTCCGCGACTTTCTCCCTCCGCACCCGCTCGCGCGCTCAAACCGGTCTTTGCCACGAGCCGCTGCTCAAGCACGAAGCAGTGCAAGAGCAGTTTATCTGCGATGTCGTTGCCTTCGGTCGGTGCCAATGGCCTTTGGGTGAATGGCGAGCTGGCGCGCGAGGCGTCATGGTCGGTGGACCACGAGAAGGCGCTGAAGCACCCCTTCCCGGTGCTTGTCGAGCCCGATCGGCTCAAGATTCAGCCTGCTGGCAAGGGCGGCCGGCCGACCAAGGCGACCAGCAAGTCAAGCAAGGGTGCGACCGTTGCCGGCGGGCTGAACCTAGAGCGCTTCGCCTTAGGTGCGAAGAAGACAGCTGGAGACGCCGACGAGGTGGCAGCGGAGCCGGACGAGGCATGGCAACCGTCGGATGTTTCCGAGGCGTCCGAGGCGTCCGATGAACAGGAGGAGAACGTGCCGCCACAGGAGGAGCCGTCGCCGCTGCCCGCGAAGTCGGCGGCCAAGCGGGCGGCGAAGGCGGCGAAGGCGGCGAAAGCAGCGAAGGCGGCGCCGCCGGCGCGTCAGGGTCGGCGTGGCGCGTCGGCGGTCGTGAGCTACGCTGAGGACGAGGAGGACGGGGACGAGGAGGAGGAGGACGAGGATAGCGCGGACGAGGCGGTCGGCGGGCGTCCGCGCCGCGCCAAGGCCGCGCCGCGCGGCCGCGTCAAGCAGGCGGCGGTGGCAGAGGAGAGCGGGCACAGCAGCGGCAGTGGCGAGGCGAGTGCGGAGGAGGAGAGCGAGAGCGAGGAGGAGGAGAGCGAGGAGGAGAGCGAGGAGGAGAGCGAGCCCGAGCCGCGGCGCGCGCGCCCGACGCGTGCGGCGGCGGTGGCGGCGCGGCGGCCGGCTTCCAAGGCGGCGCAGCAGGACAGCGAGGAGGAGGAACCCTAACCCTAACCCTAAGCCGAACCCCAACCCCAACCCCAACCCTAACCCTAACCCTAACCCTAACCCTAACCCTAGCCCTAACCCTAGCCCTAACCCTAACCCTAATCAGGACAGCGAGGAGGAGGAGGAGGAGGAGGACGACGGCGGCGGAGGGAGCAGCGACGCGGCGGAGGAGGAGGACAGCGAGGAGGAGGCGCGCCGGCCGCGGAGGCGCGGCGCGGCGCCGCCCGCCCGCCCCACGCGCGCCGCCGCAAAGCCCAAGCCCAAGCCCACGCGCAGGGCGGCGCCGCGCCGGGCGGCGAGGGGCAGCGCGGTCAGCCCCGTGGTGTCCGCGCGTCCCCGGCGCGCGGTGCGCGACGCGCCGCGTGCGATGCAGGAGCTGAGCTCCGACGATCTCGAATCCGATGGCGAGCTCGAGGCGCGCGCGCGCGGGCGCGCGGGCGCGGGCGCGCGCGCGGGCGCGGGCGCGGGCGCGGGCGCGGGCGCGGGCGCGGTGGGTTCGGACGCGGCGGCAGCGGCGGCGGGCTGGAAGCGGCGCGGGCACGCGTGGTGCGGCGCGCGCGCGCGGCGCTTCTTCGGCGGGCTGGCGAGTGACGGGCGGATCGTGCGCTGGCTGCCTGCCGACGGCAGCGACGGCGCGCTCTTCCATCTGCGTCACGACGACGGCGACGAGGAGGACCTCGAGGAGGAGGAGGCCGCGGCGGCTCTGGCGGCCTTCGACAACGACGAGGAGGCGCCGCCCGGCCAGGTGGGGGCGGCGGCGAGGGCTGAGGCCGGGTGCGACAGCGAGGCGGAGGCGGAGGCGGAGGAGGAGGAGGAGGAGGAGGAGGAGGAGGAGTGGGGGGAGGGGGATGCGGAGGAGGGCGGCGCGGCGGCGCGGCGTGTGGAGCAGGTGCTGGCGCGGCGCTGGGCCACCTCGGGGCGCAAGGGCGCCGTCGAGTTCCTGGTCAAGTTCAAGGGCCTCTCGTACCTGCACGTCGCCTGGTGCCGCGACCCACTATTCTCACCCTAACCCTAACCCCAACCCTAGCCCTAACCCTAACCCTATCCCTACCCCCAGGTGCCGCGAGGCGCAGCTGCTCCGCGAGGACCCCAAGCTGCTCGCCCACCTCAAGGCCTTCGCGCGCGTCGCGCCGCCGCTGCCGCCGCCGCCAGCAGCGGAGGGGGGGGTAGCAGCGGACGCTTCCCACGAGAAGGAGGCGGCGGTGGCGGAGGAGGTGGCGAGCGCCGAGGTGGCGGCCACTCTCTTGTTGTCCTCCGCCTTTGCCGCCGCCGCCGGGGCGCCGACGGTGCGCCTGACGCTCAACGTGCGCACCGCGGCGGCTGCCGCCGCCACTGCTGCTGCTGCGGCGGCGGGCAAGGGGGGGCGACTGTCGGAGCAGATGGGCGACGACCTCGCAGAGCACCTGCCCGAGCGCGCGCTGGAGGTGGAGCAGGTGCTGGCGACGCGGAGCGGGGCCGATGGCTGCGCCGAGGTCCTCGTCAAGTGGGAGGTGCCGCCGTGGAGGGACCCTAACCCTGACCCTGACCCTAACCCCTAACCCCTAACCCCAACCCCTAACCCTCACCCCTAACCCTAACCCTAACCCTAACCCTAACCCTAACCCTAACCCAGGTGCTGCCGTGGAGTGAGAGCAGCTGGGAGCGCCAGGCCGAGCTGCCGCCGTGCGCTGCGCAGCTCGCCGCCTTCGACGCGGCGCAGCGGGCGCCGTGCGTGCCGCCCTCCGCCGCGGTGGCCGCCATACGCCCCGCGCACTACGAGCACCTCGAGGAGTCGCCGACCTACGGCCCCAACCAGGACCGCAGGCTGCGCGCGTACCAGCTGGAGGGGGTCAACTGGATGGTGGACTGCTGGCACAAGCGGCGCAACGTGATGCTCGCTGACGAGATGGGGCTCGGCAAGACCGCGCAGTGCGTCGCCACGCTCAGCCACATCCACGCCCTCGGCCCGGCCGGCCCGTTCCTGATCGTCGCGCCCCTCTCCACCATCAACCACTGGGCGCGCGAGCTGCGCGCGTGGTCCTCCCTGCGCACGGTCGTGCTGCACGGCTCCGCCGCAGACCGCAAGCTCCTGCTCAAGCGCCTCTGGCACGCCGCGCCCGGCCCGCGCGGCGGCGCGCGGCCGGGCTACTTCTTCCAGATCGTGGTGACCACGTACGAGACGCTGCTGCTGGAGGAGCGCCTAACCCTCAGCCTAACCCTAACCATAGCCCTCACCCCAGCCCCAAACCCAACCCTCTCCCTCTCCCTAACCCGAACCCGAACCCGAACCCTGCCCCTCGCCAGGAGCGCGCGCTGCGCTCGGTGCCCTGGCAGTACTTGATCGTCGACGAGGCGCACCGGCTGAAGAACGTCGAGTCGCGCCTGCGTGTGGCGGTGCAGGGGCTCGACGCGCAGCAGATGGCCCTACTCACAGGCACCCCCGTGCAGAACTCCACCGCCGAGCTCTTCTCGCTCCTCAACCTGCTCGACCCCGCGCGCTTCGGCGACGCCGAGGACTTCGAGGAGCGCTACGGCGACATGCACTCGGCCGAGCAGGTTAGGCGTAGGCTTGGGCTACGGCCGAGCTGGTTAGGGTTAGGCTTAGGCTTAGCCCCTCCCCCTACCCCTGCCCCTATCGGAGCAGGTGGCCGAGCTGCAGGCCCTCCTCAAGCCGCTGATGCTCCGCCGGCTCAAGGTTAGGCTTAGTCCTAGGGTGTGGCTTAGGCTTAGGGATCGCTCACCCTAGTCCTTAACCCGAACCCCTCACCCGAGCCGCGACCCCCTCACCCTAATCAAGGGCGACGTGATCTCGGCGGACGAGATCCCCGCCAAGGAGGAGACCATCGTGTGGGTCGAGCTCACCGCGCAGCAGAAGCGCCAGTACCGCGCGCTCCTCGACCGCAACGGCGCGCTCCTCGCCTCCCTCTCGGGCTCGGGTGCCGCGGGCCCCGGCAAGGTAACCCTAACCCTAACCCTAACCCTAACCCTAACCCTAACCCTAACCCTAACCCTAAAACTAACCCTAACCCTAACCCTAAGCAGGCCAACCTGCCTTCGATGAGCAACATCTGCATGAAGCTGCGCCAGCTGTGCAACCACCCGCGCCTGCTGGAGAAGGCCGACGCGCCGCTGCCGGTGGGCGTGGCGGCGGAGGCCAAGGCCCTCGCCCAGCTGGTCGAGGCGAGCGGCAAGATGGTGCTGCTGCATAAGCTGCTGCCGCGGCTGCGCGCCGAGGGGCGCAAGGTGCTGCTCTTCTCGCAGTTCACGCGCATGCTCGACCTGCTCGAGGACTATCTGCACCTGAGCAGGCTGCCGTACGAGCGGCTCGACGGCGGGGTGGCGGGCGGCGCGCGCCAGGCATCCATCGATCGCTTCCAGCAGGGCGACGCGGCGAGCGCCTTCGCCTTTCTGCTCTCGACGCGCGCGGGCGGCGTGGGGATCAACCTCACTGCGGCGGACACCGTCGTCATCTTCGACTCGGATTGGAACCCGCAGAACGACGTGCAGGGCATGGCGCGCTGCCACCGCATCGGCCAGACCCAGCAGGTGCAGGTCTACCGCCTGATCACCAACCGTACGTACGAGCGCGCCATGTTCGAGCGCTCGTGCCAGAAGCTGGGCCTCGACCAGGCCCTGCTCAGCGGCGACAAGGGCGGCGGCGACAAGGGAGACAAGGCGCCCTCGGCGGGCGAGGTGGCCGACAGATGCGCGAACCCTAACCCCAACCCTAACCCCAACCCTAACCCCAACCCTAACCCCAGCCCTAACCCCAACCCCAACCCTCACCCCGACCCCAAGCTCAACCCTCACCCTAACCCTAACCCTGATGAGGTGGCCGACCTGCTGCGCTACGGCGCGTACGACATCCTGCGCGAGGACGCGGCGAGCGACGAGGCGCGCCGCGCCTTCTGCGAGGCCGACATCGACCAGCTGCTCGCGCAGGGGCACAAGATGACGCACGGCGCGCCCAACGGCGGCGCGGGCGGCGCGTTCTCCAAGGCGACCTTCTCGTCAGAGGCCGACCAGGTGGGTGGCGGCGCCGTCGACCTGCACGATCCCGAGTTCTGGTACAAGCTGATGAGCTCGAACCCTCACCCTACCCGCTGACTCTATCATCCTAACGCAACCCTAACCCTAACCACGACCCTCACCCTCACCCTCACCCTCACCCTCACCCTCACCCTCTCACCCTGACCAGGTCGAAGCTCATGCCGGCCGCGGCGGCGCGCGCGAGCGGCGGCGGCGGCCTCGAGCGCGCAGCGCGGCGGCGCAGCGGTGCGAACCGCATGGTCGAGGACGATGGCTCGGAGGACGACGAGGGCGTGCGCGGCTGGAAGCGGCGCAGGGAGGACGACCCCGACGCGGAGGTGCTCAGGGGTAGGGTGAGGGCTAGGGTTAGGGTTCGGGTTCGGGTTAGGGTTGGGTTCAAGGTTATGGTTAGGGTTGACCCTACCCCTACCCTAAACCATACCAGGTGGACCCCGGCGCGCTGAGCGAGGCGGAGGCGGAGCTCGTGCGCCGCGAGCGCGGCGAGCGGAAGGGGGGTAAGGAGCGGAAGGAGCGGCGCGTCGTCGCGGGCGCGGTGGGCCGCCGTGTGCTCTGCCGCGGCTCCGGAGCGGCACGCGCGCAGCAGGTGAGCGGCGTCTACCAGGCCGACGGCCGGATCGAGATCGATGCTCCCGGGCTGCAGCTGCTCGAGGCCACACGCGCCGCTGTGCGCGAGGCTGGTGAAGGCGGCGCGGGCGGCGCGGGCGGCGAGGGCGGTGCGGGCGACGAGGGCACCGCGGTTGACGCGGGCGGCGAGGGCGGCGAGGGGGGCGAGGGGGGCGAGGGGGGCGGGGTTGCGGAGCCCGCGGCGGACGCGGCCGTCGGTGCGAAAGCGGCGGCGGCCGCGGCGGCGGCGGCGGTTGGGGTGGGCGCGCGGCTGTCGTGCGCCGCCTTCGCCAAGCTAGCGGGCAACAAGAGCGGCTCGCCGTACGCGGCCATCGTGCTGCAGGAGGCGCCGGACCTCGGCACCTCGCTCCTGGAGATCGAGGACCCCGAGGGCGCCGCGGCCGGAAAGTACGCCAAGCTTCTCCGCAAGGGGGCCGGCGGCGGCGGCGGCGGCGGCGGCGGCGGCGGCGGCGGCGGCGGCGGCGGAGGGGACAGGTGGACACACGCGGAGCGCGACCGTGCGGCGCGCGCGCTCGCGAGCGTGGGTCCCTTCGACGCGGCGCGGCTGCAGCGCGCGGCGGCGCTGGGCGGCAAGACGCTCGAGCAGGTGCGCGCGTACGCGCGTGGCTGGCTGCGCTTCACACTCGCAACCCTCGCGCCTGCACGCGACGGCGGCGGCGGCGGCGGCGGCGACGGCGGCGGCGGCGGCGGCGGCGGCGGCGACGGCGGCGGCGGCGGCGGCGGCGGCGTGTCGGTGGGCCTCACCACCGTCGAGCCGGACGCGGCGGCGGCGGCGGCGGCGGCGGCGGCAGTCGGCGACGAGTGCCTGCGGCCGCAGTTCTGGCGCGGAGCGCTGCCCGCCGAGGCGTGCGCCGAGGAGGCCGCCCTGTGGACGGTGCTGCTGCAGGACGCCAAGTTCGAGCGCGCGCTGCGCCGCGCCGCGCTGCCGGCGCTCGGCAAGCTCGTGTGGCTGCGCGCGCTCGCCGACTGCGCGGCACCGGTGAAAACAGCGGACGACAGCAGCGCGGGGCCGCAGCCGGCGCGCGGCGAGGCCACCGCCGCCGCCGACGACGACGACGACGGCGCGCACGTGGCGGCTCCGGCCGCGGAGGCTGGATGCGATGGCGAGGCTGGATGCGACGGCGAAGCGGCTGGCCCCGCGCCGCTGCGCCTGCCCGCGGAGCTCGAGAAGATGCTCGGCGGCGTCTACACGGCGGGCGGCTCGCTGCCTGCGCCGTGGTG
>Ga0163111_10002307_pt1 | contig 12050 bp, 7 predicted proteins | sample CRUFie1St18metaG_FD_109645 | JGI IMG/M metagenome (GOLD analysis project Ga0163111, IMG submission 109645) | Marine microbial communities from the Costa Rica Dome - CRUD Field 142mm St18 metaG | ecosystem: Environmental > Aquatic > Marine > Oceanic > Photic zone | place: Costa Rica: the Eastern... | reverse complement strand
CTTCTTCTTCTTCTTCTTATTATTATTATTGTTCAGCGCGTCGTCTCTCGCGTCGTCGTCCGTGGTGAATCGCACGTGCACGACGTTCCTCGCGTTCGTCCCCAAAGTCGTCGTGCGCATCGCGCAGCGCTTCACCACATCCAGAAAGAGTCTGTCCGAGACCGCACCGTCGGCGCAGCAGTCGCGCACGACGTGCACCGGCGCGAGGCCTTCGACGTTCCTAACGGCCTCGTCGATCGCGCGCGTCGATCGGCGCATCTTTCTTTCTTTCTCTCTCTCTCTCTCTCTCAAAACCGCGCGGGGAAAATGCGATGCACAATGTGACGATTTGTAACGACTTTTTCGGCACAAATGTGATGCGCTCTTTGTTCACCGCGCGATGCCCAAAAGCCCCGAGGGGGCGTCGGGCAGAACCGTCGCGGCGTCGAGCGATGGAGAAGAAGAGCATCGTCGGTTCGGCGTCGATGGAATCGACGACGGGGGAAGGGGACGAGGACGCGCGAGGCCGGCGCAAAAATCCTTCGCTGTACGAAGATTTCGGCGGCGACGAACGGAAGGTGACACATCACCGGGTTTCTGCGCCGTCGAGCCGGAAGCGAAGGAAGAAACCAGACGTCCTCGCACCGGCCGGAGGATGGGCGCAACTGGAAGCGGCGGTAAAAAACGGGGCCGATTGCGTCTATTTTGGGTTAGAAGTGTTGAACGCTCGAGCGAGAGCGAACAACTTTACCGTCGAGGAGTTACCGAGAGTTATGACCTACGTGCGCGAACGCGGCGTGAAAGGGTACGTGACCATGAACGTGCTCATATTCGACGATGAATTACGAGAGTGCGAAAGATTAATTCGAGCGTGCGCGAAAAATGGGGTGGACGCCATGATTGTGCAAGATGTCGGCGCGGCGAGATTGGTGAAACGCGTCGCGCCAAACATGACGGTGCACGGAAGCACGCAGATGTCGATTACGGACGCGAACGGGGCGTTGTTTGCGAAGGAGATTGGGTGCGAGAGGGTTGTAGTAGGGAGAGAATTGTCCATTAGTGAGATAAAGACGGTCGTAGATAAGTCGCCGGAGACTACGGTGGAAGCGTTCACACACGGTGCGTTGTGCGTGAGTTACTCTGGGCAATGTTTTTCGAGCGAGGCGTGGGGAGGGAGGTCCGCTAATCGAGGCCAATGCGCGCAAGCGTGTCGAATGCCATACGGATTTGTGGTGAATGGTAAAATTAAGGCCATGGGAGACGAAAAGTATCTCCTATCGCCGCAAGATTTGATGGCGGTAGATTTAGTGCCGGAATTGATCGACGCAGGCATATCGTGCTTTAAAATCGAAGGGCGATTGAAAGGCGAAGAATATGTAGGATTGACAACGGCGGCATATCGACGAGCGGTAGATTTAGCATGGGAAAATAGGAATGTGTCGAAGAAAGAGTTGTTAACGGATGAGTCGAGATTGGAGTTGCGGCAGGTGTTTGCCCGTGCACAAGATGAACAGTTTGACGGGTTAACGACTGGTTTTTTAGAAGGCACTAGGCATCAAACGATTGTGAGAGGGAGGAATCCGAGACATCGAGGCGTGTTTGCAGGGAGAGTAGTTGAGGTAGACACGAAGAATGAACAAGTGACGATACAAACACGTAATAAAAACGACAAAAACGACGATGAACAGAATACTTCCTCTATGAATGGTATTTTAAAGCGCGGATTTGGCGTCGTGTTTGACGACGGGACGCCGGAACTCGACGAGCAAGGTGGCTTCATTTACGAAATCTTCGACGAAAGAGGAAGTTACGTGGACTCGAGCGAGTTGTGTTCGAGCGAGTTTGTGACTTTGGCATTCGCGAGAAATTCCTTGGATTACAAGAAAATTCGACCTGGGAATATCGTGTGGCGAACGTCGACGACATCTGAAGAGAAGAAGGCGCAACATCGCAAGAAAGAGAAGAGCGAAGAGGCAGCGGTAACGACATCATCATCCGTAAAAACGTCGGCTGCAACGGCGTCGATGGGCACAGATGGACCCGATGATGTCGTTTGTATTGTCTCTGGAGCGCTCCACGAGCCTTTGAAAATTGCTTTATACGATACGTTAGGAAACGTTGGCGAAGCGCTGACGTCCGTACATATTTCCGAGGCGAAGAAACAACCGATTGATTTTCAATCCATCGCGAAAGCGCTGGGCGAATTAGGAGGAACGCCATTTTTTCTAGACGCAGAAAAGAATATGGACTGCAAAAATCTCTTTTCTGGGGCAAAAGATACAAAAATTTTCGTTCCAGCCGGTGAAATCAAGAAAGCACGAAGAGACGCGGTTGAAATTTTGTTGGAGAAACGACGCAATATGGGCGTGATGAGAGCGGAAGAGATGGCGAGCGACGACGTGAGCGTATCAGACGTGATGTATAAAAGCGAAATTGAAAAATGGTGGGGTGTACCGATAGAAAACACAGCATCGTCGAAAAGGGGAGAAACTACCTCATCGCAACTGTCGGACGAACCTAAACTTACCTTGCTCTGTCGAACAATGGAACAGGTTGAAACGTGTTGCGCGTTTGATTTCTTGGACGAAATTCAAGCTGATTTCTTGGAAGTGCACGGCTTACGCGATGCCGTGAAGAAAATCCAAGAGACTGGTAAAAAAGCTGTCGTAGCGACTCCACGCGTGTTGAAACCGGATGAAGAAAAATTGTGGCGGTTCTATTTGAGCTTAAACGCAGATGCTCTTTTAGTCCGTTCCGCAGGTTTACTTCGAAAATTGCACGAGTTGATATCGGAACATGCAGAAGAAGGCAAAAACTATCCGCGACTTCGTGGTGATTTCAGTCTAAATGCCGCAAATGTTCTTACAACGTCAACGTTCCTCGAAACGTTCAACTTGGAACGTTTGGCGTTAACGCACGACTTGAACGCGCGCCAAATCCGCAACCTCGCCTCCGCGCTTCCAGAAACTGCCTCCTCAAAAATCGAAATCATTCTGCATTGTCACCTCCCAATCTTCCACACGGAACACTGCGTCTTTTGCCGTTTCCTTTCTGACGGCAATAGTTACAAAGATTGTGGCCATCCGTGCGAAACCAACGATGCGCGATTGCGGGATTCCAACGGCAAAGACCATCTTGTGCTCGCGGACATGGGCTGTCGCAACACGGTCTTTAACGCGGAAGCGCAGTCAGGTGCTATGTTTGTCCAAGATTGGATTAACATCGGAAACATAAGAAACTACCGAATTGAACTCGTGGATACGAACAAAAATGAAACTATTGTGCTCTTAGAAACATACGACAAACTCTTAAATGGGGAAATCTCCTCTCGAGACGCGTACGATGCGTTACGGAAAGTCAAAGATAAGAACGGAAACGTGCAAGGATGTAACATCGGCTCCTTCGCCGTCAGAGAAGAAAAGAGCAGAGACGGGATGAAGAAAACCGCGGCTGAGATTAAAATGAAGAAGGCTAAGAAGGCTAAGAAGAAGAAACCGTCGGTGAGTATGTGAGACAAGAGAGGGAGAGAGAGACAGAGAGAGAGAGAGAGTAGAAAGAGGGAAACTGTATTTTTTGTAAAAACCGAATAAAATTGACACGCACGTGCGCACAGTAAACACACGCACACGTCTATCCAGGCTTCGAGATTCAGACGCGCGCGCGCGCAGACACGGATAAAATAATGCATTCGGTTGCTAGACAACTCGCCATTCGTGTCGCCACGTCGTACTCTTCTTCGTCTTCGCGCGGCAGAAGCTCCATCCTCTTTTCCAATCCGCCAAAATCCACGAAAAGGGGGGCATTCGTATGCACGTCTTCTCGCGCGTCGTCTTCAAAGAATGAAAACGATAACACGGACGAGTCGAAACCACAAAACGAACTGATCGAAGCTTTGGATACAATAGCTCAGAGAGAAAATTTGGTCAAGAGGAACAAAAGGAAACAACCGGATATTATCGTCGAAAATGCCTCACCGCCGCCGGGGTTTGGTGGTGGTGCAGGAGTATCGAATACTGTCATGGGACCGGGAACCTCGGAACAGTGGCGAGAGTTGGACGAGAAAGTAAACACGTACCCATCCGAACGCAAATTTCAAGCCATTGGAATCAACTCTCCAGAATTCGTTCAAGACATGGTGAAACTCGTGGAAGATACGTTAGGTGATGGGAGGAAAGTGCACCCGGAAAACGTGACGAGTAACCTAAGTAAAAATGGAAAGTATTGCAGCGCGAACATGACCGTGGTCTTGATGAGCGGGGAAGAGGTGATTAATATCATGGCGAAATTGAAAGCGGACGAGAGAGTGAAATGGTATTTGTGATCATTGATTTATGTATCAATCATCGTGAGGGAGCGCTATGAACTATTGCGTAGTATTGTTTTATTAAAATCGAAACATTACGTTGTATATTTATCATTGTTCTATGCCTGCGTTTGCGAATTTACCTAACGCCCAGAGCGGGAAAATATTCTTATAGTTTGCGTACGTAATCATGCAGTTGTTGTTAAAAACACCCATGATGTTTTCCTGCGGCCAATCTCCGTTAGGGAGTTGCTTTTTGAGCAAACATGCGGCAGCTTTGCACAAAGGCGCGGGATCTCTCTTCTCTTGGCCGGTGGCGAGTAAAGCAAGCATGGCCCACGAGGTGTTGACGCAGTGTGCAAATTCGGTTTTGCCGTCTTTTTCGTAAAGCTGGTGATAGACTTTCTTTTCGCACGAGAGGTAACTTTCTCCCCATCCACCGCTGGTTTCTTGTTGCTTCGAGAGTAAAAATTTCACTGCTTTGCGCAAGTGCGGGCACGTGTCGTATGTCGATCCGGTCGCAATCAAACCTAAAACGCCAAACCACGTCCCGTAGGTGAAGCAGATCGCCCACGAACCATACCAGCTCCCGTCTTCTTTTTGAATGCTCTTCAAAAAATTTCGGCCGCTTTTACGTGCATTTTCAATGCGAGGAACGATCGGGTGGTCCGGGAACCGTTTGGCGAATTTAGATATCGCTTGGATAGATGCCGACGAGCACTCTACGTACGGGTAATCAATCATAATGTCACCGAACGTTTCCGCGGGGTTTAAAGTTTCCACCCACTTACCGGCTCGAGTGTTTTCGTATGTTGCCCACCCACCGCTGCCTTGCGGCTTAAACCCAATTTTTTGCGTGTTTTGATAACTCAAAATAACATTCACACAATCCGCTAATCGATCGACGGCTATTTTGTTTTCTGGGGCAATTTTAATCAAACCTTGATCTTCCATATCCATCAGTGATAACGCAGCCTTCAAACCCTCGCTCGAGCAATCAGAAATGGGCCATCCGTGATCTCTCGTGCTAAACGGCCAAGCGCCTTTGGAGATGTGTCGGTAATATTTCTTCAATTCCGGCGCGTCGTCTCTCACTTGACTATCGTCGATGTATTTAGCCGCGTCGCCCAAACATTCATTAAAGCTTTTAGACAAGCCAGTTGCTTCAATTGCTTGCACCGCAAACGCGCAATCCCAGAGTTGACTGCCGTTGTATCCTTGCATTTTCATGCCGTCTTCGGCGACCCATAAATAATCCCAAAATCTCGGCATGTGCTTTTCCACACCTTCTGTGTCGCCGCTGAAGTATCTGCACAAACAGTTGAACACTTTGTTAACAGGACCAATGTCCACGTATCTCGTGTTTTCGTCTTCGTATACCACGTGCTTCAGCGCCTCTTTGTTCGCCCACTTGCGCAAAGGCGAACGGAGTAAAATGGGTTCGACTTTTGAAAGCGCACCCCACAATAGATCTTGCAATAACGGGTGTGGGTAATACAAATCTTCTTTCGCACACTCGTTTCTCGCTTTGTTCCAGTTAATCGTGTTGTACTCCTGGCAATACAATTCCGTCTTCAAAGCCTCACTGATCAGGTTTCTGGGTTCAATTTGCGCGCGTTTGCCGTACAAATAGGACATGGGTAAATATACCATTCTACAGTGACACCAATAACGCCCCGGGTGCGCTGGAAACCAATACGGAAGCAACCAGCACTCCGGCGGAATTGGATTCAAACCTTTCCACTCGTAACATCCCAGCATCGCTAACCAAAACTTCCCCCAACTCGGAGTTTTCGTCGCCCCTCCTCGTGTTTTAATCCACTGTTGCATTTTCCTTAACGTTTCCGACGATTCCAGCTCTTCGCCTAAACACCTCAGCGCGACGTACGTCAACACGGACCCGAACATCGTCGAGTGGCCTTCGATGTGCAACCCAACGCCGCCGTCTTCGTTGACGTGATTTTCCAAGTATCGTTTCATTTCCACTTTCACGTGTGCCGGTAACATCTCTTTCTCTTTCTTCATAATTTTCATCGCTATTATTAATCCAGGCATGAGAAACATCGGCCCACCGTAATCGGACGGCCAATGTCCATCTGGATGTTGCTGACCTTGGTAATACTCCACGCCAGCTCTCAACGCTCGCTTCGTTTCCTTTGTGACCGACTTTTCGTCGATGATAACGTCCGCGCTCGGCGGCGTCGTTTTCCTCTCTCTCTTCCTCTCTTTCCTTTGCGCATCAAACGCATCTCTCATCAGCGCGTCTTTGCTGTGTTTTTGCGCGGACCTGTTCTCTCGAAACTCTTTCCGTCGTTCTTCCTGCTTTTGGACGTCTTCCTCGGACGCGTTCGCATCGAATTCCCACGTTTGTCGACCGACGTGCGCGTTTAACGTGCGCAGTTTTCCCTCGGCATCCAGGTTGCCTCGGGAGCACACCAGTTTCCACATTATTTGATGTCGTCAAGTCTTCGGGTCGTCCACTGGTTTCCAACAACGCCTTTCGAGACGGCCGACGAAAAAAAAGGTGGCAAAGGGTGGCCGTCTTCGTTTTCTTCGCGTTCCTCCTTTTCGTCTTATTAGGGGTCGCGTTTTGTCGCGCTTTGTTCGGAGAGTGGACGAGACCCCGATGTGACGAATGTCGACGATATATCTGATTTTCGTTTGTCATTTTTTGTCTTGGAAAACAATTCCCTAATTTAGGGTCTCGAGACAAAAATTTTTTTGTGGCTCATGTGGGCTCCCTCGATTTTATTCGTGGCGTCGAAGACACCAAAACGAGAAATAACGAACTCTTTTTTCTCTCTCTTTTTCTTCACTTTCCAACGAAAAAAAGTGTTCCGAATTTCCGCGCGAAGAACCACGACGCGACCGCGCGAGACGTGCGGCATCGATGTCGTCGTCGTCGTCTCTCACATTCGGAGCGTCGGCGCTGTCCGCACGGCACGCGGCGACCCGCGGGAGTTGCACGGTGCGCGATTCTCGTTCTCTCATTTTTTTTTTCTTTTCCGCGTAAAGAATTTGTGGGGGGAATTTTGGTTGAGATTCGTTTCGCGCGGGTATTTTTTTGCGCGATGTGGGGGAGGGAGATGCGGTTGATCGCGACGTTTTGGATCGGTTTCGTGGGATACGGTATTGGAAGGGTGATCTCCGACCAAACGTGGTGGATTTTATCGTTCGGGAGCCATCGAACTCGCGCGCGAAATTCACGCGCATATCCATTAATCTTTTTTATATTCTGACCTTTCTTCTTTTATTCAAAATCCGAAAACAGACGCGCGCTCAGCAGCAGCAACAACGACAAAAGGAAGGCAGATTTATCGCTTTTACTTCCCGCTCTGTCCACCAATCTTCGGTTGTCGTCAAAGCATCGGAAGATGACATCGATCTCGATGACATCGCGCAAGCGATTGAGGAACTCGCCAAGGAGAATGAAAGGCTTCGCATGAGTTTGGAAGGGGAAGAGGCTGAGGAAGAAGCTGAGGCGACTATGGCCGCGACGGCGGTGGCGACGCTACCAAAGCCGGCTGCCGCTGCTGCTCCAACTACTACACGCGATGATGCTGATTCGGTGAAACCAGCCAGCTCTGGCGCTGTTTCCGCGTTTGGTGTCCCAGAGTTGACCGAGGATCCAAAGAGACACCGAGGATTCAAGTTCCCGCCGTTGGAGGGCGACGGCTTCGGCGTCTGCGCGGTAGACGGTACTTTGGAGCACCACAAAGGTCACTTGGGTCACAGGTGGGAAAAGTTCAAGAACTTGAGACAAGCAATCGAAGACAACGAAGAAGGAGGGATTGAAGGGTTTTCCAGAGGCTACGAGAAGATGGGATTCACTAGAAATGAGGAAACCGGAGAGATAACGTACAGAGAGTGGGCGCCAAGCGCAAAAGCTGCGTGCTTGTTTGGTGACTTCAACAACTGGGCCACCGATGCAAACGGGTTATGGATGAATAAGAATGATTTCGGCGTGTTTGAGGTGACGGTGCCGCCAAATGCGGACGGGTCGCCGGGTATCCCGCACGGCTCGAGGGTGAAGATTCACTTGGAAACGCAAGACGGTTCGTGGGTTGACAAGATTCCGGCATGGATTAAGTTCGCCGTGCAAGCGCCGGGGAACATTCCGTTCGATGGCATTTACTACGATCCGCCGAAGGAAGAACAATACGAAATGAAATGGGCGAGACCAGAAGCTCCGGAAGAGTTGAGAATTTACGAAGCGCACGTCGGCATGTCCTCGAGAGAGCCAAAGATCAACTCCTACATCGCTTTCGCAGACGAAGTGTTGCCGAGAATAAAAAACCTGGGGTACAACGCGGTCCAATTGATGGCGATCCAAGAGCACGCGTACTACGCGTCTTTTGGTTACCACGTGACGAACTTTTTTGGCGTCTCCTCTCGATGCGGTACTCCGGACGAGTTGAAGTATTTGGTCGATAAAGCGCACTCCATGGGCATTTCTGTTTTGATGGATTTGGTGCACTCGCACTCTTCGTCGAACGCTACCGATGGCATCAACATGTTCGATGGCTCGGATGGGCAGTACTTCCACAGCGGGCCGCAAGGTTACCACTGGATGTGGGATTCTCGATGCTTCAACTACGCCGAGTGGGAAGTCTTGAGATTTTTGTTATCCAACTTGAGGTACTGGATGGAAGAATTCAAATTCGACGGCTTCCGTTTTGATGGCGTCACGTCTATGATGTACAAACATCACGGTCTACAAGTTGCATTTACAGGCAACTACGACGAATACTTTGGCATGGCCACGGATGTGGACGCCATGGTGTACTTGGCATTGGCAAACGACATGTTGCACACGTTGTACGACGGTAACGTAACGACCATCGCAGAAGATGTTTCCGGTATGCCAACGTTGTGCCGACCTGTTCATGAAGGTGGCGTTGGTTTTGATTACCGTTTACAAATGGCCATCGCAGATAAGTGGGTCGAAGTCTTATCCGAATGGGGTTCAGATGAAGGATGGGAAATGGGCAACTTGGTGTTTACGATGGAGAACCGCCGATATGGCGAGAAGTGCATCTCGTATGCAGAATCGCACGATCAAGCGTTGGTCGGGGATAAAACGACGGCTTTTTGGCTCATGGACGCGGAAATGTATACGAACATGTCCACGCTTTCGGCGGATTCGCCAGTTATTACCAGAGGTATCGCTTTACATAAGATGATTCGTCAATTCACCATGGGTTTGGGCGGCGAAGGCTACTTGAACTTCATGGGCAACGAGTTTGGTCACCCGGAGTGGATTGATTTCCCTAGAGGAGACCGCGTGGAAGCATCAACCGGAGAATTCATCCCTGGTAACGGCAACTCCTACCACTTGTGCCGCAGACGCTTCGATTTACCGGAAACGGACCACTTGAGATACAAATTTTTAGAAGCGTTTGACGCGAAAATGAATCGCGTCGCTGGTTTCTTCAAATACATGGCGAGCGACCACCAATACACGAGCTTAAAAGACGATGGCGACAAGATGATTGCGTTTGAAAGAGGTGATTGCGTCTTTGTCTTCAACTGGCACCCGTGCAACTCGTACTCGGACTACCGCATTGGTTGCAAGAAAGCTGGCAAGTACAAGTTGGTGTTGAGTTCGGACAACCCCGAGTTTGGCGGCTGGGATAACTTGTCCACGCATCACGACAACAGCTACTTTGCGGACTCCACCGCGCACAACGGTCGCCCGGCGAGTTTCCAAGCATACATCCCGTCTAGAACGGTTGCGGTGTTCGCTTTGGAAGAAGACGTCGAAAGAGTCGGGTACACCTATGGCGAGGAGTACGTTTCCAGAATCGTCGAGGTCTCCAATGACAACGTATAAAAACAAATCATAATCATTAGGAACACAAGTATACATTCGTATTCGCAAAGAAGCGCGCGGCAAAAGTCATTTTCATTGACAAAGGGGCTAATATATTGTTGTAATAATTCATACTCAGATCTACTTTTTTTCTAACGAAGATTTTCCTTATTTCACCTCTCCTCCTCCTCCTTTTTCATCCATGCTATCCTTCGCCGCTTTTTTCTTCCAACACGCGTTGGAAATTTTCCTCACGATACCCATATAAAACGCGCCTTTATTCTTTATCTGTTTCGTGTTGCCCATCTTCGTCGTGAACTTCCGAATTTCATTCGCCGCTTTCTCGCACACGTCCCTCGGAAGCAAACCTAAAAATGATTTCAATCGATCGTCAAAGTCGTTCTCTTTCAACGTCCCCTCGCTATTCTCGCACACATGTTTAATCACCACCTCCACGTCGTCCGGTGCAGTCAACACCTTCAACCCTTCCCTCTTCGTTCTCCCTTCCGTTTTCGTGTTCACTTCTTTCCCTTCTTCCTTCTTCGCGCGTCGCACCGACTTCGGTTCCTGATACGTCTTCCTTTCGCATCTCTCCACTGTCACCGGCCTGCCTCGAAATAGCGTGTCGTGCAACTTCATCGCCTTTTTCGCCGCCTTTGCCGTCGTAAAATCCACGAACGCGAATCCTTTAAATTTCTTCTGTTTCCCGGGCGTGCCTTCGCCGTCGCCTCCAGCCATTCGAATTTGACCGATATCTCGCCCACATCCTTGCCTGTTTAAGTTCGCTTTCAACCAAGGTAAGATATCTTTCGCTTTCGTATCGAACGGCATCTGTCCAAAAAACAACGTGTGGATTTCGTTCTTCTTCGTCTTCGTTTGCGCGTCGACGTCCGTTGCATCTTTCTTCTCTTCCTTCTTTTCTTTCCGTCGTTTCTTTTCGCCGCCATCACCATCATCATCATCATCATCATCATCAAACGTCTCTTCCTCTCTTTCCCTTTTCGTCTTCTTCGCTTTTTTTTTCTCCCTCTTGTGCTTCTCTTTCGACTTTTCCTCCGCGAGCTCTTCGAACTCGTTCGTCGACATCGCGACGTCCTTCTGTTGGGAGGGTACTACTTCGTAGACTTGGACTCGTGTAGTATTATGAATAACAAAAACTATGGCGCATTTTTCCCTTTGATGTCGATGCCGTTTTCCCTTAAACTCTCCAACACGGCGGACAATTTCCCTCCAAAACGTCTCCTTTTCGAGACGAATCTCGATCGTTTCGCGCTGTATTTCTCGTTCTTTTTCGAGTCGTTCGCGCGCAAACCGTCGAAATCGATCGACTCCAACGGGATTTTCTTCAATCGCTCGGCCAAGAGCGCGCCGATGCGCCTGCACGCGCGCTTATCGGACGTCGATTGGAAAGGCATTCTTCTCTCGCTGCTACTGCTACTACTGCTGCTGCTGCTGCTGTCCCTGCCTGTTTCCGCGCTTCCGTCGTTTCCTTCGACGAGTCTCTTCTTCCGTTGCTCTAACGTCGACGCCGAGGCGACGACGTGCCCGTCCGACGGGCGAACGACGCGACCAACCACGTGGCGATTGCTGAAAAACACCTGCAAACGATGCAACGCTTTCATCGCAGGGGCGACACGAGTAAAAGACGACGACGACATCGTGCAAAAATCGCCGCCCTACTAATCTTCTTCTTCGCGTCGCGTATCCCTCGCGCGCCTCCGCGTGTATCCGCGAACGCCGTCGTCCTCTCTTTCCGTTTCTCGCCGCCGCCTTCTTTTATCCGGGTGTACGCCCGACCATCAATCCACACGAAGGAAGGCGGTGTTGTGATGATGATGGTGCTTTTGGAGCTTTTGGAAGACAATTTTGGTCCTTCTTTCCAAAGGCCTCTTTTTTTTCTCTTCGGTTCATTTAAGGTGTCATTCACTTTTTGAGTCCTTAAATGTCAAAGTTTTG
>Ga0163111_10002305_pt1 | contig 12057 bp, 18 predicted proteins | sample CRUFie1St18metaG_FD_109645 | JGI IMG/M metagenome (GOLD analysis project Ga0163111, IMG submission 109645) | Marine microbial communities from the Costa Rica Dome - CRUD Field 142mm St18 metaG | ecosystem: Environmental > Aquatic > Marine > Oceanic > Photic zone | place: Costa Rica: the Eastern... | reverse complement strand
TTGTTTTATTTCTTTTACTTTACTCATTTTCCATTCTCCGAGTTATAGACGAGGATGTCTATTATGTTGTTATTATACATGTTATTTAGGTTTTTGTCAAGCATTTTCTAATCCTTTTAGGTAACCAAAATAGTCAATTGCAATTTTGGAATGCACTTCTTTGATGTAATGCTCGCCATCTAAGAAGTATTTTTCTGTTTCAATATCAACTTTGTGTATATCTTTAAGATATCCATAAGCACTCATAGGTGCCTTTATGCAAGATAATGGAACAAAATAATCAGTATTTTCTGGCATGAACACTCTGTTATTGATTGTCCAAAGATACCATTTTATGTTTTTTTGTTTTAACATAGTATCTATTGCAAGTAAATTGATGCAATATTCTTTGTATTGAATTGGTGTTACAAGTTCGTGCCATAATTTTGTGTAAGAATATTTTTCTGAAAATAATGGAAAGTTGTAATCTACTTCCATATCATGAAACTTAAATCCTTTAAATTCTTCATAAATCTGTGTTCTTGGTTTTTCCACAAACTCTATGTATTCGTCTGTTATTCTATGATCTGTATATCTGTGGATTAAATCATCTTTTGGTTGATCATCATCTAGATATAGATCAGCTTTAGTGCCATCTCCAACATCTAAATTTCTGGAACAGGATAATAAAAACCTGTTCCAATAAGTAGATTGTACAAATACTTCGTCGATATCATCGTAACGATCTAGCATTGCTTTTAACCAAATAGGATATTTAGAATTTACTCCACCTGGCATGCTGTAAATTACACACTGCTTGTTATTCTCATGGGCATAGATTTCTGCATAGTTGTTGCTTTGCCAACTACTAATTTTTCCTCCCATTTCGAAATAGCCATGTGAATGGCTATCTCCCAAGAATAAACTTCTAGTCATTACTGTTAAAATACTTGTTAAGCATTTCCAAACGATCATCAGCCGCCGCAAGTTTATCAAGCTCTGAGATCACTGCTTCAGTAACATCTGAATGCTCACCAATACCTGCTGGCATAGTCTGGTAAACTTTAATGTTAGCGATATGCACTGCAACTTCGCCTTCTGCTTGTTTTTTTGCGGCTTCTATAATAGCTTCACCTGGCTTCATTTTTTACCTCCTAATACTTCCCTTTTTCTGGGATCACGTGTCGCACTCCTCCTCTTGGATTTTCCATATCACCTTTGCGACGGGGGATAAGATGGATATGTGGATAAGGAATAGTTTGACCTGCTTCCGTACCTACATTCTGTCCAATATTGTAAGCATCACAATACCCATTTTCAACCCATTCATAACCCCAACCATAAGCGGCTTTATAACATTTCTGGATTGCATTAAAGGTTTGCTCTTTCGGAACAAAAAGAACATGTCCTTCTGTTACCGGATACTTATCTTTATAAACTGTGTAGTCTCTTGTATCTACCAAGACATCTTGCCAAGGTGTATCTTTATATTCCATAATTAAAACTTACCATTATTCGTTCTTTGTCGACAGTTTGTTGATGAACCTTATGTAACATATGGCTTGGAAATATAATTATACTTCCTGTTTGTGCAACACAAGTTACTTCTGGAGAATTAGATTCTGTCAATTCTTTAACTCCAGTTCTAGGCCAATGAGTCTTTTGATTTCTATTTACGAATGTAAGACCAGGATGTGTTTGATCTGCTTGAACATAATACACACCACTCCACACACTAGGCATGTGATGATGTTCTTCATGATATGTGTGCTTTCGCATTATACTAAACCAACTGCTTTCTAGTTTAGGTTGTCCGTCTAATCTAGATTCTTCATGACATTTTTTGATAGTTTCATCTATATATTCTTTTAAATTTGTAAGCATTGGTAAAGAAAGTATATCACTGTTGACTCCATATGATGTGTATCCATTAGCTGAATATCTTACAGGACTTTTATCTTTTTCTTCTAAACTTAAAAAGTATGGAACAATATCCTTTTGTACATTTAAAGAATCTTCATAAGTGGATCTGTATACTTTAGTTGGAAAAATTAATTGTGTCTCAATCATAGGTTGCTACACTTTCCCAAGGATATACTAACCAAACGTCTTTTTCTTCTTTGTTAATTTCATGGCATGTATAACTGATAGGAACAACAGATTCACTTGCAAGGTTATCAGTTAAAGTTGCAAATCGCACATTGTTGCCAAAAGTTCTAAACCATTTATCATCATTAGGCATGCAACTCTTTGGCCAATCAGATGCTATCCAATTGAATGTTGCACCTGTATCGTTTATGTCATCAACAATTAGAATATTTTTATTGTTAAATGCATCTTCAGCCATCCAAGCATTACTTTCACTTTCACATGAATCATCTCGTAAACTTACTTTTAATGCTTCGCAACGTATACCAGTCATGTTAGAAATAATAGTAGCAGGAACATTACCTCCCCTTGTAATACCTACAATGTAATCTGGTTTCCAGTTGTCTGTATACATTTGATTAACGATGCTTACACACATTTTTTCTATGTCTGACCATGTATAAAAGTGTTTATTAACCATTGAATTTTTCCTTTAGATATTTTTCGTTATGAATCCAACGATAACCCTGATGTTTTACAAAGTCAACAAAACCCCATTCTTTTCTTTTCTTACCCATAAAGAATAAACTCCAACAAGGTATTTCATTTCCGTTTTCGTCTTTTTCTAATTCCAACCAATGTAAATCATCTGCGTTTCTAAATCTTATTGAACCAGGACCACGCCATACTCTTGTTGATCCCACAACCTTACCTTCTGCTGATCTTAAAGGAATATGTTCCCAGTATCCACCCTTAATAATCAAAGCACCCCAATTCCAAGGATGATCATGTAGTGTAGGTTCATCACTAACTAATACTTTGTGCAATGTAATATTGAAAGGAAATTTCTTTCTGTCTTTAAGAAAGATATACCATCTTATAAGGTAGGGGACTTTACCAGTTCTATCTGTAATTACTCTTTTTCTATTTTTAAAAAATCCGAACAAATTATTCCTCCTGTTTTCCTTTCCAGTCTTGATACACAAGATCATATACATGTTTAAATTTTTCGTATGCAATTTTTAATGATGGATAATCATTACACATTTGTTCTATTTCATCTACATGCAATAAATTTCTTGTACCATAATCAGTAGGTATGCAATAGGATAATCCTCCTTCTGCAAATGTACCCTGACTTGCAGTATCAGTTAAACTTGTATCGAACGTGTAAGTTAAGTTTGAATCGCTCCATGTAGAATCTGAATCTGCTTCACCTATTGTAATAGTATATGTGTTATCATCACCCATTATTTTATTGCCTTGTATAATGCTTCACCGCTAAAAAACATTCTACTAAGAACTAGTTTTTGTTTTTCTAAAGCACGTTTATAGTTGTCATAGTTTTCCATGTAGTCTTTTATTTTTCCTACTACTTGATCTTTGTTTTTTGTATATTGATCAAAGTTTTTAGTCCAGATATTAGGATATTTGAATTCATGTATTGCCATCTCACTGTAACTTAATCTATCTGGAACCATTGGAATAGTATCTACAAGTACACCTTCATACCAACTGATTCCTAAAGTTTCTTGTAAGTTAGCACTGAAAACAAGTTTAGCTTCTCCTAACAAGTTATGATATTCATTTTTTGTTAGTTCTTTTTCTTGACATACAACAAACTCATATTCTGGAAGTTGTGTTTTTAAATCATCAAATATGTTTAATTGTTTTTCAGGAGCAATTCTATGTGGAAAAAGAATTATATTTTTCTTTGGCATTCCTTTGTAGCTATCTAAACTATTTTTAAGATACTCCATAGGCCAACCGACTTTTTTGATTCTGCTTTCATCGACATGTTGCCATTGTACAGGATTATCTTTATTCTTAAAAGATTGTAAGAACAAATCTATATGAAATTGTGTAGCAAAAAAATTATCATTATAACAAGCAAACATGCTTCTTTCAGCATTTCTTACCCAAGGTTTATCACCAATTAATCGCCCGAGAAAGTCATGTGGGTCATAGCTACCAGCATGCCACAAGCCACCAATGCGAATGTCGACACCCAATAGCTCTGCCATGTAACGTAATTGAATAACTGTAGGATTCCAAGCATCAGTGTACAAAAAATAATCGCCAGATTTGATTTTTCCATTACAGAACATTTCTCCTATCTGTTCTAGTTGTTTACTCTTATATATGTTTGTTCCGCCAAAGTTTAAGAAAGCCCCAGGTGTTGTTGCCTGGGGAGTTTCTCCTCCGCTGATAGTCACCACCTCAGCATTTGTAGATTTTCTCAGTTGATTAGGAAGATGTTCCTTCCATTGTTTAGTATAACGTGTATCAACTGCTTCAATATCTACAATATAAATCGTCAATGTGATCTCCTATGAAAACGTCCGTAAGGTTTTCTATAAGGACGTTTTTTTCCTTTTCTAAAATTACAAAAAGCCTGCCAAGCACGGCTTTTATTGTTGTAAAGGTCTTTTTCATTAAAGACGTAGCCATCATGGCCATAACCAAATGCAGTACGACAGAACATCTTAAATTGTTCTAAGTCGTCAAAGATTTTTACGATATCAGGATTTTGCCTGAAGTATTCACCCTGTTTCACTTGTGTGTCTCCTTTAGTAGCTAGGGTATTCAATGTGTGCACCGTTTTCTCCATCTTCGGAAATATCGATGTGGACCTCGCGTCCGGGATATTTTTCTGTGATTTGATTGTAAAGATCATCACTCATCATTTCACAACTCTTATAATCAAGATCAAGTGTGCCTTCATTATAGAGTTTTTCCATCCAACGTTTAAATTGAATGAACTCAATATCTCTGTCATTATGTGTAACAGCGATACCAACTTTAAAATGGAATATGTGTCTATGGGGATAACCTAAAAATGACACATCATCCCAATCACCAGTTTTTAACTTAGGATCTTCCAATGCCGCCGGATACTTATGGATTCCTTCTTTTCTAAAAGTAACCCAAATCATTCTTTTGGCATTACTTAAAGCATTTTCTTTATTCATTTTTTTATCTGCTTCTCTCATATTTCTTACCATATAATCGTAGTATCTTTCTTGTTGTTCCATAAGTATAACACCTTTAATGTTCTGTGTCAACCTGAATTGGCTGATCCTCTCCATATTCACTCCAAGGAGTAAATTTCTTTCTATCTTTTAGTTCATTTGCATAATAAACCCAAACACCTGGATTGGATTGTTTAAATCCACTATCATCTATCTTAATACAAGCATTGTAATTAAGTTGTTCAATATGTGGAAGTTTAACCGAAATCATGCTAATAAAATTATCAGATTCGTTGTAACCTGCATCAAGTACCCAATTATGATACGAAGAGTCATAATCCAAAGTTACCCAAAGTCCTTGTTCTAACAATTGGTTGACCATAGAATCCCAGCCTTCATTCTCTTCATCGGTGCCCATTTCTCCTGTTAAGCGGAAACTTTGATTAGCACCTAAATACACGTGATCTATATTAGTCCGAGCTACTATTTTTAAAATATCTTCAACAGGTTGTATTCCAACAACAAACAATGTTTCTTTATCATAAGCAGGCGTTTTTTCTATTTCTCTACCTGTGAAAAAAATTACATCATCTTTTTTGCCGTTGTTATAGTCTCTATCCATTTTTAAGTTTATCCTTAATAGCTAGTTTTTGTTTTTTTAAATTAATTAAATGTTCCTTGGTACCCCAGCTACGATCACCAGTTCTTTCTTTTTCTACTTCTTCTACTTTAGTGTGCAAGTAATCATGCATGTTTTGTAGTCTTTTAGCTTTTTTTGAAGCTCTTCCTGTCGCCATATACTATACCTCCTCAAATAGGTTACTAAATTGCGTTGACGCATTTACTGTTTTCTTTCCAACGGCACCTCGTGTACCGATGATGGAAATCCAAAATCTATTAAATTCTTCTATCACTGCTTCTGCTTCGTCTCTGTTAGATGTTGCGAATATTGCCTCAACAACATCTCGAAATAAAACCCTGTCAAATGATTCATCAATAAGCATCGCTGGAGTGATGCCGTTGTCGTATTGTCTGTTTGCTTCTTGTACTGCATTTATGTGACTCCATACATTGTGTGCCATCTGAATAGCATAGGAAAAACTATCCCAACTAGTTTTACCTTCTTTACCTATTTTATTTAGGTCTCCTGGTGCATAAATGCACACGTCTTTTACAAGTAAATCTTTGGTTACAGGACTATCTGTAAAGTTTTTAAATATGCCGTCTTGTAATACTGCATCACGAAAACCTCTTGTATCGTTTGCATATTTCTTATCATCTATACTAGGAACCATTCTATATACCCACTTTGTTCTATCCTGTGTTTCTGTTTGTATATAAATTTGTCCGTTAGCAGTAGCTAGAAATGGAGAAGCACAATCAAATGTAATTGTAAAGTTTTCATTGTGATATTTTCTAACTGCTCTTTGTATATCGGTTAAGAGTGTAGCCCACTCTAATTTACTTGTTCCTAAGAAGTGCATATAATCATGCACACCTTTTTCTAACAATCCATCAAAACGTAAAGCAACTAATCTTTTAAGAACAAGATGAACATCACACATATTTTGTCCTCCCATTGACCAACCATTAAAATGATTTGTGTATTTCTTGGGATCGCAATAATCTTTCATCTGATTATACCAATCATCTGCATCTGCATGGTTTTCACCTTGTAATACATTTAAGAATTTACAATTACCATTTCTATTTTTCATAAAGTAATCGTTGTTTATTCTTGTTGCATTTACAGCATCTTGATATTTTGTAATTCCAGTTGCTTTTTGTCCAGCTTCTGATCTAGATACCCAAGCAGGAATATCAAGTATCATACCATAGTCCATGTAAGCATCCATCCAAGCAAGAACCTGCTGACGTTTCTTTTGTGCTTTCGGACAATTAGGATCTTTCCAATCACCTTCCCACACACCTTTACCAATCTGAAAACCTCCTGAATCTCCTAACAACCAACTATTTTTTCTATCCCTGTCTCTAACCATATCTTCTTTGGGTGCATCTTTATTGATGTCTAACTCTGCATGACCTGCGGAATATAGACTCCAATGATAGTTAAAAATAGATTTACTTGGATTCAACCAATTGATGCTTTCAACATCATTAGGAAAACATTTAGGTATACGTGTTTTCTCTACGTATTCTTCTTTACGTTGTTTACCTACAAACGTAGCAAAGAAACCACTTAAGGCTGGCAAAAATATTGCATAATCATTTTGCGATGTGGTTAGGTCTGTGTTCATTACTTGCTCTGTGCTGGCAGAATGTAATTGTAGCTTGCCAATCCACTGTCTACTGTAATTTGCATTGCACCTTGATCACTTAGACTTACTTTTGCATCTCCATCTAAGTTTAAGATAGCTTGTACTTGTGCTACTGGATATGCCCATGCATGTTTTAAATCACCATCTATAGCATTCTGGAACACAAATTTACCTGCGTGTGTATTTGAATCACCAAAGTAAAATACTAAATCACCGTTCTCAGCTTTTACTGTAAACACAGTTTCTTCTGAATGTGCCGCACTTTGTAACTTCATTCTAGTAATACTTGCTAGTGTTGGAACAAACTGAACGTCCCAAGATGCGCCTTTGAACTTAACACTTTTTAGTTTTTCATTAATAATTTCTGTTACCATAAAACGGAAATCATTCTGGAAGTCACCAGCTTCGTTTTCAAAGTGGATACCAGTTGGAACTTTAACGCCATTACGTTCTGCTTCAGTAATAGTAAGTTTACTATTCTTTTGATATTCTGGATTTTTCAAGTGTAGTGCAAGTTTATCTAAATTAGGCATACCAAAAATGTTTGCACCAAATTCTGAAACTTTATCTTTTGTTGTAGCTGTCAAAATGACGCTACGATCTTCTGCCATTGATTCAATTGTTGTTGAATCATCTGTACCAGTCACTTTTACCAGATTTAAGAAACCTAGTGCATGTGTCTTGGCAACAACGTCTTGTAAGATGTCTTTCATATTACTTCTCCTGTTATTTCAATTATACGACATTTTATTTTAAAAGTCAACAACTTTTTACCCTATTTCGGAGATCAGTTGTTGAAAATCTGTGATCTCTTTTGTTAAAATATAAATCAATATCTCTTTCTTGACATATATCTTTACCTGTAAAATCTTTCTCTCTATATTCTTCGCCCAATACACGAACATCAATATGATACATTTCGAGTATATCTTCTAAGTCTTTTTCTGTTTGATAAGGAATAATTTCGTCAACGTATCTGCAAGCATTCAGCTGACTGTGTCTTTCAACAAGTGTTTGTACTGGTGAGTTTTTTTCTTTCCTATCTAAACTTGGATCAACCTGTAATCCACAAATTAGATAATCACATTGTTCTTTAGCTTCTCTAAGCATTTGAACATGACCTGCATGAAGAAGGTCGAATGTAGAACAAGTAAAGCCTATTTTCATTTTATGCCTCTATCCTTTAAGAACTGATCAACTGTGTGTTTTGTTACAAAGCCTAATTCTTTTAATTGTTTAGTGTTTGCCTGTGTTATTTTTCTTTCGCCAATAGTATTTAACTTAACAGGCAAATCCGGACGTATGTCTTGGATCCTTACACTATAACCAGTTCCCACATCAAGAGATCCATTAAATTTGCTATCCATTATAACTTCAACTGCTTCACATAAATCCTCTATGTGTATAAAATCTCTTTTATGTGCAGTAACATAATCTAATTTATTATTAAGTAGCTTGTCAAAAAACATATTTGCACGTGGTACAGGACCATACACTGTATGGAATCTCATGAATACAACATTTTTATGTGGAATGTATTCAATTACATTTTTACTTGCCGCATACGGATTAAGATGTGGTTCATATTGAGAGCTTGATCCTGCAACAAGTATTCTTGCATTAGGATAGTGTTCCATTATTCTTTTTGTACCTTCAACATTATTATTCCAATACTTTTGTGGATCGGCAAGACTTTCCCTTACTCCTCCTATTCCTGCGAGATGTATAACCACTTCGACAGCATTAGGATGTGGTAGATCACAAGTAAGGATATCATCTCCGCTTTTTATATCCAATCCCATTAGATCATGTTTGGTTGATAATCTTTTCCATAGTTGTGTTCCTATGAAGCCTTCATGCCCTGTTATTAAAATGTTATGCATTTCGTATCCTTTCGTTTGTACTTACTGCTTCACTTAAAATTGAAAAAGGTGCTTTGTAAAACAATCCTGTATACAATAATGCTTTTGTATCTTTAGGAAAACAAGCCCCACCAAATCCTTTTTCGCCATCTGGTCCGGGCACTTTCATATGACTGTGTGTTATTCTTTCATCCATACCAACTAACTCAGAAAGTTTTTCATAACTTATATCGTTCATCATACAGAAGTGATGTACTTCGTTGAAAAATGCTACCTTTGTAGCAAGAAAACTATTACGTAAATATTTTGCCATTATTAGTTCTTCAACAGTCGCATACACAGGTGTAAATCCTTTTGCTAATATAAAAATATCATACCAAAAGTCTGTGTTACCTCCGCCAAATAACATAGTTTTTTGATTCTTAAAGTCTTCGTTTGCATTTGCGGCTGTCAAGAATTCTGGACTAAATGTAATATCGTTATGAATTGCTTTACATACTTGCCAGCCTTCTAAACAGATAGTGCTTTTAATAAGCACAGGTTTATCTTTAGGACATGCCTTTAAAACTGTGTTTACTATTGACATATCACATGCACCTGACTCTTCACTTGGAGTAGGAACACAAATTATATAACCATCAGAATCATCTGTGATGGTGTTCATGTTGTATTGTGGATCTACAATTTTTACATCGTAGTGTTCATTGAGTACGTTAAATACGGCTTTGCCTACAAATCCATACCCGATCAACGTTAGTTTCATTTTTTCTCCTTCTTTAAGTCTGCAAAATCTGCTTCTAGATTGACTTTTGTAGCACTTATAAGTCTTGCCATCGATTGAATATCTTCTACTAGATATCTGCACTTTGCTGTATCATATGTGCCTGATGTTTTGTATCTTTCTCGATGTAATTCTAATGCTCTTGTTTGTAGCACTGCTATTTTCTCATAAAGTTCTTCAACTGTTTTCATACCTAATCCCCAAAATCAAATAGTGTGTTGAATGTATTGTTTTGTTTTGTATCTTCCAAAGGATAGTTCAACACACCAATTAGGTTATCTAGCTTGTTGTCAATAATCGTTGATTCCATAGCATCACCATCGAATGGAAGTTCCTTAAACCATTCGGGTAAACGTAATTCATCTGTTGGATATGCGACTGACGTATAACCTAATGGGTTTTGTTTTAATTTGCATACAATGACTTTCATACCATCTACAATTTCTTGTGAATATTTGTCGCCATTCATGCGTCTTAACGTATTCCAGTTAATGCTTGCTCGAACATGTCCAGGCATATTTGCTTTGCCTTGCTTTTGCTCTAATCTCTGATAATGACCAATTTTATTTGCACGTTTAGGTGAACCTTTTTCATATCCAGGACGTTCTTTGAATTCTCTCCTGAACTCTGTGATTCTATCAATAACTTCCTTTTCAGGCTTGTCTGTGAGAACCATCAATAAAAGTTCGCTCAAAAATTCTTGCATGAACACAGGAGTGTCTGATCTACGTAAGTCTAACCCCATTGCTTTGACTTTTCCTGGTTTACCATCAACATCACTTCTAAAGCCTTCCAAGTCATATACAAGTGCCGCATATCTTTTCTTAGTAATATACAAACCACTTTCTGCAACAATCTCTCTACCTGCCGCAATAACGTCTGCACGACTTTTAGGACAATGAAATGCATCTGCCATAAATTTTTCAAATGTTGAATTCGCCGCTTCAGCTACTTGATCATAAAGTGTAATAACATTTTCTTTAGACCAAGGAATCTTTCCTTTTCCAATATCTTGTTTCAGCATTGGATATGCACTAAAGTAAACAGAATCAGTGTCACCATATATTACTGCATCGCCTACATGATCATATGTACCAGTAATCACTTTGTTTACTTCTGCACTCATGTGTTTAACAATAGTTCTGCCGGATAATGTAGTTGATTGTCCAATACGTTTATCAAAAAATCTACAGCCTGGATTAAGAATTGCACCATACAAACTATTTAGGTTAATCTTCTTAACCAACTGTCGTTTGTCCCAGTATTCTATTTCAATTTTGTTATTTGCATCTTTTGCTTTTTTAAGTTGTGCTTGTAGTTCTTTTCTTTCTTGATACCAACGCTTCAACAAACCAGGAATAACACCTTCGTGTTCAGTTGTGAATATTGTTCCATTAGAAGAAAGCATCCAAGGCTTGTTGCTCTCAAAAATTATTTTGTATATCTCAGCACCACTGAGTACATCTTCAGATCCGTTTTCCCAATCTACAGTTATCGCAGTATCTCTTTTTTGCTCCATGACAGCTTCATATTCTTCTGTTGCAAAACGTCCTTCCCAAGAACCTGCAAAACTCTTCTTTTTAAGCGTCATATCTTCGTGTACACGGGCTTCTGATATATCTGGGCGTAGTTGGCCAACAATAGTTGCTGGATCCATATTTAAGGCTCGAATAACACTAGGATATAGACTGTTTAAGTCCATACTGCCTATCCACTTATGCAAACCTTTCTTTGGAAACGCAACATAAGCACCAGCCGCCGCAGTGCTTTCATCATCACGTTTAGGTCGGTTGGGAACTCTCATACCACGTCTGTGTGCTTCATTCACAATAGCTTGTTCTGTAACTGCGACAGCACCCATAGTGGTCTGTAGCAAAACAGTATTTGCATGAGCAAGTTCGTTACTTAGATCAATAAATCTTAGTTTTTTGTCCAGCTTGTCCAGTAGTGCAACGTCTTGCCGGTTGTATTCGATGAATGTTCGGAAGTCATTGTTATAAAGTTGATCGAGCGTACCTTCGTACACAGTTTTCTTTTCGCCAACTTCAAGTTCACCAATGGCATCAAGCCTGTAAGTATGTCTTTCTTCATATGTG
>Ga0163111_10002304_pt1 | contig 12058 bp, 5 predicted proteins | sample CRUFie1St18metaG_FD_109645 | JGI IMG/M metagenome (GOLD analysis project Ga0163111, IMG submission 109645) | Marine microbial communities from the Costa Rica Dome - CRUD Field 142mm St18 metaG | ecosystem: Environmental > Aquatic > Marine > Oceanic > Photic zone | place: Costa Rica: the Eastern... | reverse complement strand
TCTCACCTTCACGTCAGAAATTGTGTGTTGCAAAGGCAGAAATGACAAGTGTAACCGCAAACCCGTTCCGACTTCTTCTTCCGACAGCAAAAACAACTCGCTTTGTGTATAACAACCACGAAACATGTCGACCGACGCCGAATTGCGCGCGGCGCCAGCGCCCCGCCGCCGTGGCCCGCCGCCGGTGCTGTGCTACTGCGACCGCCCCGCCGCCCAGCTCGACGGGCGCTGGGTGTGCGCCGAGCTGGTCGAGGGCGACTTCTGCATCCTCGGGAGAGAGAACGACTGACGTTCTGGCAGTAGCGGTACGTAGGAACTACCGCACGTCGACCAACGGAATATATCGAATGCTGTTTCTACTCTTACGTACGCGCTTTCCACACACGCTCGCGCTCTCCTCTACCCCCTACGCCTCATTCGACACGAACGCGCCGACGCATAGGCCCGAGGTGCCGCACGCCGACCGCGTCATCGGCGAGGCGCGCCGCGCCGCGGCGGTCGCCTCGTCCTCGAGGTCGCCCGCGGCGTCGAGCGGGAGAGAGTTCAGTGGCCGCCTCCGGCGGGACACCGCGTGGCGTCACGGCGGGGTGGGGGGCCCGCGAGGTCGTCGTCGCTACGAAATGTCGATCTTCGCGACCATCGAGGAGGCGGTCGTCAACCGCCTCTTCCCCATCCTCCCGACCTGGTTCATCCGCCTCTGCCTCCGCTGGTACCTCGTGTACATCGGCTGGCAGACGCGCCGCGGCGACGTGGTGGTGCAGCAGATCGAGGTGGACCGGCGGCAGCGCAAGGCGCGGCCCGTGACGGCGGAGGTGGAGAAGGCGAACGAGCAGCTGTACGCCAACGACCCGGCCTTTTTCGTCGCACACCTCGGACCGCGGCTCAAGTACTCGGCGTGCGAGTGGGCGGCGGGCGTCACGTCGCTTGCCGAGGCGGAGACGCGGACGGTGCGTTCGTACCAGGCGCGCGCCGGCCTCGCGACGCTCCCTGAGGGCGCGCGCGTGCTCGAGCTCGGCTGCGGCTGGGGCTCGCTCTCGCTCGAGAACGCCGAGCGCTACCCGGCGCTCCAGTTCGTCGCCTTCTCGAACTCGCCCGAGCAGATCGGCTTCGTCCGCGCGCGCGCGGCGGAGCGCGGCCTCACCAACCTGACGGCGCACGTCGAGGACTACGCCGACTTCGCCGACCCGTCGAAGTCGGCGGTGGCGCCGGCGGGAAGCGCGCCGTTCGACGCGGCGGTGGCGATCGAGACGGTCGAGCACGCGCAGAACATCGAGGCGCTGCTCGCGGCGGTGGCGGCGCGGCTGAAGCCGGGCGCCACCTTCTTCGTCCACTCGCTGCTCCACCAGTCGGCGTCATACCTGATGGACGCGTCGACGTGGATGGGACGCAACTTCTTCTCGGGCGGCTCGATGCTCGCCCTCAACTCGTACCACCACCTGGCGCCGCCGTCGCTCCACATCGCCGACGTCGTCCCCGTCAACGGCGTCGGCTACTCGAAGACGCTGCTCGCGTGGAACGACATGCTCGAGGCGCAGAAGGGCGCCTTCGTCGCGAAGTACGGCGCGACGTTCTACAACGGCTTCCGCGCCTTCTACGTCGTCTGCGCCGAGGCGTTCGCCGCCAACAACGGCAACGAGTTCATGTGCGCGTACTACACGTTCGTGAAAGTTGGCGCGTGAGCTCCGCGCGGACCCGCGCCGGAGAGCTGGCAGCTGCGGGTCGCGCTCGGGTCGATCTCAGTATCATAATCTCAATCAAGAACAAACGCAGAACGCTTATCGTACAGCGAGACGTTTCCCACTGGTTTATTGCAGCACGTCGTGGCCCGCCGGCGGCGCGGGCGATGGCAGCCGATCCCTCCCTATCCACACTCTCTTCGTCCGATCCTCAGCACACGGCGACGCGCGGTAGAGCTCCGGCAAGTACGCCTCATACGAAGGGTAGTAGCGATCGACGAAGTCGACGACGTCGTCGGCGCTCATCGCGCCGCCGCCCGTCGCCCGTCGCTCCGCCTCGGCGTCCTCGCGCCACTCGTACACGTAGCGCGCCGACAGAGCCTGCAGCACCAGGAAGGCGTCGAGCGCGGCGTACGTCGGCGCGAAGTCGGCCAGCGCCGCGTCAACGTTGCGCAACCGCGGCGGCGGTGGCGATGCGCCGCGCGCGCCCGCCGCCGCGAAGCCGAAGCACCAGCCCTCGAGCACGACGACGTCGACGGGCCCATCGATGACGGGCCACGCCGCCTCGGCCGCGCGGTCGCCCAGCCCGCCGTGCGCGCTCTTGTCGTACCGAGGCACGCGCATCGTCTCGCCGACGCGCAGCGCGCGCAGCCCATCGACCGTCGCGCGCATCAGCGGCACGTCGTGCGTCCCTGGCTGCCCGCGGCCGTGGAGCAGCGGATCGTCTGGCATCGAGCGGGCGAGCGCCTCGAGCTCGGCGTGCGTCCGGTAGAAGTCATCGATCGACGCGACGACGCAGTTGAGGCCGTCGTGGCGCGCGAGGAGCTCGAGCTGGTCGCAGAGCGTGGTCTTGCCGCCGCCCTGCAAGCACTGCATGCCGATGAGCGTGGTGGCGGAGGTTGACGAGGCGTGCATCTCCTTCAGCCAGCCGTATACGGGCAGGTATAGCTCGTGCACGCGGCGCTCCAGCGGTTTCGTGACGCTGCCTGCACCTGGTTGGAGGTTTTGGTAGAGGAGGTCCGCATGCGGTGACCTCGTTGCAAACGTACGGCAGACGCGGCGAGGTAAGCGTATTCTGCAGCACTCGACCGCTGTCGGGAGCCGCCGCATGGAACAACTCACAGCCGCGCACAGACCTCGCGGAATACACCGCATTTCACGCAGTGTACAAGGAAAAGTATCTGCGCGCGCGCTCATCACGCTCAGCGCGCCCGAGTCACGCGACCGGTCGCGGGTTGAGCGGGTGCCGTGCCGCTCGTCGTCGCCACCCGGCAACGTCCATGGGACGCCGACGCCCGAAAGGCGGTGCACCGGAGGCTGGCGCGAGTGAGCCTCGGCGTCGCGGGCTGCTGTTGCCCGCTGCTACCGTGGTTGGCGGCGCTGCCGCGATCGGGCTTGCTGGCGTGACGCTGCACACCAGCGATGTGCCGCACGCCAGCGATGCGCCCGCTGCGGCCACACCCGCGCTGCGCGCGATCCCGCGGGTGGTGAACATCAGCTTCGGCGAGTTTCGGCGCGACTTCCTGGCGACGTCGACGCCGGTGATTGTCTCGGGCAGCCTCGACGGCTGGCCGCGGCGCGGACGGTTGAGCCTCGACCGCATCGTCGAGGTGTGCGGCGGCCGTTCGATCTACCCGCCCTGCGCGCGCGAGAAGGTGGTCGTGCACGCGCCGAAGATCGCGAGCAAGCGGTGGGGCGGGCTCTGGTCGATCCCGCCGAATGAGCGCCTGCAGAACTTCTCCGATTTGATTGCCGCGCAGCAGGACGACGGCTGGGCTGGCGAGCTGCTGGAGGAGGGCGCGGGCGCCGACCGCCGCGTCGACGTGCGCGGCGCCGAGCTCTACCTCTTCGACGCGCCGATCGCCATCTTCTGCCCGGCGCTGCTCGCGGAGCTCCGGGCGCCGCGGTACTTCCCGGTCGACTTTTTGCGCCAGCTCGGCGAGTACGGGCCCGAGGCGGACGACTGCGTGCTCGCCGACGAGTGCTGCGCGTATCCGCGGCCGCACCCCTCGCTGTTCGTCGGCCGCGCGAGCGCCAGGAGCGGGCTGCACATCGACTCGCGCGCGACGCGGTTCTGGATGGCCGTCCACGCCGGCGCCAAGGAGTTCCGGCTGCTCGACCGCGCCGCCAGCCTCCGCCTGCACGCCGACCGCCCCACCGAGTGCTTCTCGAGTGCGAGCGCCGCGATGGCGGCGAAGAACCGGAAGCCGAAGCCGCACCTCCTCACCGAGGTGTGCCCCGGCGTCGACGGCGACCTCTTCGCCGGCGGCCGCGCCGACGTGTGGAGCGGCCGCGTCGCCGAAGGCGACATCATCTTCATCCCCGAGTTTTGGGCGCACCAGGTGCAGAACCTCGAGTCGCCGACGATCGCCGTCTCGTACAACTTCCTCGACGACTTCGCGCTGCGCGCGCACGAGCTCCTCTTCCTCGACATGCTCGACATGCTCGCGGCGAACGCGACGGGCGCGGCGGGGCTGCCGCCGATCGAGAAGCTCCTCGAGCACATCCGGCGGCTCGGCCTCGCCGCCGAGGCGGGCTTCCCGACGGCGACGCTCGCCGCCACGCCCGCCGACGCCGGCGACACGCCTTGGAAGGCGTGGTACGAGCGGAACCGCCCCGCCGCGGGCGCGGCGACTGAGGAGGCGCTCAACGAGTGGGCGAGCGGCGGCGGCGCAGGACGCATGTTCGCGCGGTTGAAGGGCGAGCCGACGCTGCGCAGCGGGTGGATGTGAGTGGTTTCGGGGTTAAAGGAATTTCCTGTGTTCGTCCAGACTAAGCCCCCTAGTCGGGCCGGGTCGGATTCCGTCGGGTTACCCGATTCGACACGCTCAGGGGGACAATCCCTCTCTCGCGCTACGCGAGTTTATAGTGCTACAAGTGCTACAAGACCGTACTTATTTATACTGAATCAGTATAAGAAACGGAGCAGTAGACAGCTCTGGGAATTCCTACGATCGGAGGAGTCTGTCTTTTTGCGCGGCCGCCATCACCTCAGGCGGTCGCGAGCGTCGCATGGACGGCGAATATTCGAGCTGGCGGCCGCGCACGACCCCGGCCGAGCAGCCGGGCGGCGGTTTGTTCGGCCGGCTGCGCGCCAATGTGCAGCGCGGCGCGGCGCGCGTCCAGCAGGCGGTGACAGCAGCCCCGCAAGGGCAGCCGTCGCTCTGGGACCCGCCTGCATCGGACGCGCCGCCATCCCAGCCCGACGAGCGCACCCTCTGGGACCCGCCCGTCGCCGGCGGCGTGTACCGGCCGCCGACGCCGGCGACCGCCGCTGACGAGGACGCGATGCTCGCGCGCGCGCTCCAGGAGTCGATGCAGCCGCAGGCGCCGCCGCCGCCGCCCGGGCCGGTGGTGCCGCCCCCCGCCGCCGCGTCCGACTTCTTCCGCGGCCTCAGTCTCGGCGGCGACGCGCCGCCGCCACCTGCGCCGCCGCCGAATCCGCCGGCGGACGAACCGCTGCTGATCGGCGAGCCGCAGTCGGCAGAGGACGAGGACGCCGCGCTCGCGCGCGCGCTGCGCGAGTCGCTGCTCGACGACGCGCCGCCAACGGTGCGGCCACTCGTCGCGCCGCACGCGGCGGCCGCCGCCGACGATGACGCGGATCTCGCGTGGGCGCTTAACGACTCGCTGCAGCTCGCGCAGGGCGGCGGCGCCGCCGGCGGCGCGCCGCTCGCGCCGCTCGCGCCGCCGCTCGCGCCGGTTGCGGCGGCGGCGCCGGCACCGTCGGCCGCAACCGAGCCCGGCGCCGTCTCCTTCCTCCGGGCGCCGCCGCCGCCGGGCTCGTGGCTGCACGAGGCGCAGCAGCGCGCCGCCGCGCCGCCGCCGCCGCCGCCGCCGCCGCCGCCGCCGCCGCCGCCGCCGCCGCCGCCGGCCGCGGAGCCGACGGGCGCGGCGATGAGCACGGACGAGGCGGTGGCCGACGTGCTGCGCGAGCTGGGTCGCGTCCACGAAGCGTCGGAAGGGGAGCCCGTCTTCATCATGGGGCAGCTCCACCACGCTAAAGCGAAGTCGCCGCCGCAGCCGGCGACGCAGCGCCCGCCGTCGCCGCCGCCGGCCCCGATGGTGTCGGGGCTGCTTGCGCAGGCGGCAGCGACGGCAGCCTTCATCGAACCGCTCGACGACGACGACGAGCCGCCCCCGCCGCCGCCCGCCACGGCCGCGGCCGCTGCGCCGCCCGCTGCGCTGCCGGCCGCCCCCGCCGCCGCGGCTCATGAGCCACTGGACGCGGTGCCCGTGTCGTCGCGCGGGCTCGGGCCGGTCGTCTCGGTCGCGCCGCTGGCGGTGCCGATAGCTGCGTTACCGGTGGCGGCGGCGGCGGGGCCGTCGTCTGGCGGCCAGCCACTCGCAGTGGCGCATCCGGTGGTGTTGGTGGCGGAGGAGGTGGCGGCGCTCGCGGAGGAGGCGGTGCTGGTGGCGGAGGAGGTGCTGCCCGACGCGGCCGACGCGTCGGCCCCGCGCGCTCGCGTGCTGCTCGCCGAGGAAGTGGCGGAGGCGGCGGGCTGGGCGCGACGGGAGGCGGAGGAGGCGGCGGCGCGCCGGGCGGCGGAAGAGGCGGCGGCGGAACGACAGAAGGCGGCGGCGGCGGCAGAGGCGGCGGCGGCGGCGGAGACCGCTGCGGCAGAGGCCGCCGCGGAAGAGGAGGCGGCGCGGCGAGAGGCTGACGAGGCTCGACGAGCGGCGGAGGCGGAGGCCGCGGCAAAGGAGGCGGAGGCAGCGGCACGGCGAGAGGCTGAGGAGGCGGAGAGACGCGCGGCGGCGGCGGCGGCGAAGGCGGCTGCAGAGGAGACGGCACGCCGGCAGGAAGAGGAGGCGGCGGCGAAGGAGGCGGCGGAGGCAGCAGCGGCGAAGGCAGCTGCGGAGGAGGCGGCTCAGGCTGCCGCTGCGGCGGCGCGGCTAGTGGCCGCAGAGGAGGAGGCGCGGCGCGAGGCGGAGGAGGCGGAGGCCGCGGCGCAGGCAGCGTCGGACGCGGCGCGGCGCGAGGCGGAGGAGATCGCGGCGCGGGCCGCGGCGGAGGAGGCGGCTCAGCGCAAAGCGGCGGCCGCCGTCGCGCAGGCGGCAGTGGAGGCGACGCGGCGAGCGGCGGAGGCGGAGGCGGCTCTCGCGGCGGAGGCCGCGGCGGCGAAAGCAATGGAGGCGGCGCGACGCGGGGCGGAGGAGGCTGCGGCGCAGGTGGCGCAGGAGCAGGTGGCGCGGCGGGCGGCGGAAGAGGCGACCGCGCGGGAGGAGGCGGAGGCGGCGCGGCGCGAGGCGGCTGCGGCGGCGGCGGCAAAGGAGGCCCGGGAAGCGGCGGCCGAGGCCTCGGCGGCGGCGGCGGCCGAGGCATCGGCGGCGGCGGCGGCCGAGGCGGCGCGGCGCGCGTCGGAGGAGAAGGCGCGCCGGGAGGCGGAGACGGCAGCGGCGGCGGAGGCCGCGAGGCGCGCTGAGGAGAAGGCGCGCCGGGAGGCGGAGGCCGCGGCGGAGACGGCAGCGGCGGCGGAGGCCGCGAGGCGCGCTGAGGAAGAGAGAGTGACGCGCGAAGCAGCGGAGGCGCAGGCGGCGGCCGATGCGAGGTCGGTGGCGACGGCGGCGGCCGAGGCGCAGGCGGCGGCGACGGCGGCCTTCATCGAACCGCTCGACGACGACGACGAGCCGCCCCCGCCGCCGCCACCGCCCGCGGTCGCGGCGCTGCCGCAGACGCCACCTCGCGCGGCGGCGTCGGCGGCGGAGGATGGCGGCGGCTCGGCCTCGCGGCGAGTGCGCGTACAGCACATGACGAGTGGGCAGCTCGCGACTATGCTGCGCAGCCGTGGCGTGCTTCCACCTGAGGCGCCGGAGGTCGTCGGCTCGATGGGTGGCGACGGCTGGACGCCGCTGGCGCCGCATGCCGAACTCGTCGAGCTCTGCCGCAAGCACGGCATCGACGAAGCCGAGGTGCCCTCGCGCGGCGGCGTCGCGCGACGGCCAAGCCAGCCGACCGTCGCGCCGGCGTCGCCGGCGGCGGCGCAGCAGGCGACGGCCAAAGCTGCGGCCGAGGAGACGGCGGCGGCGGCCAGGGCGGCCGAGGAGGCGGCGGCGGCCGAGGCTGCCACAGCGGCGGCCGAGGCAGCTCTGGCCGTGGCGGCGGCGGAACCGCAGACGCCACCTCGGCCGACGCCGGCGGCGCTGGCGGAGGCGGCGTGGCGAGCGGAGGAGGAAAGCCTGCGACGAGAGAGCAGCAGCTCGCTGAGGGACGAGGTGGGCGATCTGGGACGCGGCGACGGCGAGGCCGAGGCAGAGCCGGAGGCGGAGGAGGGGGAGGAGGAGGAGGCGCCGGCGCGCGCGGCGACGCCAGACTGGCTCCGCCGCGCCAGCGCCGTCCTGCACGCCGCCCCCGCCGCCGCGCCGCCGGCGGTCGAGACCTCCGCCTCCGCCGAGGCGGCTGTGGCGGTGGCGGCGGCGGCCGACGAGGTGGAGAACGATGCGGCGGTTGCGGCGGCGCTGCAAGCGGAGTTCGACGCCGAGGCCGCCGCCGAGGGCGTGCGTCGGCCGCCGCCGGCGCAGGAGCGGACGGCGAGCGAGGCGGCGGGGCTGTCGCTGCCGCTCGAGGCGATGCGCAACGCGGTGCGTCGGCTGATGTTGCGCGGCGATGAGGCGTATATCGACGGGACGTCGGACGAAGCGCTCGAGCTCCTCACGGCGCTCGAGCTGACGCTGACACACGGGCTCAAGCAGAAGGCGCCGGCGGCGGGCGTGGCGGCGATCGCTGAGCTTTGGGCGGCGGGGCCGCCGACGCTGTGGAGCGTCGTGCTCGCGCTCGAGAAGTTCCACGAGCCCGCTCGGAAGACGGTTGGCTTCGTCAAGTCGTGCGGCGGCGTCGCCGACGGCGACAAAGGTGGGCTGTGGCTGCGGATGGTGCTCAACGAAGGCTGCCTGCACTCGATGCTCCGCGTGCTGCTGCAGGAGCTGCCCAACAAGGAGCGCTTCTACGACGACGACGCGTTCGCTCGCTCCGAGCAGTGGGTTGACGTCCTCCTCTCCCTCACCGCGGTCCTCGACCAGATCGTGTTCCAGTTCGCGCCGCCGACGCCGCCCGTCCAGCCGGCGGCGCCGCCCGCGCGCGCCCTGCCCGAGACGCTCGCGGGCGCGGGCGGCTGGGCGGCCGTCGGCGCGCCCGTCGCCGCCGTGCGCTCGCCGCTCGCAGACGATGTGGACGACGGCGTCGGCCCCGCAGCCCACGAGCTCACGCTCGTGGCGAACCGCTCGCGGCCGCCGCCCACGGTGGCGCTCATCGCCGACGTTGCCGCCGCGCCGCCGCCGGCGGCGCCGCTGCCGGCCGCCGCGCCCGCCGCCGCGCCCGGCGCGCCCTCCGCCGAGGCCTCGGCAGCGTACGCCGCGGGGGCGACGATCGCGCAGCGCGCCGGCGCCGCCGCCGGCACCGTCGCGGGCGCCGCCGGCACCGTCGCGGGCACCGTCGGCGACGCCGCCGGCACCGTCGCCCTCCGCGCGGGCGCCGCCGCGCAGACAGCGTGGGGCGAGATCGCCTCTTCCGGTGCGCGCGCGCTCGCCGGAGCCAGCGCGATCACCAGCGGCTGGGGAGGCGTCGGCGCCTCGCGCGGCGCGCCGTCGGCGGCGCCGGATGCATCCGACGACGCTGCGTCCGACGTACCGTCTGACGCGAGCACCGCTCTCGCCGGCACCAATCCCTTTGACGAGGCGCCGCCGGAGCCCGCGTCGGCCGAGCCGCCGCCGCCGCCGCCGCCGCCACCACCGCCGCCTCCACCGGAGCCGGCGGCGGCGGCGGCACCCGCTGCACCAGCGGGGCGCGCCGCGGCGGCGTGGGCCGAGTTTGGAGTGCAGCCGCCGGCCGAGCCCGTCCCGGCGCTCGCGCCCGAGTCGGAGTTCATTCGCAGCCTCAACCTTGGCGGGGATGCGGCGGCAGCGCCGGCCGACGACGATGACGCCGCCGGCGGCGTCGGCCTGCGGGACGAGGTCTTCTCGGAGCTGCCGCCGCCGCGCGACGCTGGAGGCGCCGCCGCGGACGCGGCGCCGCCGGCAGGATCCTCACCTGCCCCCGCCCCCGTGGCCACGTCGCCGCCGGCGGCGACCCCGCCGTCGACGCCGTCGCTCGGCGCGACGCCGGCGGTGCGCGTGCAGGTGCAGGGCGCCGAGCTGGTGCGCGGGCGGCAGGACTACACCGTCTACCGGCTCGTCGTCCTCTCGGAGAATGTGGCGTCGTGGACGGAGCCCGCCGAGCCGTCGTATCGTCGGTTCTCGCAGTTCACCGAGCTGCTCGCTCGCGTGCGCCGGCGCCTCGTCGCCCTCGGCGCGCCGACCGCCGAGATCGACGAGTGGCGCCGCCTCCTCACCGCCGAGCGCCGCCACGCCGGCGCGCTCGCGCTCGCGCCGGCGGTCGTCGAGCAGCGGTGCACCGTGCTTCAGCGGCTCATCGACAGGCTGCTGACGCAGCCACCTTACGTGGCGCTGCCCGATGTGCGCGTCTTCCTCGGCATCGCGACGACCGACGCTGCCGCCGCCTCCGCTGGCGGCTGGCACCGCGTCGCGTGCCCGAGGTGCCAGCGGCCACTCCGCGTTCAGGCGGCGGCGATGGTGCGGCCGCTCAAGTGCTCAGGCTGCGCGCTCGTCTTCGCAGTGCAGGCGCCGGGCGCCGCGGCACCGCCGGCGACGCCCGCGCTGCCGTCGCCGCTTGACGGCGGCGACGACGCGACGCGCTCTCGCGGGACGTCTTGCCTCTCGTCCGCCTCCGGCGCCACCTCCCTCAGCGCGAGCGATGCGGCGGCGGCGGCGGCGGCAGCGGCAGCGTCGATCGCCTCGATCGCGGACGAGCTCGACCGCGGCCCATCGGCGGAGGTGGCAGCGGCCGGCGGCGGTGCTCGTGGCGGCGGGCTGCTCGGCGGCATGTCGGTCGCGGATAGCACTACGTTTGGCGCCTTCATCAACTCGTTCGGGCAGCGAACTGCGGCGCCAGCGCCGGCTTCCGCGCCACCGCCGCCCGAGTCGAGCGGCTTCGACGCGCCGGCGGTGACCTCGCAGCTCACGCCGCAGTCTGCGGCGCAGACGGAGCGGGCGGCTGACCTGGCGGCGGCCCTGTTCTTCTCGGGCTGAGTGAGAGGCGGGCGGCTTAATTCTAGAGCTAGGTTTCATTCACTGACTAGCACCCGCGTGTTTCGAAAGTCCTCGAGCAACGGGTTGTAGCCGTTGCGCGTCGCTGTCGCGTCGACGTCGGCGTTCTCGCGAAAAAAATCGGCCGACGACATCGAGGTCGCGGGGCGGCCGGCGGCGTCCTGATAAAGGCGCGCCAGCCCTGCAAAGTCGGTCGCAAACATCACGTCGGCGTCGCCAGCATGGCGCAAGTAGTCGCCGCCGTGGTCGACCGTCTCACCACCGTGCTGGCTCTGCACGAGTGGCGCGTTGACGGCGGCACCGCGCTGCTGCGGCGGGAACCAGGAAAAGTCGGCGAGCAGCATCGAGTGCTCCGGGACGGCGGCAGCAACTGCCGTCAGCAGTCGGTGGCAAAACGTGGGGACCCACACTTCGCGAGCCGATGAGCGCGACCTTCCTGCGACGCTTGAGAGCAGTGACCGCACGCCCGCGAGCGCGCCGCCGATCGGGCCCCGGACGGGCGGCACGCTCAGCGCGCGCTCCAGCGCATCGACGCCGTCGACCGAATCGAGACCCAGGACGGATGCCGTGTGGCGCAGCTGCGCGTCGGAGAGCGGCTCGTAACGCTCGACCCATCGGTCGCCGGCTTGCTCCACGCGCGCCTCGAGGAGCTCCGCCGCGCCACCGTCGGTGGGTATGATGCGCAGCTTGTCGTAAGCGAGGTTGTCGAGCACCTCGAGCGCCAGCACGTGCCACGCGCCCGGCTGCGGCGGCTGCGCCTCCGCCCACTCAGCGGCGCACGTCTCCTCGACGGCCCAGCGAGCTTCGTCGAAGCTCTCGGACAGCCGCTGCCGCTGCGCCGCCGCGAGCTGCGGCGTCCTCTCGAGGATCTTGTAGTGGCACGACGCGAACGAATCGGGTGCCTCGCGCTGCAAGAATTCGAGTATGCACGTCGCTGCCGTGCCCGTGCCGCCGCCGATCTCGAGGAAGTTGAGCGGCTCGCTGGCGCCGAAGCGGCGCCGGTGTGCCACGAGCGCGTGCCGTGCTATCGCTTCGGCGTACGCGGGCTGGAATATTTCGACCGGAGTCAACCAAGCACGCCCAGAGCGCGCATACTCCGCGGCCAGCGCAGCGCGATAGTCGCTCTCGCCGATGTAACGGCGGAATTTCAGCGGCTGCGCGAGACGGTGCACCACGGACTTGGAATAGTACCCAGAGGCCTTCCCATAGAGCGAACGCTGCAGAAAATCGCGGAGCAGCATTTCGTGCGGTCGGCGGTGACCGATCTCCCGCAGGCGCCG
>Ga0163111_10002303_pt1 | contig 12059 bp, 13 predicted proteins | sample CRUFie1St18metaG_FD_109645 | JGI IMG/M metagenome (GOLD analysis project Ga0163111, IMG submission 109645) | Marine microbial communities from the Costa Rica Dome - CRUD Field 142mm St18 metaG | ecosystem: Environmental > Aquatic > Marine > Oceanic > Photic zone | place: Costa Rica: the Eastern... | reverse complement strand
TTCTAAATCAATATAACTATAAACAAAGTCGTAATGTGGTGCAGGACTTCCATGTAAAATAAATTCGTCTCTACATACTACACGCTTGAACCCATCTATATTATGCCATACACTTTGCTCATCTGTAAGTTCATCTGGCTTACCAAATGTTTTTTCCAGATGTTTACTGTAAGCGGCAGGTTCAGTGTGATCCCATTTACTGTAATCTTCTTTTATAATTTGTTCTATAAGCATTATTTTTTACTCTTGCCCCAATTAGCAGCTCCTACTTTACGGCACTTCACTAGTGCGCCACTTGCATATGCACTGGGCCATACTTTGTAGCGAGCTTTTACTTTGTGATAGCAGGCATCTTTTTTACCTGCAGCTTCGTCAAACTGTGCTTCTGTTACTGCTTCTTTACTTTCAGCAAGTTTGGTTAAACGTTGTATTTCATGACAGTTACAATGTTCACAACTATCTCCACATGTACACTCTAATACTGGTGCACCACAGCATACTTCTGGACACAAAAGTTTGCCGTCTACTTTACGTTCTGTTAATTGCCAAAGTCTCATTTACTTACTCCCAGTAGTATTGATTTTACTTTTAATGCTTGTAAAGAAATCAATTGCTTGTTTTTCTAGTTGCTTTTCTGTATTTTCGTACATATCCTCATCGTCGCCTTTACGCATTTCTGCGGCTTTTGTACGATAAACACTCTTACGTCCATATGGCATACTTGACCAGTCGTGTCCGTCTTTTTCTGCCATACGTCTTGCATCTTGTTCAATATACCAAGCATCGCCTTGTGACTTGCTTTCTTCTATCTTAAAACCATCATGTGTTACACCAGTTTTGTCTGTAATATAATCAGCTATAAATTCTTCTGTTCCCTCTTTGTCCATTCCACTAGGTACAGGTACCATCATAGTTGTGCTTAAATCACTTACATCATCGTCGCTGTCCCACTTAATATTGGTAACTTTAACCATGCCCTCAATCATTTTACCCTTGGGCTTTGCACTATTAGCATGCATAGCCGCCATGTGTGCTTTGTATTTCTTTGTACCTTTTTTGTGTGGACTGTGTCCTTCATATTTCTTCTTCTTTTTACCATAATGACCTTCTGTAGCAGTTTGTGGCTCGTCCATTAACTTAACATCAATACCTGCTGTGCTACTCATGTTCCACATCTTAGCGGCTTTTTTAGCGGCTTCGTATGTAGAGCTAGCAGTGCATTTATGTGTACCTTTTTTTGCATGTACACACATGTAATGTTTCTCATCGCCTTCACGCATAGTTGCTAGATATGTTGCACTTTCTGCATCTCTAGGAAAGATTTTTTTAAGCAATTCTGGATGATTACGTGCCATATGGTCTAGTACACGTTCACGTGGCTCTGTATCGCCATCTAAAATTGTATCACGCATTTCTTGTGGATCGCCTCTGAACACTGCACGTGCAACTTGTCGGAAATAGCTGCCATCGATGCCGTCGTCTGCGTCATTTTGTTTTGCCATCTGAAAAAATTCATCTGCAATTGCTACTGCTTCTTCATTATCTTCTTGTAAACCTTCCATTGGATATGGATTCATACCTTCGTATTCCATATAATGTTTGACTACTTGCAAATAATCACTTGCTTTTGTAATTTTTGCTTGTACCCAAGGCTCTAAATTATCAGTGTCACTAATCATAGCGTGTAGTTTAATAGCATATTTTGCAGCTTTGTACAGCTGACTTTTTGCCATCCAACCATCTTCGTCTGTATCATCTAGTACACCTTCGTTTAATTTGCTTTCTACAAGACCCATTTCTTTGGCAATTTTATAACGTAGTTCGTCTGCTTTGCCCGGTTCCATCTTAGCACTTCCTCTACGGCGTGCTTCCATGTCAATCTTGCTTGCGTTTTCCTTACCAAACTTCTCAATATCTTTAAAGCCTAGCCTGTTTTCTTTTATGTTTTCGATTTTCATTTCCGTATTCTCCGACATTTTAAATGCAATTTTAGCTGCTTTTACAAAACCCTGTCTGTCTGACATTAGATTTAGTAATTTTTGTTTGTTTTTGTCATTTACACCATTGTATACTTGCAGTACTGCACTTGCTGTAAATAGATCTACTTTGGATTGACCATCCATAAATTTTACTGCCATTGCAGATTTATCTCTTACAATAGCTTCTAAGCTAGCTAACACCCTAGCCCCTACCATTGCGGCGTCTTTTCCGGACTGTATGTCTTCATTTGCCATTCTTAGAGCATTAGCAACACTAGGTTCATCTGATAAACCTTGTCTAATCTTTTCAATTGCTTTGACTGCGCCAGTCATGTTACCCTTCATTTTTTTGGCTATCGCAATAGCTTTGTTTACAGTATCAGTTCCAGGCCGTCTTGACATAAACTTTTCTGTTATACCTAATTCTTTTTCAATTTTAGCTATTCTGGACATAATACTTTCACGTTCTTGATCAGCTTCGTCATCTGCACGATCACTGTCCATTTCATTTTTCTCAATATCCAAAACTAATGCATTTACTGGGTCTTTTGCATGTGGATATCTTTGTTTTAGGTCTCTAATAGCTCTTGCACTAATAGTATCAAAAGGCTTAATAGTATCCTTTTCGCTTAATGCATTTTCACCTAATTCATCTTGATAATAACCTTCGGCTTGTCTAATTAAACTTGCTAAGTCTTCTCCTGGGTGTGCATCAATCCAATGCATAATATCAGCAATAATATCGCTTGGTGCATCTGCACCCATTTTTACTAAAATATTGTCAATGTTTTTTACACTTTCTGATCTGCCTTTAACTGATTCTGTCTTCATGTCAAGCATTTTCCAGTCTTCATAACTCATATACATGTCTGTATCAGGGTCGTAATATTTGCCTTCTTTTGGATCGTAGTATACAACTTTGCCACTGCGTGTCATAATAGGACCTTCTAGACCATCACGTTTTTGATATTTGTCTTTATCCATACGAGGTAGTACTTCGTATCCTTCAGCTTCTACACTTTCGCCTTTGGCACGTTTAGTTGCAATAGCATGCATTATGCTTTCGCCCTCGTCACCATAACGATCCATAAAATCGCCTTTGTGTTTTTTTAATTTTTTGTAATGAGCTTCTTTACTACGCTTTTCGCCGCCAGTAAGTTTGCGCTCCTCCATGTCACCCAGTCTCATCGTACACCCTTTTTATCATCTTTGGATATCCAGGTTGCTTCTTGCCTTCCTTTTTATCCGTCTTACGTGCTTTCTTACTGTTCGGGCCATACCCAAAAGGATCGACTGCCTTGCGAGCTTGGCTAGGTTTTGTGCCAGGAGTCATAGGCATTGCAACTGCGGCAACTCCGCCTGCACTCATTTCAGTTATAATATCATGCACTTTCATAATGTTATTTATCGGATTAGTACAATTTATTAACAGCTTTGCCTATAGCTCTTTCGTGTTTCACTGTACTGCGTTTAATAGCTCGCTTCTTTGCTCGCACTTCTCTTTCTAAACTAGGTTGCAACTGACTTAAATGTTTAACCTCAGGTGCTCCTGCATAAACAAGTGCGTCTTCTTTAGCCACACTATTCATTGGGCCCACCGTTTGTTCGATGTCCTCGTTTGTAATACGCTTTTTCATTGATCCACTCCTGAACTAGGATTTTTTGCGGCCAGACTTCATATTAGCGCAAAAATGTGCCATACGCTGTTTTTCGCCTGAGCTATTTTTAGCAATCTTACGTAGTTCACCAACTGGTTTACTACAATCTACCCCAGAACGTTTTGCTAAACCTTTACGTCCTGGCTTTTTTCCGTCCTTAAAGTTTTCATTTAAAAAATCTTCAAGTTCAACTTCTCCACTTGGACTTATAGCCCATGCTCCGTTGCCCCCATAAATCATTCCACTATCAGATAATTCATCGTATATTCTACTCATTGCAGGTGTTAAACTTTGTGTATCTTCTTCAAAGTCTAGTCCTAAATCATCTGCTGTTTTGATTGCCGCAAGCAATAGCATTGTGCCGTATCCTTTGTTGCGATACTCAGGAAAAATCTCTGCTTGATTTCTAACAATATCATCTTCACGTGCATGTGTATATTGTCCAACTTGCTTGCCATCTACAATTAAATCTATTGTAAAACCATCTGGATTCTTTTTTGTTTTAATTAATTTTTTTGTACCCTTGTTAAGGTTTTCCTTTATGTATTCAGTCATTTCGGACTTTGCTTGCTCAAAGTCTTCACGCTTCATTAAAGGTAAACTAAACCAATGTTTGAACCATGCTTCACTACCTGGTTGTAGTTTTTTCTTACGAGCTTCTTTTCCACGTTGAGTGCCTATTACACTAATATTTTCTTCTAAAGTGTGTCCGCCTTGCATTATGGACCACTCATATGCTGTGTAACGAGGTTCACTGCTTTCTGTCATACCCAAGTTAAAGGCTTGGTGTGGTGTTGCTCCTTTTATACCCAATGGTTTAGGTTTTCCATTACCGCCAAAGAATTTTTTTGCTTGTCGTTCTGTTTCTCCAGGCTTTACATCTGGTGTAGTATTTTGTTTTGTTATTTTCCCTACACCTGCACTTTCTTTTACTGCCCCTGCGGCTTTTGCAATTTCCTTAAATCCATTGTATGTAGGCAAATATTTCATTATTGTCTTTTTAGTTTGCTCTTCTGCTTTGTAATATAAGTCTATAATACGTTTTGCTGTACTGGGCTTCACATCCATTGTTCCGCCATCATAAAATTTAATAGGAAACGGAGCATTATCTTTACGGTCTGCAAGTGTACTAATTACCTGAAATATATGACTTTGTTTTGCTACTAATGGTTTTTCATATAAGTCTTCATTGTAAATATCTTTAAAATAAACTTTAGGAAAATCTAATAGCAGATCTAGTAGTTCCTTACCGGGCTTATTAACACGATATATGTCTACATCATCTTTTGTATTAAGTGCGACTAACCAGCGATGATGTCCATCCATAATATAATCGTCACTGCTTGCAATAACAGGCTTCTTTACACCGTCTTTTACCAGCTTATTGATTTGCTTCTCAACACCTTGTTTGCTAAATTCTTTTTGTACAGGTTTTAAACTTTTTGCTGGCACTGTTTCTTTTGTAAATGATGCTCCGTTATCTGCCAAGTAATCTATAAACTCAGGATAGTCACTGCTTTTAATTTGTGGCATTTTTTTACGTGGAATACCCATACCTTCTCCGCTAGGTATATTAATACGTAGCTCGTTCATTTTCTTCTTGGTTTTCTTCTTCATTTTATTAATGTATTTGCGATACACAGCCGCCGCACTTTTCTTGCCTGCGGCCTTTGCACGTTGTTCCATTGCTATTGCCGCTTGTATTTTATGTGCATGCTTTTTGCCACTGCGTTTAATTTTGTTTACACTTTTTTCAGCGTCTTTTACTGTTGCAAACTTTAATCCATGTATTGTACCTTTGGGATTTTCGTCTGTGTACAAATCACTGTGTTTTTTGCTGTTTGCTTTTTGTCCTTTTTTACGGGCAATACGTTTGGCTTCTGATACTTCAATTAATGTAGGAAACTCACTTGCATATTTGTCTTTAAATGTTTTGTGTAGGTTTTTGTAGTCTACATTTGCAAAACTTCTGCCTATTTGTTGTGCATAGTAGCCAAGTGTATGACGCCACTTGCCGCCGTTTTCCTGTTCTTTACGTTTAAGGATTTTGTACATTTTATCCGCAGCCTTATCGTACATAGACTGATGAGTGCTTTTATCTAGCCAACGCTTAAGGTCTCCAAGTGGACCATCTAATTCATTTATTTCTAATTCATTTAATTTCATTACTAAATCTACTCATGTCAAAACCAGTCTCTTCGTCTAGTCCTTGTTGTCGTTTTCTATATGCTTCCCAAAATGCTTGTCGCTGATTAGTACTGAGTCTTAGTTCTTCATGTTTTTTAATTTGACTTACATAAAACTCCATATCTAATTCCATTTTACTTTTTCCTACCTGCACAATGCGCTTTTTGGCTAAAGCCTTTTGGGTTACTGCAATCTATACTTTTCTTATACTTTGCACTCCATTTTTCATACATGTCTTTTACATCATATGTACTAATAGGAGCATTATCTAAATCTACTTCTTCTCCAAACTTGCGTCTATAAATTGTTTGGCGAGCTAGATCATCATATGCTTCTATTACGCCTTCCATCATTGCATCAATTACACCATTATTTAACAAATATTGTATTTGACGAAAATCGCTAGGTTCTCCTGTAGCAGCACGTTTTGCTAAATCAGCAAACTTTTCTGCTAAGTTATTTTGCAATCCACCTAAACTGTATCTGCCTATGCCACGGACTGCTACTTCTTTTGCCATAGGGTCTTTGATATTGCGATCTTCCACTGCAAACTCCTGGTTACTTGTTTTAAAATCCTTTTTGCGCATCACTGTTTTAGCAATAAGGTCTAATTCATTATTTTTTTGATCCCAACGCAACGCAAAAGGTATGTTAAGATCAGTCTGTAAATCTTTCATGACAGCTTCTTCATCAGGACCTAATTTTGCAATCGCTTTACCCCAACGCTTTTGTTCTTGTTTAAACATACGTGTAAGTTCAGCCATTGTAATCTGCTTGCGATTACGCTGATCATTAACACGATCTAAAAAGTGTCTTGTAAACTCTATATCAATACCTACTTTAGCAAATAATCTATCTGCAAATATTTCTAATTGATCTATATCTGTTTGTGTTAAAGGATTACTCATGTTGCTTTCTCGTCACTTGGTTTTTCTGCGTCATTTAAAATTCTATATATTTCGTCTTTTTCCAAACAATTAATGCCGTGTATTGGCATAACTCTTCCATATTCTAATACTAACTTACGTATATACTTTTCTTGTTCTTGTGGATCTTTTGCACTAGTAATACATTCTTCCCTAGAGTCAAATTCGGGGGTTGTAAAGATATAAATATCTCCTTGCATTGTAGCAAATAATACAACCATTAACCACTTCATATAATCACCGCACCTGCTTCTAACAACACTTGCCTATTAGCAAGATGTTGTGCTTCTATATCGTCTTTGCTTTGACCATGATAGCCTACTGCATAATGTTCGTCAATCATTTTCTGATTTACATTTACACCATCCAAATATACTGTGCCTAAAATTCTGCCAAATTTACCTTTTTCGTTATCTAGTTCTGTGCGAACAATAATATCTTCTGCATCGTCGATCTTTTTTACCAAGTACTCTTTACTAGCAAGTCCAAACTTCTTTTCTGTCAAGTCTCTTGTACGACTTTCTGGGGTGTCTATGCCTGCCATTCTTACACGTGCTTCTAATAAAACATCGAATCCAAGGTCTAGGATACAATCAAATGTATCTCCGTCTATAATTTTTTTAATACTCTTCACTCTATAAGCAAAAGGTGTTACTGTTTCAGCCATCTTTTCTCTCCTCTATATACACATTACCACTTACGGCATGACCAGTAACGTGCTTTAGTTTTTGGTCCTGGATTATCGCAATTGTGTCTTGCTCTAAAACTCTTACGTGCTTTAGGATTACTTTTGCGTATACGCATTGTAGGACGTTTTGCGCTTGTTCCTCCATGTCCAAAGTTTACTTTTTTAACATTTCCTGTTTTAGGATCTTTTACATAAACTTTAAACTTCTTAACATCACCTCTCATAGGCTTGTTAAGTTTAACTTTACGTCCTTGATACTCTGCTTCAAATAAATCATTTTCGTCAATACTATAAGCTAGGTATCCAAACTCTTCATGAAAGTCCTGATGATCTTCCAGAGTAATTTCATTTTGCTGGATTGTTTGTGTAACTTCATTTATTTTCATAGAAAAACCCCTTGTTAGAAGTATTTATCTGAACAAGGGGTCTATTGTTTCAAAACAACTGGTGTTATTGTTGTGGTTCTACACTACTTGGTGCGCCATCATCTTCATCATGTGTATGTGGCATCTCTCCACCTTCATGTGAATGTTCCATTCCATCGTCATGCATGTGCATGTTGGGATCTGCGGGTGCGTGTGTTTGTTCTATAATCATATCTTCAGGGTAGTAGGGCTGTTCATATGGCATATAATCTTCAGGCTCTGCACAATCATAAGTGCAGTTATCTTCTGGAATATAAGCCCATGTCATTCCTGCATCATTTGACTCTGATGCTGCAATATGCGCTTGCAGTTCTTCCATTAATACTCTAGCATTTTTACGTCTGTCTAGTTCTATTCCGTATGCTCTGCCTTCCATTTCAAGCATCATTTTAACTTCTTTTTCCATATGGTTTGCATTGCGTTGCATGTCTTCTAACATGTACACCATGCTTTCACTGTGATGATACATAAGCCTCTCCTCCATTTATCACTTGTAAATAAGTTTTACGCTAGTACTTATCTGGAGGAGTAGCTAATTTAGCTAATACTAGGTATTCTTCCCATAATTGACGTAGTTGTGGTATTTCATCTAAATACTCGTTGGGAATAATTATTTCCATCCAAGGAAATCTCCAGGCTGGCTGTGGTATGTTTCCATATGTGTGTAATTTTTTATCAAAGTATAGGTTATCTATAGTATACCAAACATTGTCTTTTTCTAAACCGTACCAATGTCCTGACGGATGACTATGATAACTCCAGCATTCTTCCCAGTCATCACTATGTTCATAGTTATAACCTCCATAGTCTAAAATTATTAATACAGTTGCTGGATCAACTTTTTCTGTAACTATGTCTCGAATACACTCTTCGAACTTCGTTCCAATTTTTAGTGACATATAGCCTCTTATGTTGAAATTATATAAGGATTTGAATCTACAAAAGGAGTTTGTAGAAATAAGTTAGCCGCACCTTGTAATGCACGGAAGTTAATATAATCTACACCAGGAGTTCCTGTTGTAGGATCATATAATCTGTTTAATTGACATACTTCTTGTAACCATGTTAAGCACTGTGCTTGTGTGTAATGTGGACGTACTTGTAGTAGAGCTGCTAAAACACCAGCAACTTGTGGACTTGCCATGCTTGTGCCATTTAAATTACCAATTACATAACCACCATTATCTAAGTGTGGTACAGTAGCAATATTATTAAACTTTGTACTGCCTGTTGGAATAGCGCCTGTAATATTTCCGCCAGGTGCGCAAACATCAACACGTGGACCTTTTTCACTACTGTTAAACAGCGGCTCTGCTCCACCTACATATACATAACTTATATTTCCTACACAAATCACATTGCCTTGCGCTACAGGACTACTTCTTCTGTGGTAATATCTGTTGCCGTATACAGTGCTGGTATAGTAGTTGTCATAATCTAAACCAGTGGTTGTATCTATCTTGTGACTGCCATTGCCTGCGGCACCCACCATTATGATACCTGCATCTAAACAATCTTGTACATCAGCATCAACACTTGCAACACGCAATGGATGTGTGTATACACCCTCGTCTTGTTGTCCCTGAATCATGCCATAAGCATCTTGCATTATAGTACCGTTCCAATTGGAACCTCTATAACTTCCGTTTTGTATATTTTCGTATTTGCCAAAGTATCCCCAACTCATGTTAACTACTGTTGGGCGTACTGGGTATGTGTCGCCATTGGGATTATTAGTCTTTTTAAGATTATGCCAGGCACGTATCATTTCAAAACTAGCACTAGCACCAAAAGTGTTTCCAGGGTCATCTAGTATTTTCATACTGTAAATATTTGCATTTTTAGCCCAGCCTAGTCTTCTGCCTGCTACTGTACTTGCAACATGACTTCCGTGTCCGTCTATATCTCTGTGGAAGTTTGTAGGTTGTGTGTATTGACTTAGTCCACTTATTGTTGGCCAATCCACTGTTTTGTATCGCATTGTTGTTAAATCGTCAGCTAAAAACTCAGGATGGTCAGGTTGTACACCACTGTCCTGTATAACAACATCTACGTCTGTGCCGTCTAGGGTGTATTTAAAATTATCAGGAATAGTAATACTTTGTCCTGTAAAAGGATCTGATGTGTTTACACAAGCAACATGCGCCCAATTACCGTGATCACTTCCTACAGTAGCACCTACATCTTTATTATATTGTTGTGTTTCTTGTATTACATTTTTAATTAAATGTATGCCGTTATCTACTTTGCTTCCATAACGTACATCTATAACACGAGCATCTTCACGTAGCGTTGCGGCTTGTTCCTGCGTCATTACAAAATCAAAGTTACGTAAACTGCCTGGCTTTTCGTTATGTAACTCATAACCGTTATCCAGCATTTGATTTACAAATTCTTCAGTATCTACACCTTTGTGTAGCGTAACTACGGCTCTATTTTGATCTTCAGTACTCATGTTTATCCTTATGGGGTAATTACAATGGTACCGTTCATAGCACCATGATATTGACAGTTGTAATATAATGTCTGTGGTGCGTCCATTGGAACTTCAAATCTAATTACACCACTTTGTGTTCCATTGTTTGTTACACCAGCATTGTATGCATTGCCTGTTCCTGTACCATTTACAGTATTAATATAAAAAGGATGTCCTGCAGCATTAATATTAAAGTGATACACTAAACCTCTGTACAAATAAATTGTAGGATTGTCTGCTTGAGCAGGAAAACCTGCTGAACCAGCAGCGAATCTATATATTCCACTATTAGGTGCAGTTATATTAAATGCAGGCTCACTGTTTGCAATTGCATCATCTACATACTTTTTAGTTGCCGCTTCTTGATCGTTAGTTGGATCTACAACGTTAACAATTTTACTTGTGCTTACATTAACTTCGCCTGCTGGATTTAAAACAATATCACTTGCACTGGTCATTGTTGCAAAGCCAACACCTGTACTTGCAATATCATTTACAGTAAGTGTATTGTTAATTGTTACTGCACGTGCAGTTGTATCTCCTAGTGCAACAACATCATCTAGTGATTGTGTTTCTGTATAACTTGTTAGATAACCGGATAAATCTGGAGGAGTATATGTAAACACACCTGTGGTGTTGTTGTATGCTATTGCGCCATCGCCACTTGCTGAACCTTCTGAACCTACACTTAGATCGGTTAGTGCAATACCACCACCGCCGCCTGAATTAGCTACCCAAGCATAGTCTGAACCATTCCAACTAAGCACATGACCACTTGTTGGATTATTTTGGTTTAAGTGTGCATCAATTGCGCCAACTAATGCATTTGCTGCAAGATAACCTGCACTTCCATGATCGCCCCAACCATATGCTGTATCCCAATTCGCAGAATTTGCAAGTTGGCTATTGTCTGCAAGTGCAACCCATGCGCCTGCATGTGCATAATATGCTTTTCCTTCTCCATGTACATGTGCGAACATTCCATGATATGTACTTGCACTTGGTAAGTCACCTAAATTAGCATAATTGTTTGAATATAAAATTTTTCCTGTGGTAGTTATGTTATATGTTTGTCCATCTAAATCAGCACCAAGTTGTGGACTAGTATCTTCTACAACATTGTTAAGGCCTCCGCCTCCACCACCGCCAGTTTGATCTGCTACCCAGTCATAATCTGTTCCTGTCCAACTTAATATCTGACCTGCTGTAGCAGTACCTGTGTTTAGATGGGTATCTACATCACTATTAGCATAACCTGAACCGCCAATTACAGTGGTAAAACTAAAAGCACCACTACCATCTGTTGTTAGTACTTGGCCATTTGTACCATCACTAATACCTAAATCAGTAAGCTCGCTTGGAATAGTTGGGGTAGATAAAAGATCTGTATATTGTCCGGTTGTTGCAACTGTGGCTAAACCTGAGGATAGTTGATAACCGCTTAAATCTGGGGGAGTATATGTAAATGCGCCTGTTGCGCTGTTGTATGCTAAGTTTGCAGTGCCTGCACTACCAACTGTAACACTTAAATCACTTAGTGAAATTCCGCCTGCGTCTGTTGCAGGTACCCACTTACTTCCTGAAGCACTCCAAGCAAGTACCTGTCCATCTGTAGGTGCCGTTGTTGCAGTATCAACATCTGTTAAACTGTTGATTGTAAGTGCATCTACTAAACTTTTATCTGCAAGTTGTATCCACGCACCAGCATGAGCATAGTAAG
>Ga0163111_10002301_pt1 | contig 12063 bp, 6 predicted proteins | sample CRUFie1St18metaG_FD_109645 | JGI IMG/M metagenome (GOLD analysis project Ga0163111, IMG submission 109645) | Marine microbial communities from the Costa Rica Dome - CRUD Field 142mm St18 metaG | ecosystem: Environmental > Aquatic > Marine > Oceanic > Photic zone | place: Costa Rica: the Eastern... | reverse complement strand
ATGCCGGCACCACTACAGAACCACAATTTGACCTCGTCGACCCCGATTGGATTGCCCTGGAGGACTTCCAGATCGAGAGCCCCTACCCAGCCTTCGGCGACTTGGACGGCGGCGGCGACTTTGACGTGCTCGTCGGAGACGAATTGGGACGCATTCACGAATTCACAAACGTGGCTCCTGCCGGAGCGTGGCCTGAATTCACGCTGACTGCCCTGTCCATTCCCGAAGATGGCAGCGGAGAAGCCATCGACGTGGGCCAGTTTGCCACGCCGCAACTCCACGACATGGACGGCGACGGCGACCTCGACATGGTCGTCGGCGAAAAGAACGGCACGCTCACGCTGTTTGAGCGCACCTCGGTGGGCTCGTGGTCCAAATACATCTCCCCCATCCACGGGGAAAACTGGGGGAACATTCTCGTGGACAACCTTCTCGGCATCAACGGCTACAGCGTCCCTGCCCTGATTCCCACGTCGGAGGGCCTTCGCGTGTTCGTGGCCAATGAAACGGGCACCGTGCAGGATTTTGGCTTGGCATCGGACAATTGGGACGCGGAGCTCCTCGAAGTCAACGACGCGGTGTTTGGCGGCCGAGCAGGTTTCCGTTGCGCTGCAGCGATTGCCGATGTGGACAACGATGGGATGCTCGATGCCTTGGTGGGCATCCAAAACGGCGGCCTCCTCTCGTACAGCAGCAGCACCGACACCGTGATTGTGGCCGCCGGACTCCTGCCTGCGTGGGAATGGCAAGTGATGCCCAATCCGGGGCGCGACGCATTCCGCTGGCGCAGTGCCCAACCTTGGTCCGGAGAACTCACCGCATGGAGCGTGACTGGTACGAAAGTCGGACACATTGTCGTTCAAGGGCAACGGGAAGGCGCCATGGAAACGTCAGCCTGGGCGCCTGGCACCTATGTCATTCGTCCGGTGCACACCCCCGGAAACAGCAAAGGCGTCCCGATGGGAACGCCCTTGACTTGGATTAAGTTGCCCGAATAAACGGGCGGTTTCAAAAAAGGCTCAGAGGCTCAGTCCGTCGAGCACGTGCTTGACGTCGCGCACCGCGCTTTCGCTTGTGGCGAGCAACGCCTTCTCGTCGTCGTTGAGGTCCAGCTCGATGATGCGCTCGATGCCGTTCTTACCGAGAATGACTGGAACCCCCAAGTAGAGGTCGTTCACGCCGTACTCGCCGGTCAACCATGCGCAGCACGGGAACACACGGCGCTGGTCGCGGACGATGGCCTCGACCATTTGGGCTGCCGCTGCACCTGGCGCGTACCATGCAGACGTGCCGAGCAAGTTCACAATCTCACCTCCACCCTTCTTGGTGCGCTCCACAATCGCGTTGAGCTTGCCTTCGTCGATGAGCTCTGTTACAGGAATGCCGCCTACGGTGGTGTAGCGAGGAAGCGGCACCATGGTGTCGCCGTGGCCGCCCATCAACACCGCTTGGATGTCCTTGGGGCTGACGTTCAATTCCTCGGCGAGGAACGCGCGGTAGCGCGCCGTGTCGAGGATGCCCGCCATGCCAAACACACGCTTGCTGTCCACCTTCGCCGTGAGGTATGCGCAGTACGTCATCACGTCGAGTGGGTTGGACACAATGACCAAAATGGCATCAGGGCTGTGCTGAATGACGTTTTCCGTCACAGTCTTCACGATGCCTGCGTTGGTGGCGATCAAGTCGTCGCGGCTCATCCCCGGCTTGCGTGGCAAACCGCTAGTGATGACCACCACGTCCGATCCAGCCGTCTTGCTGTAGTCGTTGGTTGAACCCACAGTGCGGGTGTCATACAGGTTGATGGGCGCGGTTTCCCATATGTCAAGGGCCTTGCCTTCGGCGAAGCCTTCTTTGATGTCCAACAAAACCACCTCATTGGCGACCTCACGGGTGGCCAACACATTTGCGCAAGTGGCACCTACGTTTCCGGCGCCGACGACTGTTACTTTCATGAATAGAACGGTTTGGGACTGCAAAAGTACCCAAAGTACAGGGCTTCGTCCACGACAAGACGCATCTTTGTTCCATGATGCGCAACTGGTTCTCTTTTGTCCTCACGGGGTCTGCCCTGATTGTGTTGTGTTCTGGCGGGCTCAGGGCACAGTCCACAGGCCAAACGTCTCAAGTCCACTCATTCGATCGCCCCTTGGAGGCGCATAACGCTTGGCCTTCCGGCACGTTTGGCGTGGACTACAATGTCACAGACGACGAGGGATTCAGGCATGGACCCTGGGTTCGGGTGTACGGGTCTGGGGAGCTCTACTACGCCGGCATATTTGTCCACGGCACTCCCACGGGAAGCTGGTGGTACTTCCGTGAAAACGGCACCGCCCTGACGCACCTCGTGCACAGGGAAGAAGATCCCACACAATCGGACGCCACGGTCTTCACCGCGGATGGCCAGATTGCCGCTCAAGGCGGATACCTGCATCCCGCCCTCAAGCTCCAAGGTGAGGTTCTTGAATCAAGGCCTGCCACCCCTGTGCGGCACGGTGCATGGTCGTTGTTTTCAAACAAAGGCAACCTCACTGCCCTCATTTACTACGACGAAGGCCAAAAAGACGGCCTCGAAGAGCGATACCTGCCCAGCGGCACCGTCTGTGAACGGGGCCATCACCACCGTGGTGAAATGCATGGCGAATGGAACGCTTGGCATGACAATGGCTTGCTACGGCAGAAAATCACCTACCGAGACGGCACGTTGGACGGCCCTTTCGAGGCGTACTACGGCAACGGCGGCCGCTTGAGTCAGGGGAGTTACCTCGAAGGTGCCGAGGAAGGAAGCTGGAAGTTTTACCTCGACGACGGACGCCTCCAACACATCCACCGGTACCGCGCTGGAAACTTGATTGAAACCATTCGGGTGAACGGCACCTTCACCACATGGTATGGCGAGGAGCGCCCAGAATCCGAAGTCAACTACCGAGACAAGAAGCTCGACGGCCCCTTCCGAGAATGGCACGACCAGGGCGGTTTTGTCCTGGAGAAGTTCACGGATGCCGATACGGGAGAACAACTCCAGCGCAGGGTTATGCAAGGCGTGCAGGTGAGCCGAGAAGGCGAATACGTCGCGGGGCAGCTCGATGGCCCGGTCTACCACTATTCAAGCATGGGGCAATTGACGCTCACCGAGCACTTCAACATGGGGACACTGGAGCGGACAGAAACCCATTAAAGCCCGGCGGCTTCAAGCGCCTTCACCTCGAATCGGCTTCTTGATTCAGTAGCCGTACTTGCTGCCCCAACGCGCTTTCAACCATTCGAGCGCTGCCTGTTCACGGGGGTTGTTGCCAGGCACGTAAAACGTGGTGCCTTCCATGCCTGGAGGGAGGCACTCTTGGCCACTGAATCCGCCCGCTGCGTCGTGGTCGTAGGCATATCCTGCCCCGTACCCCAAATCCTTCATCATCCCCATCGGGGCATTGCGCAAAGCCAAGGGCACAGGCGCTTCCCCGTGGGTGCGGATCCACTCTTGGGCCTGTCCAATGGCCTTGTACGAGGCATTGCTCTTGGCACTCGTGGCCAAATACACCGTGCACTGCGCAAGGATGATGCGTGACTCCGGCCACCCGATGCGCTCCACCGCTTGAAAGGTATTGTTGGCCAACACCAGCGCCGTAGGATTGGCGTTGCCTATGTCTTCGGACGCCGCAATGAGCAGGCGTCGTGCGATGAATTTGGGATCCTCCCCTCCTTCCACCATGCGGGCCAAATAGTACACCGCGGCGTTGGGATCGCTGGCGCGGATGCTTTTGATGAAGGCACTGACCACATCGTAGTGCGCCTCCCCTCCCTTGTCGTAGCCCGAATGGGGTTGCTGCACCCGCGCTGTGACCGCCTCGTTGGTGAGCACACATGCCCCGTTCTCGTCGGGCTCCAATCCATTCACCACCAACTCAAGGGTGTTGAGCAAGCGGCGAGCGTCTCCCCCACTTGCCCGCAACAAGGCCTCTTCCTCCACGATCTCCACCTTCCGTTGCGCCATCTTGTCATCCTCCTTCAGTGCGCGATGGATCAACCCCATCAACACCTCGGCGGACAGGGATTCAAGCACATACGTCTGGCATCTTGACCGCAAGGCGGGGATGACTTCGAAAGAAGGATTTTCCGTTGTGGCGCCAATGAGGGTGATGGTCCCGGCTTCCACGGCCCCGAGCAAACTGTCTTGCTGGGATTTCGAAAACCGGTGGATCTCGTCGATGAACAACAAGGCGCGGCCCGCAAACATGCCGTCGCGCTTGGCGGAATCCAACACGGCACGCACGTCTTTCACCCCACTGTGAATGGCACTGAGTGCGTGGAATGGACGGTCGGATTCGACCGCAATCAATCGGGCAAGTGTGGTTTTCCCCACGCCGGGAGGTCCCCACAAAATCATGCTGGGCAACGTACCTGCCTTCATGGCGCGGCGCAAGACCGCCCCCTCGCCCACGAGGTGCTGTTGCCCCACATACTCGTCCAACGATTGAGGACGCATTCGCTCCGCAAGAGGTGCTTGGCCGTGCATGGGACAAACTTAGGGCTGTGACACGCTGTGGCGGCGCGGATGGCACGGCTGCGATGCAGGGCGTTTGTGCTTCCAGCGTTTGTGCGACCACAACCACCGCGAAGGATCCATGTGGATTTCGCGTTCCAGCTTGGCCAAGCAACGGTCCAACACTTCGCCTTCGGACAAGTCGCTGACCTCGTCCGCAATCAATTCGTAGGTCAAGGTGTATTTCCAAGATCCGACGCGTCGAATGCTCGCATAGACCACCGCCATGTCGTACATCTTGGACCATTGCTCCAACCCGTAAAAGACGGCCGTCTCGGTGCCAAGGAAGGTGGTCCACCAACATTTGGTTGGATCGGCGGGGCTTTGGTCAAATCCCATGATGACCGCGACGGGATCGGCGTGTCGGGCCACGTTCATCCAAGCCCGGCCCTCTTTGGTGCGGACCATTTCAAGACCAAATCGCCCACGGCTCTCCCGCATCATCTTCTCCGCATCCTTGTCGCTGAGTTTCTTGTAGAGAGCCATGGTCCGGAAGGGCAGGTTTTGGTTCAAGGTTAAGGCGCTCCACTCCCAGTTGTTCATGTGGCCTCCCGCCACAAGTACATGCTTGCCCCGAGCGTGCAAGGCGTCCATCACCTCTTTGCCATGGTGCATCATGCCTGCATCGACCGCCTCCCGTGACATGGTGAAGAGCTTGGCAGACTCCACCATCAATTGGGCGAAGTGGCGCTGGAATGTGGCATATCTCCACCATCGCTGTCCCCGAGAGAGGTCTGGAAAGGCGCGCTTCAAATTGGCGCGAACCACCCTGCCGCGGTATCCTCCAACAAGCAACGCAAACACCGTCACTTTCCACGCCAGCAACGTCAACATCCAACGGGGCAGGCGCCCCAACCAAGACAGCATCTTCATGTCGCGAGGTTTGTCCAAGGTGACGGCACCTCCATCCAAACGCCCTCTTTTCGCACCAACGTCAAGCCGTCATGCGCCAATCGGATGCCTTCAGGCAGGCTCGCCTCGGCCTGGTCATGCCGTCCAATGAGGTGACTGAGGTGCGTGAAGTAGGTGCGGTTGGCGCCAATGCGTTGGGCCACTTCCAAAGCTTCCGGTAGAGAAAAATGACTGTAATGGGGTTGGGGACGGAGGGCATTGAGCACCAGCACCTCCAAGCCTTGCAATTGGGACATCGTTTCTTGTGAAATGTGACTTGCATCAGTGATGTACGCCACATTGTCCACGCGAAACCCATGGATGGGCAACTTGCCGTGCTTGATGGGCAATGGATGCCAATGCATCTCTCCTGCCTCGAACGGTTGGTGGTCCTCGATGCGCAATACATGAACGTCGGGCACACCGCCGTGTTTGAATTCGTCGAAGGCGTAGTGAAAATCTCGACGCAATGCCTCCTCCACCCTGTCCGATGCATGGAGAATCATCGCGCGCTTTTGGAGGTAATTGAACGGACGGACATCGTCCATTCCAGCCAAATGATCCTTGTGCTCGTGTGTGTACACCACCGCATCAAGTTGACGAATGCCTTCGCGCAGCATTTGGGCTCGGAAATCAGGACCTGTGTCAATCACCACCCTTGAAGACAGTGACTCCAACGCCACCGAGGTCCGAAGACGCCGGTCCCTTGGATCGGAGGACGTGCACACCTCACAATCGCACCCGATGATGGGCACACCTTGGGACGTCCCTGTGCCCAAGAACACCAAACGAGACAATCTCTTCACCTCTGCGCCGTTCATGGCACGAAGGTATCCTTACCTTTGATAAAACCTTACCGATTTCGTTGTGGACTTGGAACGCGTCATTCTTTCGGCCAAGCAAAAGGCCCTTCGCATCAACCTCAACCAAGATCTCTACGGCACCTTCGCCGAGATCGGGGCTGGGCAAGAGGTCGTTCGTCACTTCTTCCGTGCAGGTGGAGCTTCAGGCACCATCGCCAAGACCATCTCCGCCTATGACAAGGACTTCAGTGACGCCATTTATGGAAAGGAGGCCAAGGGACGGTATGTGTGCGAGTCGCGCATCGACAAGATGCTCGAACACGAGTACGGTCTGATTGAAGAGCGCATCACGCGCAACGACCACCCCACCAAACAGTACTTCGCTTTTGCGAACACGGTGGCCACCATCAACTACCACAAAACCACGCAGGGTCACGGTTGGTTTGGCATCAAATTTCAAACTTCGGCGACCAGCGAGCCCAACACCATTGTCCTCCACGCCCGTTTTCACGAGCAAGACGCTTTGCTGCAACAGCAAACCACGGGCATGCTCGGGGTCAACCTCATCTACGGCGCCTTCTACTTCTACAAGCGCCCCAAAGAACTGCTACAGAGCCTGTACGACAACTTGGATCGCGACCAACTGGAGATCGACATGATCCAAATGAACGGACCCGACTTTGCCGAAGTCGACAACCGTCTCATGTCCCTTCAGCTCGTCAAGCAAGGCATGACGGATGCCGTCATCTTCTCCCCTGACGGTCGCAACCGACAGGCGGCTGATGTGTTGTACAAGAAGAACATCCTGGCCATTCGAGGCAGTTTCCGTCCTGTCACGAAGGTCAACATCGACATGATTGCCAAGGGCCTTGCGCAGTTCAAGCAAGAGTCCAAAGTCGACCCTGAAAACCTGCAAGTGTTGTTCGAGATCACCCTCAACAACCTCAGTGCAGAGGGCGACATTGACGAACAAGATTTCCTCGATCGGGCAGACGTGTTGTGCAGCATTGGCCAAACGGTGCTTATCAGCAACTATAAGAAGTACTACAAACTGGTGGAGTTCTTCTCGCGACACACCAAAAAACGCATGGGTGTCATCATGGGGGCATCCACCCTCGTGGAGATTTTCAACGAGCGCTATTACCGCAATTTGAATGGCGGCATCTTGGAAGCCTTTGGTATCCTGTTTTCGCGCGACCTCAAAATCCTGCTTTACCCTTGGAAAGATGAGGAATCCGGTGAATTGTGGACCACCACCACTACCCCCATCCATCCGCGAATCAAGCCGCTGTACGATTACCTCACCTTCAACAAGCGCATTACAGACATTCACGATTTCGATCCTGAAGTTTTGTCCATCTTCAGTCGAGCAGCTTTGGAGTCCATCAAGAACGGCGGAGAGGACTGGGTGGCGATGGTCCCCGACTTTGTCGACCGCATCATCAAAGAAAACTGCCTGTTTGGCTTTTGCGGGGTGGCCCAACCGGAAGAAGGCAAAGCCAAAGAAGACCCTGCAGAGGCTGCTGCCCGTGCCATTGAGCAGAAATAAGTGACGGCCCGCTCTTCTCGGCACTTCAGGCACATTTAGGCACAAAAAAAGGCACCCGTCGGGTGCCTTTTTTTTTCATTCATAGATTCTGCAATCACTCTTCGCTTGACGCGTGCTCCACAAGGGCTTCAAACTCCTCTATGGAGCCCACCTTCAAATCCGAGAATTGACGGGTGCCTGTTCCAGCGGGAATCAAGTGACCCACAATCACATTCTCTTTCAAGCCGAGCAAGTGGTCTTGCTTGCCACTCACCGCGGCTTCGTTCAACACCTTGGTCGTTTCCTGGAAGGATGCGGCTGAGATGAAGGACTTCGTCTGCAAGGACGCGCGGGTGATGCCCTGAAGCAATGGACGCGAAGTCGCTGGGATGGCATCGCGGCTTTCCACCTTGGGAAGGTCACGGCGGACCAACGAGCTGTTCTCGTCGCGTAAGCGCCGTGCAGTCACCATTTGTCCCACCTTCAGGGTTTCAGATCCACCGGCGTCGGTGACCACAACCATGCCAAACACGCGGTCGTTCTCATTCAGGAAGTCAGACTTCTCAATGATTTGCTTTTCGAGGAATTGTGTGTCTCCACCATCCTCGATGACCACCTTCTTCATCATCTGACGTACGATGACCTCGAAGTGCTTGTCGTTGATTTTCACACCCTGGAGACGGTAGACGTCTTGGATTTCGTTCACGATGTATTCCTGAACGGCCGTCGGCCCCATGATATTCAAGATGTCATTCGGCGTCACAGCACCGTCTGACAAAGGCATGCCTGCTTTCACGAAGTCATTGTCCTGCACGAGGATGTGCTTCGACAGGGGCACCATGTACTTGAACTTATCTCCGGTACGCGCTTCCACAATAATCTCACGGTTGCCACGCTTGATCTTGCCGTAGCTCACGATGCCGTCTACCTCAGACACCACTGCAGGGTTCGAGGGGTTCCGGGCTTCGAAGAGCTCGGTCACACGTGGCAGACCCCCTGTGATGTCACCAGACTTGCCGGCCACACGAGGGATCTTACACAAGATGAGGCCCTTGCCCACTTTGTCTCCTTCCTTCACAGAAAGGTGCGCACCCACAGGCAAAGAGTACGTGCGAAGCACTTCTTTCTTCTTGCCCATGACCAACACGGCAGGGTTCTTCTTCTTGTCGCGAGACTCAGTGATCACGATTTCACGGAATCCCGTTTGTTCGTCCAGTTCCTCACGGTAGGTCACGCCCTCTTCAATGCTCTCGAAGGCCACTGTGCCTTCTTCTTCAGAGATGATGACGTTGTTGTAAGGATCCCATTCACAAACGGCCGTGTCTTTCTTAATCTTCTTACCCTCCTTCACAAAGAGCACAGAACCGTATGGTAAAACCGTTGTGGACAACGCCACGTTGGTCTCTGGATCCATAACCTTGAATTCAGATGAACGCGAGACGACCACAACCTCCTTCTCGCCTTCAGCGTTGGTGCGGTCCACCGTACGGAGATCGTCGATTTCCACGACACCTTCGTGCTTGGTGCGGATTTGGTTCTCGTCAGAGATTTTCGAAGCTGTACCACCCACGTGGAACGTACGCAGGGTCAACTGCGTTCCAGGTTCTCCAATGGACTGTGCGGCAATCACCCCCACAGCCTCACCTGTCTGCACAGGGCGGTTGGTGGCGAGGTTTTTACCATAGCACATCGCACAGACTCCTTGACGAGATTCACAAGTCAAAACCGATCGAACCTCCACCTCCTGGACGCCAGCCTTTTCAATCGCATTTGCCGCAGACGGAGATATCATCTCATTTCTTGCGACCAATACTTCTTCCGTTGCAGGATGATGCACATCTTCGCCAGCCACTCGACCTTCGATTCGGTCGCCAATACCCTCGACGATTTCATCGTTCTGACGCAAGGGAGTGATGGTCAGCGTGCGCAACGTGTGGCAGTCTTCTTCTGTGATGATGACATCCTGGGCCACATCCACCAAACGACGTGTTAAGTATCCTGCGTCGGCTGTTTTCAAGGCCGTATCCGCAAGACCCTTCCGCGCACCGTGCGTTGAGATGAAGTACTCCAAGATGCTCAAGCCCTCCTTAAAGTTGGAGAGAATGGGGTTTTCAATGATGTCCTGACCACCCGTCGCTGAAGACTTTTGCGGCTTGGCCATCAAACCACGCATGCCCGAGAGCTGACGAATCTGCTCCTTTGACCCACGCGCACCCGAGTGCATCATCATGTAGATCGAGTTGAAACCTTGCTTGTCGGTTTCCAAACGGTCCATCAAGATGTTCGTCAAACGAGAATTCGTATGTGTCCAAATGTCAATGATTTGGTTGTAACGCTCGTTGTTGGTGATGAGACCCATGTTGTAGTTGTCCATCACCTCGCTCACTTGGGACGTGGCTTTGACAACCAACTCCTCCTTTTCAGGTGGGATAATGACGTCGTTCAAGTTGAAGGACAAACCACCCTTGAAGGCCATGGTAAATCCGAGCTCCTTGATGTCGTCGAGGAACTGTGCCGTACGTGGCACACCCACGCTGTTCAAGACGTGAGAAATGATGCCGCGGAGCGACTTCTTCGTCAAAAGCTCATTGATGAAGCCCGCCTCTGCAGGGACGTGTTCGTTAAACAGGACTCGTCCACATGTGGTGTCAATCAAGCTCGCGTTTCCATCGATGTCTACAAAACGCATCTTGATGGCGGCGTGCAAGTCCAAGCGGCCTTCCTGATGCGCGATGCGCACTTCTTCAGAAGAGTAGCACACCATGCCCTCGCCCTTCACCACATGCTCCTTCGAAGACGAACGCTCCTTCGTGATGTAGTACAAGCCCAAGACCATATCCTGAGAAGGAACGGCAATGGGGGCTCCGTTGGCAGGGTTCAAAATGTTGTGCGAGCCCAACATCAAAAGCTGCGCCTCCAAAATGGCCGCTGAGCCAAGTGGCAAGTGCACCGCCATTTGGTCACCGTCAAAGTCGGCGTTGAATGCTGTGCACGCCAGAGGATGCAACTGCAATGCCTTGCCCTCGATCAGTTTGGGCTGGAATGCCTGGATGCCCAAACGGTGCAGCGTTGGTGCCCGGTTGAGCAGCACCGGGTGCCCTTTCATGACATTCTCAAGAATGTCCCACACCACGGGCTCTTTGGCGTCCACAATCTTCTTGGCGCTCTTCACGGTCTTCACCACACCACGCTCGATCATCTTGCGGATGATGAATGGCTTGTAAAGCTCCGCGGCCATGTTCTTGGGCATGCCACACTCGTGCAATTTCAGGTCTGGTCCAACGACAATGACCGAACGCGCAGAGTAGTCCACACGCTTCCCGAGCAAGTTCTGACGGAAACGTCCCTGCTTTCCCTTCAAGCTGTCGCTCAAAGATTTGAGCGGACGGTTGCTTTCCGTCTTCACGGCGCTGCTCTTGCGGCTGTTGTCGAACAGACTGTCGACGGCCTCTTGGAGCATGCGCTTCTCGTTCCGCAAAATCACTTCAGGCGCCTTGATCTCCACCAAACGCTTCAAACGGTTGTTGCGGATGATCACACGGCGGTACAAGTCGTTCAAATCGGATGTCGCAAAGCGTCCACCGTCGAGCGGCACCAAAGGACGGAGCTCGGGTGGAATGACAGGCACCACCTTCACGACCATCCACTCAGGACGATTTTCGATGCGGCTGTTGGCATCGCGCAACGCCTCAACCACTTGCAAACGCTTGAGCTTTTCGCTCTTGCGTTGCTGAGAAGTCTCTGTGTTTGCTTCGTGACGGAGGCTGTAGCTCAATTCGTCGAGGTCCAAGTTGGCCAGCAAATCGTGCACGGCATCCGCACCCATCTTCGCCACAAACTTGTTGGGGTCCTTGTCATCGAGGTATTGGTTTTCCTTGGGCAAGGTGTCGACGATGTCCAAGTACTCGTCCTCTGTCAAGAGCGTGTACGCTTCTTTGGCGTCCGCCTGTGGCACCTCTGCGATGCCTTGGTTGAATACCACGTAACGCTCGTAGTAGATGATTTGGTCGAGCTTCTTGGAAGGAATGCCCAAGAGGTAACCAATCTTGTTGGGGAGGCTCTTGAAGTACCAAATGTGCACCACAGGCACCACCAAATTGATGTGGCCCATGCGCTCACGACGCACTTTCTTTTCTGTCACTTCCACACCGCAGCGGTCACAAACGATTCCCTTGTAACGGATACGCTTGTACTTGCCGCAGTGACACTCGTAGTCCTTCACTGGACCAAAAATGCGCTCGCAGAACAAGCCGTCACGCTCAGGCTTGTACGTGCGGTAGTTGATCGTCTCGGGCTTCAACACTTCT